>Ga0307507_10004394_pt1 | contig 25126 bp, 20 predicted proteins | sample 7_EM_MG_FD_207223 | JGI IMG/M metagenome (GOLD analysis project Ga0307507, IMG submission 207223) | Populus trichocarpa ectomycorrhiza microbial communities from riparian zone in the Pacific Northwest, United States - 7_EM | ecosystem: Host-associated > Plants > Roots > Unclassified | place...
GGCCGTCGTTGCGCGAGATTTCGGCGCCGCCGGGGCTCAAGGTCGTCTTCGCCTCCGGCGGGAGCCCGGAGGATCAGGCGGTGACGTTCTGTTCGGTGGACACGATGGACCCCGACACTCCGGGCTGCGTGAACATCCAGATCCACGTCGGTACCTTGCCGTCGTCCTTGGGGATGGTCGTCCCCGGGACGAAGACGATGCGGGACTTGCCCCTGATAGCACTCAAGGACTCCCCGCTCCGAGGCACCGCGGACGGCCGCGCGGCGGCTCGCCAGATCGATGCCGGTCACTGGCTCGCGGTGACCTCACCAGACGTCGATGCGGCGGTCCTGCGCACCGTGGCGAGCAGTGGTGTGTTCGGCTGACGTGCGCCCTCCGTCCAGGTGGTGGTTCTTCATCGTGGCTTCACGCGTGCGGCTCGCAGAGCGAACAGTGCGGTGAACGCGGCCCCCGACAGGAGGAGGGCGGTGGCGGAGGCGAGCCACCATGGCCACGAATGAGTCCACAGGCTGTCCGCCGGTATCCCCGGGCCGTTGGCCTTGAGGTCCACTGTGGACGCGCCGGCCGAGTAGCCCCAGCGGGCGGGTGCGAGCCAAGAGATCTCGGCGAGCACGGGGCGCCCGGTCACCGGGATCATGCCGCCACACAGCACCAGCTGGGCCATCACGGTCACCACGAGCACCGGGGTGGTCTGCTCGACGGAGCGCACCAGCGCCGAGCCGAGCAGGCTCAGCAAGCATGACGTCAGTGCGGTCAGCCAGACCGCGGCGATCAGCTCTGCCGCCGGCTTGTTCAGTAGTACGGCGGAAACGGGTCCTGGCTTTACTGTGGTGACCGTGCCGACGAGCAGGACTGACTGAACGGCGCAGGTCAGGCCGAAGACTGCCGTTTTGGCCAGTGCGTAGGAACCGGGGCGCAGCCCGACCGCTCGTTCGCGCAGGTAGATCGCCCGCTCGCCGATCGCCTCCCGAGCGGCGGCCGCCGCGCCCATGAAGCTCGCTCCGACGAAGAGCAGCACGAGCATCTGCGCGGCTTCAGTCGGGTGCTCGATGCCTGACCTGCGGAGACCCTGTTGGCCGGGCACGGCCAAGGCCAGGACCGCGAGCACGATCGGTACGAGCAGGAGGAAAAGGGCGTAGCCGGGATCGGCGAGGATCAGTCTCAGGTGGCGGGCGGCCAGCGTGCCGACTTGGCGGGTGAGCCTGGCGTTGGCCGGCGGCAGAGTCGACGGCGCTGCGGGAGCGGACGGGGGAATCGGCAGCTGGGTCTGTGGCGGCGCGGTTCCCGAGATCACTCGATCGAAGATCTCCGCCCAGTCCGCCGTGCCGAATCGGGCCCGGAGCTCGGCGGGACGCCCGCTGAACACGGGAATCCCGCCGGGCGCGAGCAAAAGCACGAGATCACAGCCGTCGAGATTGGCGACGTTGTGAGTGACCACGACGACGGTCCGGCCGGCATCCGCGAGTTCGCGCAAGCGCGCCATGATCTGTTTGTCCAGCGCCGGATCCAAGCCTGAGGTCGGCTCGTCGAGCATCAGCAGAGACGGCGCGGTGAGCAGCTCGAGCGCGATCGACACCCGTTTCCGCTGACCGCCTGACAGGCGATGGATGGGTGTTCGCGCGTGGTCGGTGAGGCCGACCTCGTCGAGGGTCTCGGACACCCGCCGCCTGCGCTCGGCGAGACTGGTGTCGTCGGGCAGCCGGAGTTTCGCCGCGTAGCTGAGCGCGCCGCGCGCGGTCAACCGGGCGTGGACGACGTCGTCCTGCGGTACGACGCCGATCCGCCGGGCGACAGCCGATCGCTGCCGGTACATGTCGTAGCCGTCATAGCTGATCTGCCCGTTCGTGGGCGCCAACTCGCCCGAGAGCACCTTCAACAAGGTCGATTTGCCCGCTCCGGACGGGCCGACCACCGCCACCAGTTGGCCTGGGCGCAGATCGAGGTTGATTCCGGCGAGCAGGGACCGGCCCGGCACCGCGTAGTCGACGTCGGCCGCGACGAGCCGGGCTCGTTCCCCACCGGAGGCAACGAGATTGTCCCCGTCGACCCGGAGGTCGGTGCCGCCGAGCGTGAGTCGGTCACCGTCGGTCAACGCGGTCTTGCCCGCGACCGGAATGCCGTTGACCAGCGTCGGGTTCCGGCTGCCGAGGTCGGTCAGCCGCCATGCCCCGTCGATCCGTTCCAGCCGGGCATGGCGGCGCGAGACCTGGAGATCGCCGAGCACGACGTCGTTGTCGGACGCCCGGCCGATGGTGATCCGGACCCGGTTGCCGATCCACATCGTGCTCAGCCCGTCGTGGTGGCGGTGGTGGTGGGCACCTCACCCGGCAGGCCGAGCAACTCGGCGGTCCCCAGGACGAGATAGCTGGCGGCGCAGCACTGGGAGTTTCCGGATACACCTTCGTACTGGATCCGCAGCCGCAGGACGCCGCTGATGTCGAGGTCGACCGGCACGGGCGCACCGTAGGGCACCGGCTTGTTGAAGATCTCCCGGCCGTCGGCGAAGATCTCGAGCTGCACCTTCAATGACGAATCCCCGGCGTTGTCGTCGATCCCGGCGGTCGCGGTGAACCGGCGGAAACCCTTCGAGATGTTGTATTCGACGACCTCGGTGGAGCTGCGTGCCTCCACCCGCGCACCCAGTGCGTGCAGGTAGTTCTTGCCCGCGATGTCGGCGTTCTGCACGTCGCCGGACCAATTGCCGTTGGCCGGGCGAACGGAATCGAGATACACCAGCTCCGCCTGCCGGGCGACGGTCAGGGTGACCGTGTCGCCCATAGGGGTGCCCGCCTTCGGATCCTGGGCAATCACAGTGCCGTCACCGGCGGTGGCGTCGATCTTGTCCACGGTGGTGATCTGGACACCCGGCATGGCGTCCTGCGCCGCGCTGAGCTTCTTACCGATGACGTCCGGCACCGTGGCGGGTCTCGAAGGTGCCGTTGTCGTCGTCGCTGAACTGCTCGTCGCCGGGGTCCCAGCCGGGGGCGCTGTGGCGGCGGTGGTCTCGGATCCCGAGGCGGTGTTCGTACCGGACGGTCCCCGCAGGGCGAACCAGCCGCCTACCAGCACCGCCACGACGACAAAGAGCGCGAGCACGACTCGGCCACGACGTGATTTGCGCTTCCGCACGGTACCTCCGGATGCTGGGGGGCTGGTGGCAGATGGACGCTGTGGCGGTCCCGAAGGACTCAGCACGGTCTGTGTGCCGTGGTCGGTCTGTTGTGGCAGGACCGGCGGCGGGGGCACGGCGAGCGGGAGGACGAGTGGCTGGTTCATCAGCTCCAGCACGAGTCCGTCCAGGATCGTGGCCACCTGGTGCGCGGAATCGGGGCGATCGCCCGGGTTTTTGGCCATCAGCCAGGTGAGCACGTCCCACAGCTGGTCCGGAAGCCCGGCCGGACGGCCGGGCAGCGCGGTTTCGTGCAGACGGATCACCGCGAATGTCGACTGCCCGGCGAACGGGGTTACCCCGCAGCACAGTTCGTACAGCAGAATGCCGAGCGAATACAGGTCGGAGGCCGGCGTTGCTTCGAGTCCCTTGCCGAGCTCCGGTGCGAGGTACTGCGGAGTGCCGACCAGCAGCGACCGCCGGCCCAAGTCGGTGGCGGTGGCCAGGCGCGAAATCCCGAAATCGGTCAGCCGGGGGACCGTTCCGTCCATCAGCACGTTCTCGGGCTTGACGTCGCGATGGACGACTCCCGCCTGGTGCACGGCGGCCAGTGCTGCGGCCAGGCCGGCCCCGATCCGGGCGACCTCGGCGGGCAGCAGTGACTTCTCCGCCGCCAGCCGGCCGCGCAGATCGCCGCCGCCGACCAGGTCCATCACGATCGCCACGGTTTCGCCTTCGACCACGAGGTCGTGTACCCCGACCAGGTTCGAGTGGCGCAGCCCGACAAGGATCGAACGCTCCTGGAGGAACCGCGCGACTAGTTCCGGATCTTCGACCAGCTCGTCCCGTAACACTTTGAAGGCGTATTCCGTGCCGTGCTCGTCCGAGCCTGCGAATACCCGCCCCATCGCGCCGACACCCAGCTGTCGGCCAAGCCGGTAGCGGCTGCCCAATGGTTTCTCCATGCCTCGACCTCCACGCTTCACTTCACCTGCCGACGTTCATGGGAATCAGCCCGACAATGGGATGTGTTACGCATGACGGCAGTACTGGACAAAACCACGACAAAATCGCGTCAGTAGGCCAAATTCGACTCGCTGAAGCGGGTCTATTCCTGTTTCTTCTTTCCGAAGAGTTCATCTACGTGGGGAAAGATCCGCCATACGAACGGTGGAAGATTCATGAGCAGCTTGGTCACCGCCGCCCGCGTTCGCAGATCGGCCCGCCAGCCGAGGACGTCGCCGATCCGCTCTTCGGCTTCGGCGACGAGCGGTTCGCCATCGGCCTTCCGGCCGGTGAGAGCCAGCGCGATGCCGAGGTCGAGCTGGGTCATCATGGTGTCGGGGTGGTAGGAACCGAGCGTCTCCAGTTGCGAACGCAGCAGTACCTCCAGCAAGGAAACGACCCGGTCGTACTGTTTGAGCTGGGCGTGGGCCTGCGCCATCGAGTAGCGCAGCCAATGGAAGAGCGGATGCCGTTCTCCGAAGGCGCGGGCAACCGAAGGCTCCAACGTCGAGAGCTCGCGCAACGCACGTTCGGGACGACCCCGTGAAACCGAGGCGCGCGCACAGCGGACGTCGGCGGAGATGGTCAGGGGGTTGTCCTTACCGAGCAAGCGTGCCAGGTTGTCGCGGGCTGCGAGCATTTCCTGTTCGACCCGATCCCATTCCTCGTCGGGCACCTTGAGCTCGGTCAGGTCGAGAGTCAGCTGGGCTTCCGCCTGCAGCCCGATCGCCTCCAGCCGAAGCGGATGACCTTCGAGCCCCGGCTCGGCGTACTCGTCGATGATCGCCGCGGTGACCTTTCGTGCTTGCTTGATCTGGCCGGTGATGATCTGGAGTCGGGCCTGTTCGAGCCGCACCCGGGGATCCGGCGGCAACGGTTCGAGCAGTTCGAGTGCTTTCCGGAACCGGCCTCGCATGCGGTGTGCGACCGCGATGTACCCGGTGGTCCGGGTCAGTTCCGGGTCGGTCATCCAGCCGGGGGCGCGCTCCGGCCACAGAGCGTCCGCTGGTGCGTAGAGACCCTGGTGATCGAGCGCGCGAGCGCAGGTCAGCCGGGCGAGGAAGGCGTCTTTCACATCGCCGGGCGCGAGGTGCGGGTGGCAGACTTCCGCCGCTCGTTGGTATTCGCCGGACTCGATCAGCGCACCGGCCGCGGCCACACGGTCCGCGACGGGCGACTCGGGGTTCTCGACAATCCGTTCCGCAGCGGCGCGTGCGGCGAGCACGTCGCCCTGGTCCCGGAACCAGTCCAGCCCGGCGCGAAGGAGCCGCGAGCGGTCCGCCGCCGGCACACTCGAATGTGCCGCCAGCGCGGCGGCGTGCTGATGCATCGTGCTGGTTCTGTTGTTCGACAACAAGTCCAGGGCGATTGTCGCCGCACGCCGGGTCAGCTCGGCATCTGCCTTCACCACATCCCGGACCAGCGCGTGCACATCCCAGTCCGGTTCGGGGTGCCACAGCAAACCGTGGTCGGTCAGCTCCGCGATGGCATCCGATATCTGCTCGCCCCCGAACACCTTGCGCACCAACTCGGGCGGGAAAGGCGCCCGTGATAGCGCGGCGGCGAGCTGAAGGATCCGCCTCGCGGTGCGGGAACAGCGCTCGACGTCCTCGCGCAGGATGTCGACGACATCGGCCTTGGCGCTGTCGAGCACGGTGACGAAGTCCTCCGTGTCGATCGCGCCCCGGCGCGCCCGCAGCGCGTTGGCGGTGCTGGTGAGGACCATCGGGTGACCGCCGCAGCGGTGCACCAGGCGGCGCACGGCGGCGTGCTCGAGGTGGTCGGCGGGTGCCAGGGTTTCGGCATACAGCGCCGCACCTTCCTCCGCCGACAGGCCACCGAGTTCGATGGTGGGCGCCTGCCACGCCGGGGTACCTGTCCGCGTCGTCATGACCGTGCGGATGAACGGCGTCGGCATGACGAGTTGGTTGAGTACTTCGACCGGCAGTCCCGAGGCGACGTCGTCGACGACCCAGAGCACGGACTTCCCGTTGGCGGTGACGCGTTTGGCGAGCTGGTTCCGAATCTCACCGTGCTCCAGCCCGCGCACGTTCAGGCCTGCATCCCTGGCGATACTCCTTACGTTTGCGCGGAATAGCGCGAGTGGGTCTTGGGAGCTGTCCTGCCCGACCGGACCGAGCCAGTGGACCCCGCCCGGAAACGCGTCTCGGAAGAGGAACGCGTACTGCTCGGCGAGGCTGGTCTTCCCGAGGCCGGCAAGCCCCCGGACGACGGTCAGCGCCGACGACGTGGGCGGTGTGCTCGGAGGCAGGTCCCGGGCGTGGAGTGCACTGTGGATCTGCCAGAGTTCCTTGTATCGTCCTACGAACCGCCGCGGGCGTAGCAACCGGGGCAACAGCGGCGCCGTGCTGCGCGCCGCGCCGAGTGGCACCCCGGCCGCCCGGACCATCTCGGCGACCCTCGCGGCGATCTCCGCGCGATGCTTGTCGTCGCGTGGTTTGCCGAAGTAGGCGGCGTCCTGCAGTTGCACCGGTGCCACGTGGTTGCCGTCGGACTCCGGGTTGACGACCAGGACCCGCTGCCGCGGATCGGCGATCGCCTGCGCGGCGAGGTAGGCCGACGTCAGCTCCCATTGGCAGGCGTACCTGGTCGGGAAACGGTGCGAATAATAGGCCAGCAAAACCTTGCAGGAGGCGAGTGCGGCTTCGAGCTCCTCGGTGATGCCTTCGAATGCCCGGATTCCCTTGCTGTCCCGGAAGACGGTCAGCCCAGCGGCCAGCAGGGCATGCTCGAGCTTGCTCACCTCGCCGACATCCGACCAGGTGAAGCTGAGAAAGACGTCGTATGGCTGCATCACGCGGCTACTATTGGCCTAGGAGTGGTGTGAAACAAGGACATATTCTCGACAACTTCCCGTACGTTCGTAGTGTTGTCCTGATCAGTGGGCGAGCGAGCTCAACTTCATGTTCGGCGCTTCGCCGCACAGGTAGTTGGCGTTCTGCAGGATGAAGGGATCACCAGCGCGGTCGGCCTTGCCCGCCGCGAGATAGAGTTGTCCCGTCCCGCCCGCTGAAGGAAATCACCGGAGCTAGTGGCGGTCGACTGGTCGAGGCAGAGGGCCACCTCCCGGCGGAAGGTGGCGTCGGCGAGTTCGTGCTCGACGTGATGGGTGAGCCGGCTCCGGTTCGCCGGGGAACCGAGAACGTGCTGAAAGTTCCGCACAACGTCGGGAAACCCGCGATGCTCCAGCCGGGTGGAGACGATATCGAGGAGCCGGGTCGCCGCCTGCTCGGGCGCCCCGTCGAGCGAACCTGACAACAGCTGAGCGAGGAGGGCTGTCACCTGTCTTGCCAGCTCGGAGTAACTCATGGAAAGGTCCTGTTCTTGTTGGCGTTGATCATGGGAGCGTGAGTCACCGGCTCGGCTGCGCAGTCGAAATCGTCGAGCCAGCTGATCCGGGCGAAGCCGGATGCGGCGCAGGCGGCGCGGGGCGTTGGTTCCAGCGGGGCGGATTCGGCGCGGAGCACGAGTTCGCCGTCGACGTTGTACATCGACAGCAGCGCGGTGATCCCGGCCTCTGGGGGCTGGTCGACAGGCCGCTCGATCCGCCCACCGTCCCACGTCGTGGCGCTGAGCAGGCCCGTCCGGACGGTCGCCGGGAACACGGCGATCACGAGCAGCCGGGTCAGCAGGGGAAGCTGCCGGAGATCAACGGACACGGACCGGTGCCTGGCGCTCAGCGCCGGTGTCCTGGAGTTGGCAGGAGCGTTGACGGCTCCGCGGCCGAGCAGACCGGAACGGCCGTCGGCGAACTCGTACGCGCAGACAAGGTCAGGTCCGGTCCGACCCATTCCGAACGTCAACAGCCCGATCGCGCTCTGGAGGCGATTGAGCGTGGCGGTCGGCATCTTGTGACTGAGCACTGTCCGCTCGCCAGGACGGACCCGGACGACCGGATGGCCGGGCCGCCCCCGCCGCCGAGGAGGTGTTGTGCGCACACCCCGCGCGGACACGTCGTCCGGTGTGTCCAAGGACAGGCCCGGCGATACCGCCGGGACCGGGGTGTCGAGACGTCGGCGATGCAGCAGGAATCCCAGGTCGTGCCGTGGACACGCCCGATCCGGGGCCGTGAAGTCCATGGTCATGACACGACTCCGTAGTCCTTGGCCAACCCGATCACCCCGGCCAGGTAGGCCTCGCCGAGCACTTTGAACTTCCAGCCGCCGTTGTGCCGGTACACCTCGGCCAGCGCCAGCGCGGTCTCTTGGTCCAGAGCCGGCGTGAGGTTCTCCGAACGAACCAGCTCGCGTTGGTCACGGGGATCGGTCGCCCGCACCGTCAGTTCTCGGAGGCGGCCGAGCGTGCGCCGCAGGCCGTTCCCTTCGTTCAGGTAGAGCACGACGACGATCCGGCTGATTTCCGGCGGTACCGCCGAGAATCTGATCTCGACCTGCTCGGTGTCGGGGCCCAAGACCTGGTCGAGCTGCTCGACGGACATGCTCGGTTCCGCCAGCTGGTTGAAGAACACGAAGTGCTCGTCGGACAGCGCGCGACCCCGGTCGTCGCAAAGGATCGTCGCGATGACCAGGCTGTCGGCCAAAGCCCGTTCCTGGCCGGCGTTCCAGCGCACCCCTAGGACCAGACCGGGCAGACCCGGAATCTCCCTGGTGAGCTCGACGTTCGAGCCGCGTCTGAGGTCAGCCATCACAGGTCCAGGTCGGAGTTCGAGAACTTGGTGCGTAGGAACGCTTCTTGACTGATCAGCGCGTCAGCGCCCTTGGCGCGTTCCGCGTTCCGCAGCGAGATCGTCTCGTCGAGCAGGGACTCGAGCTGCTCGCGCAGGGAGACGGTGACGTCGGCGTTCAGCTCGCCGAGGCTCAGGAAGGTCTTCAGCGTGGTGGGCAAGTGGTCGGTCACGACGCCGGTGACCGCGACCGTGGTGTAGATGTCCAGCGGGCGTTCGGCCGAGGCGTCGATGAGCTCGCCGGCCAGGTCGGTGATCTCTCGCGCGGTGACCACCGCGACCGCCGGCAGTGATCCGGAGTGGACGTTGATGTAGCGGATCAGCGCGCCGAGCTCGTCGCGTAGCGCCCCCACTTCGTCTTCCGGGAGGATCTCATCGGGGTTCGCCGTGCCGGACCCTTGATCCCTGCGCAGCCAAGCCATCGCGATCAGCCGGCGGTCTCTTGGCGACGGGTTCGCTCGAGGTACGGGCGCGCCCGTTCGATCTGGCCCTGTAGCGCGGTGACCGTCTGTGCCATGGAATCGGTCGCTTGCGCGCGGAAGGTGTCGAGCGCGTCCATCGTGGCGAAGATGTTGTCGAACGCCGCCTGCAGCTTCCCGATTTCGATCGTCGTGCTCGCCGCCTGCTGGTTGATCTCGGCGCCTTGGTGCTGCAGCTGGCGCGAGGTCTCCTCGATCAGGTTCGACGTCGTCGCGTTGAGAGCGGTGACCTGTTGCAGGACGAGTTTCTGCCGGGCCAGCGCCTGGGACACGATGATCGCGGTCCGCAGCGCGGAGATCGTGGTGGTCTGCGCGCGATCGACACCCCTGATGAGCTCGATATTGTTGCGGCGCACCAGGTCCAGAGCCAGATAGCCCTGCACCGCCACGGTCATCTGCGTCATGATGTCCTGGCGCCGCTGGCGGATGCCGAACAACGCATCCGACTTCAAGGTCTCTGCGTCCTTGCCCCGGCCGACCGCCTCCAGCTCGGCGATCTTCCCCGTGATCTCGACGTCGAGCGCACCGGCGAGTTCGCTGTACTCGCCGAGCTTGCCCATCGTCGTCCAAAGATTGGCCTTCTCGACGTCGATGCTGGCGTTGTCCTTGCGCAGCTCGTCCTGGCCGGAGTCGAGCGCCCTGATGATCGCGTTGAGGTGGGACTGCGCCGTGCGGTACTTGGCGAAATAGCGGTCGATCCGGTCGCCACCGGGCAAGAACCTCAGCAGTTTGCGGACTCCGCGCAGGTCCGCCCGGTTGGGATCCAGCTCCGTGATCGTGGCGCGCAGGTCGAGAAGGGTGTCGGACACCCGGGTCTGCGCGTCGTCACGGCGCTGCCCCCGGCCGGGAAGCGCGGCGGCGGGGCGGTCCAGCATCCGATTGGACATGCCCGCCGACGCTCGCATGTCGCGGTCGCCCATCGTGGTGATGCCGTTGATCTTCTTGGTGTAGGCAGGCGAGTTGACGTCCAGCGCGGCGAGTTCCGCGACGAAGGCCCTGGCCTTGTGCTGCAGCTCAGCGCGCTTCTCGGCATCGAGCGGAACGGCGCCGGTGGCGTCGTCCTGTTCGACGACTCGGACCGGCGGCGGCGGGGCGAGGAAGAGCGCGCCGGCTGGGGCGGCCCCGGCGGCCGCGGGCGCCGGGTTCAGGCCGAGTTCGAGATCGGACATCGGTACGTCTCCTGAGATGGGAGGTCGAGTGGATTCAGAGGTGGCGGGTCACCGCAGGCAGCAGATCGCGGAAGGTCCGGCCGCTGGTCGGCGAGCCGATCGCGGTCATCGCCCAACCGGCCGCTTCCCGGGTCAGCTTCGCCATGATCTGCGCGGTGTGCCGGCCGGAGCCGGAGAGGTCGTACCGGGCGATCTCGCCGCCGGTGGCCTCGTCCACCAGCCGGCAGAAGGCGTTCTCGATCTGGGAGAAGTCCTGACCGGTGAACGAATTCACCGTGAAGACGATCGTGGCCACCTGGTCGGGCACCCGCACCAGGTTGACTCTGATCGATTCGTCGTCGCCCTCGCCGTCCCCGGTCAGGTTGTCACCCGTGTGCCGGATCGAGCCGTCCTGGCTGGTGAGCTGCTTGAACCAGACCTGGTCCACCAGTCGTCCGTCGGCGTCGAACAGCAGCGCGGAGGCGTCGAGGTCGATCGTCTGCGGCTTGCTGCCGAAGAAGCCACGCTTCCGCATCGCGTCCCAGCCAAGGCCCATCCGGACCTGGGTGAGGTTGTGCCCGTCTCGCTTGGTCAGCGAGACACGTTCGCCCTTGCTGAGCGTCACAGTCATTTCGTTTCCTTCCGGAGCAGGGGATTGAGCAGGAGGTTCGTCAGCTCGCCGAGGAGAGCTGGGGTGGCGCGGGGTCGAAGCCGGGCGTGCCCGACGTGGTCCGGGCCAGCCGCCGGTTGCGGACGACCGAGGAGAGCAGCGCGGCACCGATGAAACCGATACCGATCAGGCCGGTGAGGACTTCGGGAACGTCGTACCTCACGGTGAACAGGAGCAGGACGGCCAGCGCCCCGATCGCCCATTGCGCGCCGTGCTCGAGGTAGGCGTACTCGCTCAGCGTCCCGTTGCGAACCAGGAAGACGGTCAATGCGCGGATGTAGGCCGCACCGATACCGAGGCCGATCGCGATGACCACCGGGTCGGAGGTGATGGCGAACGCGCCGATGACGCCGTCGAAGCTGAAGCTCGCGTCCATCACCTCGAGGTAGAGGAAGAGAGCGAAGGCGGCCTTCCCTGCGACCCGGACGGCTCCGTTCCGGCCGCCGTCTTCTTCAGCCGATTGGAACATTTCCCCGAGACCGTTGACGAGGAGGTAGGTGATCAGGCCGAGTGCGCCGGAGACCAGGACGCTCACCGGCTTTCCCGAAGGAGCCAAGAAGTCGGCGGTGAGCAAGAGGGCTGCGGCCGTGACGATGACCGATAACTGCTTGAGGCGGCCGAGCCTGGCGAGTGGCCGTTCCAGCCACGACAGCCAGGTGATCTCGCGTTCCTCGAAGATGTAGTTGAGGAAGAGCAGTAACAGGAACACCCCGCCGAAGGAGGCGATCGCCGGATGCGCTTCGTGGAGCACGAACCCATAGGACCCCGGCGTGTGGACGTCCCCTCCGGCCAGGGCGAGCTCGTAGGCCTGAGCCGGCGACAGTTTCGCGGTCAGACAGACCACCACGACCGGGAACAGCAACCGCATCCCGACCACGGCGACGAGGATGCCCGCGGTCAGAAAGAGGCGCTGCCACCGGTCGGTCATCCGCCCGAGCACGCTCGCGTTCACCACGGCGTTGTCGAACGAAAGGGAGATCTCGAGGATCGCGAGCACGGCGGCCATGGCCAGACCGGCACCACCGCCGTAGAGGAAGGCCAGTGCGAGGCCGCCCGCCGTGATCGCGAACGAGCCGCCGAATGTCTTCAGAATCATTTCACTTCCGTATCCTGGTGAATTCCATCCGGCGCAGTGCCGTTAGACGGCGTTGATCCCGTAATCCTTCGCGATCCCGGCGAGGCCGGACGTGTAGCCCTGGCCGACCGCGCGGAACTTCCAGTCGGCACCGTTCCGGTACAGCTCGCCGAAGATCATCGCGGTCTCGGTGGAAGCGTCCTCGGACAGGTCGTAGCGGGTCAGTTCGGATCCGTCGGCCTGGTTGACGACGCGGATAAAGGCATTTCGCACCTGGCCGAACGCCTGGCTGCGCTTTTCCGCCTCGTAGATCGAGACGGGGAACACGATCTTGTCGATCTCCGCCGGCATCCCGGCGAGGTCGACGGTGATCTGCTCGTCGTCACCGTCGCCGCCACCGGTCAGGTTGTCACCGGTGTGCCGAACTGCGCCGTCGGGCGTGGCGAGGTTGTTGAAGAAGACGAAGTGCTTGTCGGACAACGCGATTCCGTCGGAGCCGAGCGCGATGGCGCTCGCATCGAGGTCGAACTCCTCGCCGCTGGTGGTCCGCTCGTCCCAGCCGAGGCCGACAGTGACCGCGCGCAGTCCGGGTGCCTCCTTGGTCAGCGACACATTGCCACCCTTGGTCAGGCTGACGCCCATTTTTCCTCCTTCTTGCCGTATCAAGGCAAACGATCGAGTCGACGTTCCCGCCGATTCGGTGCGGGAAGCTTCGAGGTGCCGCGCGAATGCGGCGACCACCGTTCAGTCGGTGCCAATATCGTGGCCGTTACAGCGTATGTTCTTTTCTTAATCTCGCTGCTGTGTGGTTAGGCGGACAGCTATGACGACGTCGTTCTGGTTCGGTGCGCCGTTACCGTCCTGGCGGCGCTTCATCGAATCGTCACTTTCTTGGTGTCGTCCGCGTCCGGACGCGGACGACTTACAGCGGGACAATGCCGACGCGGTAGGTCCGAAAGACCCTGTCGTCGGACTGTCGTCTTTTCGTCGCGTCTTCGGCGAACCGTTTTCCTGGCCGATACGGCATTGTGATGGAGGGCTCATCCGCCGGGGAGGGAAGTGCATGGCCAGGACGTGGCGCAACGGAGTGTCCACGGGTTGCCCGGGGACGCCGGGGCCGAGTCGTCACCCGTGTCGTCCTCGATGCCTTGCGTCGGCTATGCCGTGCGGTGGCTCATCACGCCGGTTGCCAGCCGATGCCATAGGACCTGGCCGGCTCCAGGTCGCGGAAGCTGGCGTGGACCTCGCCGGCGTTGTCGGAGGAAAGAGGTTTGCGAGCAGGCAGTGGATCTTCCGCGTCCTTCGAGAGTTCGCCATCGATTCGCCAGATCCGAGAGGGCATGCTGCGTCGATCGAATCGGACATTGAGGCCGAAACGTTCGCACGGGAACTCCGGCGTGCAGCAATAGAACGGCGACGGATACTCGTCCACCCTGATGCGGAAGAAGAATTCGTGCTGGTCGCCGACGTCCAGCGCGTACGGCGGTGTCAGATGGAAGGCGACGCGGGTGGACGAGACCATCCGCACGGAATGGACCTCTCCGCCGGCGAGAACGTCGATGCCGAGCCCGGACAGGTCGGGGGGTTCGCCGGTCCTGGCGGCCGGGCGGGCCAGCGAAATCGCGTGCTCGATCTCCTCGAGGCCGGTGATGTGACTGATGATTCGCCGGGTCTCGAACACCTCGGCGCCGCTGGCGCCGAGTGTCAGTTTCACGGAAAGGGCGGACGTGTGCCAGGGCCCTTTCTGGCTCACCGTCAACAGACGTCCGCGGGTCGCCGAATCCGCGTAGGCGGTCTCGGCGATCAGGTAAACGACGTCGTCGGCACGTCGCTGCATGGTGCGTACGTTGCGATCGGCGTCGGTGCCCAGGAGTTCGAGCCGGGCGGTGTACCGCTGATTCGTCCCGCCGTCGAAGCCCAGCACTAGTCGCGCCGTTTCCTGTTGTGATCCCGGCAGTCGCTCGATCAAGGTCCGTAACGTCGCAACGACTTTGTCGCGTACGGTGCCGGGGCTGTCCTCCGCGCGGACGCCGCAAACTTGTCGAAGCCGGTCGCCGACGTTGTCCGGCAAGGCCTTCGCCTGGATGCCCAGTCCTCGGCGAAGAGTTTTCAGCTCCGCGTAGAGGGCGTTGATCTTCGCGCCGGCTGCAGCCTGAGCCAAGCCGTCACCTCCGTCCCCGGTCATCGATCGGAGTGTACTCACCCTTGCTTGCCCATGACGACTCCGTCGAGGGTTTCCGGGGTGTTTCCGAACGCTGGAAACAAGGCTGGTCAAACCGGTAAGGACTGTTTCCGGTCGGCGGTCAACCTGAAACCCCTGTTATTCGTAAAATCACGGATCGATGCTTGTGTGGTCGAAATCCTTCGGCGGACAACAGGCTCATCTCGCTCCGCGGAGTTGCGGTGAGCAGAGTCGGGAAAGGGTGAATCCGATGCACACGCACTTCATCGTCGTGATCGGCCAGCTGGTCTCGCTGCTCGGCTGACCGTGCTCCGGCCGACGGGCCCGGGCCGCCGGCCGGACTTCCCTTTCCCCGCTGGACACGGAATGATAGTCAGATGACTGAATTTGGAGAAGAATTGAGACGTCGCCGGATATCAGTCGGCATGTCGTTGGCCGGTTTGGCCGCTGCCGCGCATTTCACCAAGGGCTACCTCAGTAAGGTGGAAAATGGCAAGGTGCGCGCCAACCGGGATCTCGCCAAGGCATGTGATCGTGCGCTCGACGCGAAGGGTGAGCTGCTGAAGCTGGTCACGGCCCCGACGGCGCTGGCGCGCAGGAGTGCCGGTGGGATCGTCGGTCTACCCGACGCCGGTCCCCACTTCGTCGGCCGGGAGCCTGAGCTGGAAGCGCTGTCCGCGCTCTTGCTTGACAAAGGGGAGACAAAGGTTGGCGTCGTCCACGGGATGGCCGGCGTAGGTAAGACCGCGGTGGTGGTCGCCGCCGCCCGGCGGGCTGCGCCCGCGTTCCCGGACGGCTGCCTCTTCTTCGATCTTCGCGGCCATACGCCGGGTGCCGCCGAGCTTTCACCGGTCGAGGCCCTGCAGCGGCTGCTGCGTTTGCTGGACGTCACCGCCGAGCGGTTGCCACAGGACCAGGACGGGCTGGCGAACCTCGTCCGGTATCAACTGCGCGGCCGGCGGATGCTGCTGGTGCTCGACAATGTGCGGACCGCGGAGCAGGTGCGTCCGATCGTTTCGGGGGAGACGTCGTCGCGGGTGCTGGTGACCAGCAGAGGCAGACTGCCCGCATTGGACGACGCCTGGCATTTTCCGGTCGATGTGCTGCCACCGGCCGACGCCACCGCCTTGCTGCGGTCGGTCGTCGGCGACGAGGTGCCTGTCGGTGAGCCGCTCGCGGACGAAATCGCCGGGTATTGCGGACGCCTGCCGTTGGCGGTGCGGATCGCGGCGGCACGGCTCGTCGCAGGTGGCTGGACTGCCGCGCGGTTGCGGGATCGCCTGGCCGACGAGAGTACGCGACTCGTTGCGTTGGACGATGGCGAACGCAGTGTGGCGGCCGCATTCGCCGTCTCCTACGAGTCCTTGGCTGCCGACCAACGCCGTCTGCTGGGCTTGCTCGCGCTGCACCCCGCCAGCGCAGCCGAGGGGGCCGCGGTCGAAACACTCGCGGGTCTGGACACAGGCGAATCGGATCGGCTGCTGGACCGCCTGCATGACGCGCATCTGGTCGTTCGTGACGCGGACGGATATGTGGAGATGCACGACCTGACGCGGACGTTCGCGCTGCGTCACGCCCTTCCGCAGATTCCGGTACATGATCGCGACGCCGCGGTTTCCCGGCTGGTCGAATACCTGCTGGCAGTGGTGGTGGCCGCGGACGAGCTGGTCGAGCCGTTCCGGTTCAGGCCGGATGCCGGGCTGCGCCGGCCGCAGCGGCTGCCGTTCGAAGACGCGGTGGGAGCCCTCGCGTGGCTTGGCGCGCACTGGCCGACGTTGGCTGACATCGTCGAAACGGCCGAAGGCCACCGCTTGTTCGGCAGGTGCTGGCAGCTCGCATTCGTGCTGAGGGCGTTCTTCTTTCGGGAGAAGCTGTTCGAGCCGTGGATCCGCACCCATGAGAGTGCGCTCCGGGCTGCGAAGGGCATTGACGACCCCAGTGCGACCGGGATGATCCTCAACAATCTGGGGATGGCGCACATCGAGTCGGGGAACGTCGACGAGGCGATTCGCTGCCATCGGGAAGCACAGGACTGTTTTGCCAGGGCCAACGATGACCGCGGCGGAATCGACGCATTGTCCAGCCTTGCTTGGGCCCGGCTTTACCGGGGCGAATCCGAGGCGACGCTGGCCGACTTGACGACAGTTCTGGAGGTCTATCGCCGCACGGGTCGTACGCGGAACGTGGTGATCGCGTTGCGTGGGATGGCCCTGGCCTCTGCCGCGCTGGGCCGTTTTTCCGACGCGCTGGTCAACGCCGAGGAGGCGAACGCGCTCGCCCAGCTCCCGGTCGATCAGGCGATGTCGCGCAACTGCGTGGCCTGGGTGCATTTCGGCGCGGAGCGCTGGAGTGAGGCTGAGCGCGGCTATACCGAGGCGGCAGAACTCGCCGATCAGGCGGGGAGTGAATACGAGCGCGCGAGAGCTTTTGTCGGCCTGGGCAACGTCGCCGCCAGCCGGGGCGACCACGAGGTGGCGAGCCGGTGGTGGACGGAGGCCGCCGCGTATCGGGTCACCCTCGATCCGGTGGTGCTCGGCGAGGCGGGGAGCCGGCTGCGCCTCGCTGCGAGCGGAGAGTCCTGATCATTGTTCAGTGGTAAGTGAGGCGGAGGTCCTTCAATTCGTCGTCGGAATGCGTCCAGCAGCGTCTTCCGATATTGGATGTTCGTGGGAACACGGAATCCGGTTCGCTGGATAGTCGGTGTGCCTGCGAAGTCTGTTCCCGCTGAGCGCCAGCTTGTCCGGCATCTGTCGTGTCGGCTGTGCGGGCAGGCCGAAACCGGTCAAAAACATGACACTTCCCGCGCGCCGCGGTCCGGCCAGTAGCGGAAGGCGGGGTGGCGCCGATCAAAAGACCGTGAAGTCGGCCTATCCTGCGAGGTCCAAGCGATGAACACACACTGACAGTCTCTGCGCCACGAACTCGTGGCCGATTTACCCACTCGTGGCATTGACGGTGGATCGGCCACGATACGGTTTCCCTGGTTTGCTGTTTCAGTCAACCTGAAACCCCTTGTATCGGTCATGCGGGAAGATACACGATTTACCTGTCCCCGCGGCATCTGGAGCGAGCCGGACAATCGTGGATCTGTGATCCGAAATCGATGCAAGGAGCCCGATATGAAGATCTTCTGGTCATTTTCCTCGCTTGTCCGCGCCGTGCTGTGGCTGACCGCGATCGCCTTTGTCGTCGGCGTTGCGCTCGCAACCCCGTGAGGCCGGACGGCATCGACATCCTGCTCTGATGGTGCTGACGACCGGGGACCGGGCGCCGCGCTTCAAGGCGAAGACGCCGTCGTGACGCCGGGAATCGCCGCTCTCGGTTCGGGCACGATCCAGACGACCGGCCCCCTGGCCGCGAGCTCTGCGCCAGTAGTCCCCGTCATCCGGCGTACTTGTGCTGGCGGTCTTTCCGGGCGGGACGGCGATCACCGTCCCCTTCCTATACGACGAGGCCACCGAAAAGGTCCGCCAGGAGAACCTGCGACTCGTGAGTGGCAAAGTCGGTTATTGAGCGGTAAGGCAAACGGTGGCGTTTCGCGGACTTTGTGCCTGGGTCGGTGGTGGACTGAAGGAGGCCTTCGGTCCACTGGATGCGCTGAAGGCGTCCTTCGGTGGATCCAGTGCACTGAAGGGGTCCTTCAGGGCGCACCCCGACCGGACAAGTCGAACAAAGCGGACGGGTAGTCGGCGACGGAGTGCTACGAGGGGGACTTTCCTTGCGTCTGCGGCAAGGAAAGTCCCCCTCGCTTCACCGCGCACCCACCAATCTGCCTGATTTGTTCCTATTGTTCGGTTGAGGTGCGCTGCGCACGGCTACTCCGCTAGAGCAACGACCTTCGCGGAGAACGCCATGTTTGCCTTACCCGTCAATAGAACCGGCTTTGCCACTCACGAGTCTGGGTCTGGGGTCGGGGTCAGGGGTTGGGGGGTGTGGTCGAGATGTCGTCGAGTTGTTCGGCCGCCGGACGGACCGGGTAGAGGTCGCCGGACGGCGGGGTGGGGACGTTGGGGAGTGCGGCTCGGGCATCGCGGTCACCGGCGTCGGCGGCCGCGTGCACGCTGTCGAGTGCCGCGTACTGGGTGAAGTTCAGGTCCGGGTAGTGCCATTGTGATCCGCCGCCGGTTGCCGCCGGGAGCAGGAAGTCGACGGCCTTGAAGATGCTGCCGCCCTGCGGGTTCTGGTATCCCCACAGGTCGACGTCGACGTGCCGGCCGATCTGTGCGAGGCGGGTGAAGGCGACCAGGTTGAACGTCGAGTAGTGGAACGTCCGGGTTCGCGAGATCTCCTGCGGCTGGCTGCCGTCGGCGGCGATCTGGGAGTCGATGCGGGCCGTCTTGGCCTTCTCGACGAGGTCCTTCGCGACGGCGGTCTGTCCGGTGTAGAGGGCGGTGCCGGCGACCAGCATGTCCATCATGGTGCCGTGGTTGTTGATCGTCGCCGACTCTTCCTTGCCGTTCTTGCTGGTCTGCAGCCAGTTCAGGAACTCGCCCGACCAGGACTTGAACGAGGTGTCATCGGCCTTCGACCAGCCCGGCGCGCCGATGTTCAGGATCGCCGCGGCGTCGAGCACCTGCGTGAAGGTGTAGGAGAATTCGATGATGCCGATGCCGCGCCCGTCGGTCCGGCAGGGGATGCCCTGCGCGAAGTTCAGGTTCGGGTTCATCTTCGTGGCCGGGTCGAGGAACCAGGTGCGCAGGTCGAGCGCCGCGCGCCGGGCGTACTCGGCCTTGCCGGTGTAGTACCAGGCCAGCGAGAGCTGGTAGATCGAGCTGAACGCCGTCAGCCGCTCGGCCTTGTCCGGCGCGCCGGTGGTGGTCTCCGGGTTGAGCACGCCGTCTTTCTGGATGTACGGGCAGCCCTGCGGGTTGTCCGGCGTCTTCGGCTTGCTCGGCCACCAGTACGGCGCAAGGCTGATGTAGTCGTGCTTGTCTCCACTGGGCGGAACGCGGTCGTCGTCGACCACTGTCCACGGCCCGGCCTTCACGGCGACGTCCGCCTGCTTCAGCAGGCTCGCGAGCGAGGCCTTCGTCGTCTTGTCCCCCAAGAGCAGTGCGAGGCGGTTGAGCAGCAAACGCTTGCCGTCGAGCACAACGGTCTTCGGCGGACACAGCTGGGAGAGCACGGGCACGGAACACAACCCGGCTTCAGCGGTAGCAGGAGCGGCCGACGCGACGCCGGCGAGAGGGAGTGAGAGGGTTGCCGTCACCACGGCCAAGACACCGAGACGGCGGAGCGTTCTGAGTGGCGACACTGCTACTCCGTTCATATACATGAACAATAGGTATGTATGTGAAAGAAGAGTAGATACCTGAATGTGAGCGAGTCAAGCGCCTCCATCTCATCCAATTTTCATCCGGGTCAGCCATGCTGAGCCGAGGTCCAGGGAGGTGAGTGCGTGCATCTGGTGGTCGTCGACGACGAGGAAGCGGTGCGGGATTCGCTCTCGCGCACCCTGCGGTTCGAGGGCTACACCGTCTCGGTCGCCGTGGACGGTGCGAGCGGGCTCGATCTGATCCGCGCGGAGAAGCCGGACGGCGTGCTCCTCGACGTGATGATGCCCGTGCTCAGCGGGCTCGACAGCTGCCGGGTGCTGCGCGCGGAGGGCAACTACGTCCCGGTGCTGATGCTGACCGCGCGGACCGGGGTCGACGACCGGGTGGCCGGGCTCGACGCCGGCGCCGACGACTACCTCGTCAAGCCGTTCGCGCTGCAGGAGCTCCTCGCTCGCGTGCGGGCGTTGCTGCGGCGCGTGGAGTACACCGCCGCGCCCGCGCCGACCAAGTACCTCAGCTTCGGCGACCTCGTGCTCGATCCCGGCACCCGCGAGGTCATGCGCGGCGGCCGGCCGATCCGGTTGACCAGGACCGAGTTCGCCATGCTCGAGACGTTCCTGCGGAACCCGCGGATCGTGCTCACCCGCACCGTGATGTTCGAGCACGTCTGGGGTTTCGACTTCGGCTCCGCGTCGAACGGCCTCGACGTCTACGTCAGCTACCTGCGCCGCAAGCTCGAGGCCGACGGCGAACCACGGCTGCTCCACACCGTCCGCGGGGTCGGGTACGTGCTGCGGGAAGACCCGCTGTGAAGCGCTGGCGCCGGCTGTCGCTGCGGGGCAGGCTCACCGCGTTCGTTGCCATCGCGGTCGCCGTTGCCGTCCTCGCCGTGTCGCTGACGTCGTGGCTGCTGACGCGCGACAGCCTGTACAAGGAGTTCGACAACCAGTTGCAGGCGTATGCGCAGTTGGCCGCGAAGGCCTCGTCGCCGCAGGAAGCGCTGTTGACGCTGCAAGACACCGCTCGGCATTTCCCCGAAGACGTGCCCGTCCACAGCGAGCGGCTGATCGTCCAGTTCGTCGACGCGCAGGGCAACGTCGAAGGGGTGGCCGGGATCCCGGTGCCGATTCCGGTCGGCCCGATGGCGCAGCTGATCGCGCGGGGGATCGGCCCGGCGGCGTCGGAGGTGGACAAGTTCGGCTCCGACCGGTTCCGCGTCTGGATCGCGCCCCGGCCGGGCGGCGGGGCCGTGCAGATCGCACGCGACTCCGAGGGCGTCGAACGCACCCTGACCCAGCTGGGGTTCCTGGAAATCCTGGTCAGTCTCGCCGGGGTGGTCGGCGCCGCACTGGTCGGCCGGGCCGTCGCGCGGACGGCGTTGCGCCCGGTGGACGCGCTGACCGACGCGGCCGAGGAGGTCGCCAGGACGCAGGAGCTGACCGGCGCCATCACGGTGTCGAGCCGGGGTGAGATCGGGCGGCTGGCCGAGGCGTTCACCAAGATGATGAACGCGCTGGGCCGCTCCCGCGACGATCAGCGGCGGCTCGCAGAGGACGCCGGGCACGAGCTGCGTACGCCGTTGACCAGCCTGCGCAACAACATCGAGCTGCTCATCCACGCCGACGCCACCGGCAAGGCGCTGCCCGAGGAGGACCGCGCGCGGTTGCTCACCGACCTCGAGGTCCAGTCCGCCGAGCTGACGACGTTGATCGGCGAGCTGGTCGAGCTGTCCAAAGGCGACAAATCACCGGAGACAGCGGAGCGGGTGGACCTGGCCGACGTGCTCGCCATCGCCGTCGAACGCGCCCGCCCCCGTGCGCCGTACATGCGCTTCGAAACCGCGCTGACCAGCGCCGAAGTGACCGGGCGGCCTGCCGAATTGGAACGCGCGGTGCTGAACGTTCTCGACAACGCCGCCAAATGGAGCCCGCCCGACGGCGTCGTCACGGTCACCCTCACCACGGACGGCGGCTACGCGATCGTCGTCGTGCAGGACGAGGGACCGGGCATCGCCGAGGAAGACCTGCCGCACGTCTTCGAGCGGTTCTACCGCGCCGGCGACGCCCGTTCGCTGCCCGGCTCCGGGCTCGGCCTGGCCATCGCGCAGCAGATCGTCACCCAGCACGGGGGCCGCATCGAGGCCGGGAACGCCGAAGACGGCGGCGCGCGTTTTGTGCTGACGCTGTCGATTTCTTAAGCAATCTCCGCGGCTTTCTCATCGGAGTTTCATCGGCGCGCACCAGTTTGTGAGGCGTGACCCGGACATCTCCGCTCGCCTGGACGGCCATCGGCCTCGCCGCCGCCGCGCAGCTCGTGATCGCGGTACTCGCGTTTTCGCCGCAGGTCGACCCCCTGCGCGATCCGGTCAGTGACTACGTCTTCCACCGCGGCGGGCGGACGGCGTTCGTCTTCGCGGTGGTGCTCGTGCTCGCCGCGGGCGCCGCGCTCGCCGCCGCCGCGTACTTCGCGAACGTCCCGCTCGACACCCGGGTGAACGTCCTTTTCGGACTCTGGGTCGCCGGGCTGCTGATCGTCCTGCTGTTCCGTGGCAACACCAGCGCCACCGAAACCAGCGTCCACGGCGAGATCCACCGCTTCGGCGGGGCGCTGCTGTTCGCGAGCCTGCCGCTCGCGTGTCACGCGCTGGCCCGCAGGCTGCGCGTCGAACCGGACTGGGCGGCCGCCGCGGCCCGGCTGCGCCTGCCCGCCCTGGCGGGGCTGACCACGGCGGCCGCGTTCGGGTTCGCCCAGTTCGTTCCCGCGCTGCCGGAGGGCTTGCTGGAGCGGATCGCGCTGACCGCGGAGCTGGGCATCCTGGTGACCGCGGCGCTCGCGGTGCGGAGCGCGGCGCGATGACCCTCGTCGCGATCGCGTGCGCGATGGCCGCAGCCTGGTTCTTCGCCTCGGCAGTGGGCATGCAGCACGACGCCGTCCGTGCCACGCGGCGGCTCGGCCTGGCCGTCCGGACCCCGCGCTGGCTGGGCGGGACACTGCTGGCGTTGGTCGGTAGCGGGCTGCACCTGACCGCGTTGTCCTTGGCGCCGTTGGCGATCGTGCAGCCGATCGGCGTCCTCAGCCTGGTGCTGACCGTCATCCGGCGCGGGGACGCCCAGGTGCCGCGCGTGCGGCTCGCGGTCGGCGCGGTCTGCGCCGGAGTCGGCGGGTTCGTCGTGCTTTCGGCGGCGGCGGGCTGGGCGACGCCTGAGGTCACCGCTGCCACGGTGCAACCGGGCGTGATCGCGGGCGCGATCGTGGCCCTGGCAGGGCTGCTCGGTCGCCGGTGTCTCCCGCTGAGCATGTCCGCCGCGGTCCTTTTCGGACTCGGGTCCGCGGTCCTGCGCGCCGCCTTCCTCGAACTTTCCCCGCTCATCGCGGCCGAAGGGCTCACCCTGCTCGCGGTCGGCGGCTGGCTGCTGCACCGGGCGTACGCGGCCGGCCCGGCGGCCGTGGTCGTCGGCGCCACCACCGTGCTCGACCCGCTCACCGCCGTGGTCGCCGGGCTGGCGCTCTACGGCGAAACACCCCACCTCGTGCCGGCCCTCGTGGCCGCACAGGCCGGGCTGGCGCTGCTCGCCGTGGGTGGCGTGCTCGCGCTGACCCGGTCGGTTCCCGACCACCACGACCATTCCGACGAAACCCTGGAGCCTGTCATGTCCGGACTGAGGATTCTCATCGGCGCCGACACCTTCCCGCCCGACGTCAACGGTGCTTCGCGCTTCGCCGGCCGCTTGGCCGACGGGCTGGCCGCGCGCGGCAACGAAGTCCACGTGCTGCGCCCGGAGCCGCATGACCCTGTCGAGTCGGAGACCGTCCACTACGCCCGATCACTGCGGACGCCGTTCCACAAGACATTCCGGGTCTGCACCCCGGGCCGCGCGCGGCAGGCCGCGGGCCCGCTGCTCGACCGGCTCCGGCCCGACGTCGTGCACGTCCAGTCGCATTTCGCGGTCGGCCGGGCGCTGCTCGCCGCCGCCCGTGAGCGCGGGATCCCAACGGTCGCGACCAACCACTTCATGCCGGAGAACCTGATCGGCTACGCGTCGATGCCGGGGTTCGTGGCTCGCGCGCTCATCCGTCTGGGCTGGCGCGACTTCGCCCGCGTCTACCGGCACGCGGACATGATCACGACACCGACGCCGCGGGCGGCGGAGATCCTGGAGCGCAGCGGACTGGCGCAGCGGGCGATGGTGGTTTCGAACGGCATCGACATCGAGCAGTTCGCCGGCCCGGCGGAGCCCAGCGAAGGGTTCGCGGTGCTGTTCGTGGGCAGGCTGGACTCGGAGAAGAACATCGACGAGCTGATCCGCGCGATCGCGCCGCTGCCCGGCGTCCGCGCCGAGATCGTCGGGGAGGGCACCTGCCGGGACGACCTCGGGGCGCTCGCGGCGCGGCTCGGGATCACCGACCGGGTACGGTTCCACGGCCTGGTCTCCGACGCCGATCTGGTCCGCGCGTACCGGAGTGCGCAACTGTTCTGCATGCCGGGGACGGTCGAGCTGCAGAGCCTCGCCACGATGGAGGCGATGGCGGCCGGGCTGCCGGTGGTCGCGGCCGACGCGCTCGCGTTACCCCATCTGGTCTATTCGGGGCTGAACGGGTTCCTCTACCAGCCCGGCGACGTCGACGCGCTGAGCACGCGTATCGGCGAGATCGCGGCCGACCCGGCCAAGCGGGCGGCGATGGGCGAGGCCAGCAGGCACGTCATCGCGCGGCATGACCTCGGCCGGACACTGGACATCTTCGAAGAGCTCTACCGCGGCGTCGCGAGCCTTCCCCGGCACGGGGTCCTGGTGGGGGAAGGCCACTGACGTTCAGCGCGTGCGCGGGATCCGCACGTCAGGGGGCGTCTCAAGCATCCGGTGCAACCGCGAACGGCCGAGCCGGTGCAGCATCTCGGCGAGCTCCTCGGGCGCGATCCGGCCCTCCAGGTCCTGGCGCGTCAAGCGGATCACACGGTCGATTACGTCCCCCGGCAGGCGTCCCGAGAACTCGCCGGCCAGCCAGGTGCCGACCTCTTCGACGACACCCTCGGTGGGGTGGCTCATCACGGTCATCGCACTCCTCGTCTCTCGCATCCCGGGTCCGACGACTTTCCGACGACCGAGTTCTGCTGCCATGACGGCAAACGAGCGAAAAACATTGAAGGGTTCGAATAGTCATTCAGAGCTACCGGTCAACGTCATACGGTGACTGCGAAAGTTGTTGGCACACAGGCAAAAGGGGTGCGTCAAGTGCGACGCACCCCTTTTGCCTTGGCTACTCAGCAGTAAAGATTGGCGCCCGTCGGAACCCCGAGGATTCCGGCGAACTGGGTGTAGCTGTTGACACGGCTCTGCACCTGGGCGGGGTTACCGCCGTTGCACTCGATCGAGCCGTTGATGCTCCGGATCGTCTCACCGAAGCCGGCACCGTTGACCATCGCGTTGTGGGGGGTCATCGAGCCAGGGCCGGACTGGGTGTTCCAGTACCAGAGCCCG
>Ga0307507_10004395_pt1 | contig 25121 bp, 25 predicted proteins | sample 7_EM_MG_FD_207223 | JGI IMG/M metagenome (GOLD analysis project Ga0307507, IMG submission 207223) | Populus trichocarpa ectomycorrhiza microbial communities from riparian zone in the Pacific Northwest, United States - 7_EM | ecosystem: Host-associated > Plants > Roots > Unclassified | place...
TCCTGGTCGAAGTACGCCAGGACGTGGCTCGTCATCACGACCAGCGGCAGGTCCGCAGGCAGGGTTGCGGCGGCCGCGGCGAGATCGTCGACTCCGTCGCCCGTGATCAGGTCGGGACGATGCCGGGCCTGCTCGGCCGCAGCCGTCCTGAGCAGGCGGATTCGGTCGGGCTGGTCGGCCCACACACAGGCCTCGAGCCAGGCGAGCTCTTCTTCGTCGCTCAGGTCGACGGGTGCGCGATCAAGCCCGGCCCGGGCGGCGACGGTGATCTTCTTCGGCAGTTTCGGCGCGATCGCGCCGGCAGCGAGGTCGAGGGCGCAGTGCAGGCCGACGGTGGCCTTTGCCGGGCCCGCGGCGAGCTGGTCGCCGCCGTCGCACTGGTAACGGTAGGAAAAACGGTCCATTCCCAGCAGCAGGCCGGCGCTGCAGCCGACCTCCAGCAGCGCGATCCTGCCGCCCGCCTCCTTGGCTGCCCTGGCGACTGCCGGGTACAGCAAGGCAGCCCGGCGCACCTCGTTCGTCTGGGTGTAGCGCGACGAGATGATCTCCCGGGCCCGGTCCTCCCGGTCGAGGAGGAACGACCGGAACAGCGGCCAGGTCTCGGCATCGACGCCGTCGAACCCACCCACCGACGGGTAGTAGCGCGACAGCGGGTGAATCGGGTCGGCCTGCACCAGCCGGTGCGCGGTCGCCAGCAGCAGGGTCCCGCGTGCCTCCCCGTCCCGAGCCGACGTCAGCAGCCCGGCGACGTCGTCGTCTTCGGCGGCCTGTGCCGCCAGGTGGTCGTAGAGCGGCGAGACGCCACGGGCCTCCACTTCGGCGAAGGTCCGCAGAGTGTTCTTGATCTTGTCCAGGTCGATGCCCATCGGCGTGTCCCGTCGTTCAGGCGTGCGGGACCGGCCGCCCTGGCTGCTCCCCGCCCCGAGTGTCCCCGTAGGACCGCTTGGGCACCATCACCTTCCGCCGGAAGACACACACGATCGTGCCGTCCTGGTTGTATCCGCGCGTCTCGACGTAGACCACTCCGCGGTCGTCCTTGGACTTGGACGGGGTCTTGTCCAGCACCTCGGTCTCGCCGTAGATCGTGTCGCCGTGGAACGTCGGCTTGACGTGCTTGAGCGACTCGACCTCCAGGTTCGCGATCGCCTTGCCGGAAACGTCGGGCACCGACATCCCCAGCAGCAGCGAATAGATGTAGTTGCCGACCACGACGTTCTTCCCGAAGTCCGTGCTCTCTTCGGCGTAATGCGCGTCCATGTGCAGCGGATGATGGTTCATCGTGATCAGGCAGAACAGGTGATCGTCGTACTCGGTGACCGTCTTGCCCGGCCAGTGCTTGTACACCGCGCCGACCTCGAACTCCTCGAAATAGCGACCGAATTGCACCCGGATCTCCTGTTCACGTAACACCGCGTGAGCCTGCTACGACACGCATTCGTAGTGAGGAGTACCCTCAACCATTGGTGTTCGCGCGTCAACGCGAGCCCCACCACTCTCCGCGTCTCATGACCGCGCCTGGCCAGAAGGAGGTGAGGAACCCCCGATGAGTAGTGGCGATAGTCCGCTCCCTAGTACTCCCAGCGTTCCCACCTCACCGGCCGGCCGGGTCATCTCCTGGTAGGTCTGGCGATCCGGGAGCGCTGGTGCCGCCGGTCGGACTGCAGGTCCGCACCGGCTCGTCGTCCTCGCACGACTACGCGCGACGCCCAGGAGATCCCATGCCTGCCATTCCCTCGCTCGGCGGCCTTCGCGGCCGCGGCAACAACCGGGCCAAGGGCGTGCCCGACCGCCCGATCCCGGTACCGCTGTCGGCCTACGTCGTCGACTGCGCCGTGTACGTCGGCGGCAAGCGCATGCCCGGCCGCTGGACGCACTCCGAAGCGATCAAGGAAGTTCGCAAGCGGCACGAGGGATTCGTCTGGATCGGCCTGCACGAGCCGGACGCGGAGCAGATCCAGGGCGTAGCCGACACCTTCGGGTTACACGAGCTCGCGGTGGAAGACGCGCTGGAAGCGCACCAGCGGCCCAAGCTGGAGCGCTACGACGACACACTGTTTCTGGTGGTCAAGACCGTCCGCTATGTCGAGCACGAGTCGCCCACCACGGCGAACGAGATCGTCGAAACGGGCGAGCTGATGGTGTTCCTCGGCCGGGACTTCGTGATCACAGTCCGTCACGGGAACCACTCGGGCCTGGCCCGTCTCCGCCGCGACATGGACGACGATCCCGAACGCCTCGACCTCGGCCCGTCCGCGGTCGTGCACGCCATCACCGACCATGTCGTCGACCACTACCTCGAGGTGACGACCCGCATCGAGTCGGACATCGACGAGATCGAGGCACAGGTCTTCGCGCCACGCTCGCAGGTCAGCGCCGAGCAGATCTACCTGATGAAGCGGGAAGTGCTGGAGCTGCGCCGCGCCGTGATGCCGCTGGCGACGCCGATCCAGCGGCTCGCCGAGGGCTACACCCGGCTGGTGCCCGACGAGGTCCGGTCCTACTTCCGCGACGTCGCCGACCACCTCACGACGGTTTCCGAGCGTGTCGCCGCGTTCGACGAGCTGCTGTCCACACTGGTCGACGCGACGGTCGCGAAGATCTCGCTGCAGCAGAACACCGACATGCGCAAGATCACCGCGTGGGCGGCGATCATCACGGTGCCCACGATGATCGCCGGTATCTACGGGATGAACTTCGACTACCTGCCCGAGCTGCACTGGAAGTTCGGGTACCCGCTGGTGATCACGGTCATCCTGGCGATCTGCCTGTTGCTGTACCGAATATTCCGGAAGAACGGCTGGCTCTAGCTCGCGGCTTGCCGGCCGCGAGCACCGACACGGTCCCCGTTTCTTCCCCCGGTAGTGCTACAGGAGAACTGTCATGCCCCGGATTCTGTCCAACCTCAAGTTCTGGGCGCTCACGCTCAGCCTCGTCTGGATCTTCGTCATCACGTTCGTCATCGTCGCCGACCCCGGTTTCGCACACGGGATGAAGTGACGACCGGGCGCTTTCGCACCATCGCCGTACCCTGGGCGCATGCCGAAAGCGCTGGTGGTCGCCGATGAGGTCGACGAGCGGTTGTGGACCGACGCGGTTCGCGCCTGCTCGGTCGACCTCGTCGTCGGCGCCGGCGACCTGCCCTACGACTACCTGGCGTTCCTCGCCAGCGCTCTCGACGTGCCCTGCGTGTTCGTACCCGGCAACCACGACCCGGACCTGAGCGGCTACACCCGCTACGGCGGACTGTCCATGAAAGACGGCTTCCCCACCGTGTGGCCAGGCCCGGCCGGCGGGGTCAACGCCGACGGCCGGGTCGTCGACATCGCGGGACTGCGTTTCGCCGGGCTCGGTGGCTCGATCCGCTACAACGACGGGCCGAACCAGTGGACGCAGCGCCAGCAGGCCCACCGCGCCCGCCGTCTGGTACGACGCGCACGCTGGCGGCAATGGCGCGACGGCCGCGAGGTCGACGTGCTGCTGACCCATTCCCCGCCGCTGGACCTGGGCGATCGGGACGACCCACCGCACCGCGGGTTTTCCTGTCTGCACAGGACGATCGAGCGGCTCCGGCCGAAATGGCTGCTACACGGGCACATCCATCCGCACGGCGAGGCCGTCCCGGACCGGATCGTCGCCGGCACCCGGATCCGCAACGTGGTCGGGCACCGGATCATGGAGCTCCCGTGATGATCATCGCCGACGTACTCGACTCCGCGGAGACGGCATGAACAAGGACACCGGTTTTCCCCGCGCAGACGCCGAACACGACTTCCTGCGCGCCCGAAGGGGGCAAGTGCTCTCCAGACTGGCGAACTGGCTGCGCCGCGAACCCGACGACGTGAACATCATGTTGCCGTTCCACGAGGTTGTCGAAGCACTTGGCTACCAAGGGGAACGCCGGATCGGGCTGCGGTTGATCAAACTCGACTCGATCGTGGGCACCGTGGACCGCAGTCGCGACTTCGACCGCCGCTTCCGGCCGACGTCGGCCCGGGTCCGGGAGCGCTGGGAACGGCTTGCACTCGCGGCGCGGCGCGGCGAAGAGATCCCGCCGATCGAGGTGTACCGCGTCGGCGAACTGCACTTCATCATCGACGGCCACCACCGGGTGTCGGTCGCGCACGCACAGGGGCTGTCCACCATCGAGGCTTACGTCACCGAAGTGCGAACCAAGCTGGACCCGAGCGGAATCCGGTACCGCGGTGACCTGATCGTCAAGGACTACCGCAGGCTCTTCCTCGAACGCCTGCCCCTGACCGGGCAAGCCCGGGCGTCGGTGATCGTGTCGGATCCGTGGGACTACGCGAAGCTCGGCGAGCACATCGAGGCCTGGGGTTTCCGGCTCATGCAGGACGAGGGCCGCTACCACGACCGTCCGACCGTGGCCCAGCGATGGTTCGACGAGGAGTTCGTGCCGGTGGTCGACATGTTGCGGCAGGCCGACATGATCGGCGACCGGACCGACGCGGAGGCGTACATGTGGGTGGCGGGCGAACGCTACCGCCTGATCCGGACCCACCGCTGGGACGACGAAGTGATCGAAGCCGTCAGGTCGAAGAGCCGCTGAGTCCAGGCACCGTCGGGATGCCTGGACTCCGGCCCGGTCAGGATGTCAGGGGCACCAACCCTTCGGTCAGAGCGATGTCACTGACCCGCACCAACGTCAACGGTGGTTCGGTGCCCTGAGTGGACGCAGGACTGGTCGCCGTCTCGCGCAAGGTCTTCCTTGAGCTGACCGAGCAGCTCTGCGGCCTCGGTGCGACCGATGCGGGAGCGCAACCGCGTAAATCCCGGCCACGATCCGCACGAAAGAACGGGCTCCTCCCGAAGAGGGGAGAAGCCCGTTCCATGGAGGATGGCTACATGTGGACTGCGCCAGGCGCTGCCTCACCCTCGGGGGCTCCCGGACGAAGCAGCAGCCCGGTGATCACCGCCCCTGCGGCGAAGATCGCCGCAGCCCAGCTGAAGGCTGTCGTATAGCTGTGCACTGACGCTTCGGCCACGACCTGCGGCGTCGGCACCTTACCGGCCAGGTACGACGTCGCCGCGTTGCCCGCCAGCGTGCTCAGCAAAGCAGTGCCGATCGAACCGCCGACCTGCTGCATGGTGTTGACCGCGGCCGAAGCGACTCCTGCGTCGTGGACCTCGACTCCGAACGTGGCGACACTCATCGCAGGTGCCATCGACAGCCCGATGCCGACGCCCATCACCAGCAGCGGTCCGAGCACTCCGCTGACATACGTGCTGTCCAGCCCGATGTCACTCATCCAGAACAATCCGACAGCGGCGATGAACATACCTGTCGGTACCAGCGGCTTGGGCCCGAACCGCGGCAGCAGGACACCGGTCGCGGTGGTCGCGCTGATCATCAACGTCGCCACCATCGGCAGGAAACCAAGGCCGCTCTCGATCGGCGTGAACTTCAGATTCTGCTGGATGTAGAAGGTCAGGAACAGGAAGATCGCGAACATCCCGATCGCGATGAGGAACATCGCGAGGTAGGAACCACCGCGGTCCCGATCCAGCAAGAGGCGCAGCGGCAGCAACGGGTGCTCGACACGCTGTTGCACCACGACGAACACGCCGAGCAACACCACACCCGCGACGAGGAAACCCCATACCGACACCGAGGACCACGAGTCACGCTCAGCGTTCGCGAAACCGTACACAAGCGCAAAAAGCCCCGCGGACGCGGTGATCGTGCCCGGCAGATCGAGTTTCGGCCGTGCCGCGCCCGAATCCTGGCGACGCAGAAGCAGCGCCCCACCTACGAAGGCCACGACGGCGAAGATGATGTTGACGAACATGCACCAGCGCCAGTCGAGATACTCGGTGAGCACGCCGCCGAGCAGGAGCCCGATTGCGGCGCCACCGCCACCGATCGCGCCGAAGACGCCAAAGGCGCGACCACGTTCCTTCGGATCGGTGAAGGTGGTGGTCAGCAGAGACAACGCGGCTGGTGCGAGCAACGCACCGAACACACCTTGGGCCGCCCGGGCGACCAGCAGCATCTCGATGCTGCCCGCAGCACCACCAAGTGCCGACACCGCGGCGAATCCGGCAAGTCCGACCAGGAAGGCGTTCTTGCGTCCGAACAGATCCGCGAGCCGCCCGCCCAGCAGCAACAGACTTCCGAACGCGAGCGCATAGGCGGTGACGACCCACTGGCGAGCGTCGTTGGAGAAGCCGAGATCGAGCTGCGCCGACGGAAGCGCGATGTTCACCACGGTCGCGTCGAGCACGACCATGAGCTGGGCCAGGCCGATCATCACGAGGATCAGCCAGCGCCTCGCGTGATGTGGATTGTCCGCGTGGGCGCCGTCCTGCACGTCCCCCGACGGCACGGCAGCGAGCGTGGACTCGGTCATGAGTGTCCTCACTGGTAGTGATCACAAGATTATGTGGAGTAGACATCTCCCCTTATGGGCACCAAGGTACCCAAGAACCGGAGATGATGCCTCTACTTTTGTTGCTAGACTCGCCACATGACACGGGACGCTGCTCCCGCCGCACCGGCGCGGCCGCTGCGGCGCGACGCCGAACTCAATCGACGTCGCATCCTCGAGGCGGCACGAGAGGTCTTCGGCCAACGCGGCCTGGAAGCCACGCTGGACGACATCGCACACCATGCCGGGCTCGGCGTCGGCACCGTCTACCGTCGTTTTCCCAACAAGGAACACCTGGTCGAGGCCATGTTCGCCGACCGGCTCGACGAGATCAGCGAACTCGCCCAACGAGCACTGACCGCCGAGGACCCGTGGCAGGGCTTCACCGATTTCACCTGGCAGGCAACCGAACTGCACTCACAGGACCGCGGACTGCGCGAGATCATGCTGTCCAACGCGTTCGGCCACGAACACGTCGCGGAGTCGAAAGCCCGCATGGTGCCGTTGATCACACGACTCGTGGAACGCGCCCAAGCAGCGGGACGCCTGCGCCCCGACTTCGTCCCGACCGACGTACCACTGCTCCATTTGATGATCGGCGCGGTGATCGAGTACACCAACACGGTCCAACCTGAAGTCTGGCGACGGTGCATGGCGCTGCTACTGGACTCGCTTCGGGCCGAGCCGGGCAAGGCTTCGGAGCTCCCCCACCCACCCCTGGCCGAGGCCGAAGTCGAGGAAGCGATGTGCTCCTGGCGAGGCCCCCGCCACTAGGACACCGCTCCGACCTCGATGCCGAGGCCCCCGGCACGTCCTGCATTCAGTAAAGCGGCCTCACAGAGCGTCAACGTCGACGAGTCGCCACGTTCATCCCATCGTGTCAAACATATGTTCGACAACCGGCGCTATGGTTGATCACATGGCCCACATCGCACACCCCGAAACACATCCGGAACTCCGAAGAGCCTCGACGCAGGAACTGCTCAACGGACTGAGACAGGAGGAACAGATCCAACGGCAGTCAGCCGCCTTGCAAGGCGCGATGCTGACCGAACTGGAGCGGCGCGGAATCCGCGACTGCACCGGGTATCCGGACGCGATCAGCCTGGTGCGCGGCTGCCTGCACCTGACCTTGTCCGAAGCCCGTACTCGGGTGGCCCGCGCACATGCCCTGAATCCTCTCGACGAGCCGAAGCCAGGCATGTTCCCGGCAGCGACGGCCGCCGCTGCACGCGAAGGCGCGATCGGTGCCGGGCAGATCGACGAAATCCTGGGCAGCCTCGCGAAGCTGCCTGGCACCCTGACCGACCACGACCGCGAAATGGACGAGAAGAAGCTCGCGGACCTCGCCAGGACAGGCGGTCCCGGCATCATCCGCCAGGCAGCCAAGGACATGCTGGCCGAGCACGCACTCAACGGTCACAAACCCGCGGCCCCACACCCGGAGCCGGCTCGTAGGAAACGAGACGAAGAACCGGTCGAGGAAAAGGTGCAGATCCGGCAGCGACGCGGTGGCGGCCACCACATCAGCGCCACGGTCACCGACGAGACATGCGCCAGCTTGAAGGTATTGCTGGACAAGAACGACCATCCCCGACCGGAGGCTGACGGCGTCGACCGACGCACGCTGAGCCGACGCCGCGGAGATGCCTTCACCCTGCTGATCACTCGCTCCGACAGCCAGGACGTCAAGCCACGCGATGGGCGGCCTGGTAAGGCAGCCCACCCAGTCTCCAGCAAATACCTGCGGCAAGGCAGGCGCCAAGGTCCATCGCACCTGTCTCGCGCCGAGCGGAGGCGTCTTCGCAAGAGTGCCAAAGCGCAGCCGGGAGGCGCATGACCTCACCCCCTGGCAACCAGCACAGCCAACGGCTTGAACCTTCGCATCAGCTGGGGGCGCTGGTGGGGTCCGTTTCCGGAGCAGGACCCCACCAGCTTCGCCTCGGCTACCGAATCGCCCCAAGCTCGGGTGCATGTGCCGGCACCGAGCACCTGGAGTGGGCCTGACGTCTGCCCGAGCGCAGGTCGCAGTCGCCGTCGCAACATGACCACAGTGCCACCGGAACGAAGGGAGACTCACCAGGCAGACCAAGCAGCGACGTCAACTGATCATTCACGTGGGGATCAAACCCAGTCGGGTGGACCGCGAAGTCCGCGCCGCGCAACTCCGACGACCGACACCGGCAAACGAAGCTGCGGCACAGAGCAGGCACTGTGAGTCGACCGCAGGACGGCAATCGTTCGGACCCGACCTCCACATCGCGGAGGTATCGGTCAGCGGTGTTCAGTCCGACGCGGGAATGATCGCCCACAGGATGAGGTACGCCACGAACTGCGGTCCCGGCAGCAGGCACGAGAGCACCGCGATCAGCCGAACCGTCCCCGGTGTGGTGCCGAACCGGCGGGCGAGTCCGGCGCACACGCCGCCGATCATCCGGCCGTGGCGGGGCCTGCTCAGACCGCGGGTGATCGGTGTGCTCATCGTTTGCTCTCCTTCGCTCGGTGAACCTCACATCCAGTTCACCAGCAAGAGCGGCACTCCGCATCAACCCCTGGTGCGAAACCACCCCCTAAGGGATTCGCGAGACGAAAATCTTTCGCATCGCACGAAATATGCCGCAAATCGCACCTGAACAGGCTGACCTGCAGCTTTACCTGGACTCACAAAGAAAGTTTGAGAGATGTCCCCGTAAGGGCTGGTCTTTTCCGCGATCATGGTGATACTTCAACCCCGTGTACAGCAGCGTTATCCGAGCATTGGTCGTTGCGATCGGCTGCGCCTTTCTCGCCACGGGCTGCGCGATGACAGCGGCGACGCCAGACCAGTCAGGGCCGTCGCCACTGACCGCGGTCGCCGCGTTCGGCGACTTCAACACGATCGACTACTGCAGTCTGCTCGATCTGCCCCAAGTGGCCGCCGGCCACCGAATCGGAGCGGAGCCGGACTCCTCGTTCGAAAGCTGTCGGGCTGAGATCACCGATGGTGCGGCTCGGCGAGCCGTGACAGTGGGTCCGCTCGCCTTCGACGCCGACCCGAATCTCCGGCCCTACGACTACGTCGGCGTGGTGCCGGACGGCGTCGACGTCCAGCAGTCGATGTTCAACGATCAGACCGAATGCACCCGGACGGTGACCTTCGCGGACGGCATCCGGCTCAACCTCACCGTGGCCGACATTGCCGGAGCGAGCACCGCTGCGGTTCGATGCCGGGAGGCGGACAGCACTGTGGGCGGCGTGTTCGGAGCACTCACCGGCAACAGAGTCGGGCGGCTCGAGCTCGCGGAACGTTCTTGGGGGCGGGTGGCGCCCTGTGCCCTGCTCGATGTGCACGACCTGGACGCGCCCAGCGGTCCGGAGACCCGGCCGACGGCAGGGCTGTCCGGGCACAGCTGCATCCGGGGCAAGGTCAGCTTGCGGCTTTCGTCCGGCCGGGTGGCTGACAGCGGCGCTCAAGAGCCGCTGGCAGGACTGCCGGTGCGTGTCACCATCAGCGGCGCCTTCTGCACTATCGACACCACCCAACCCGCGCCCGGTGAACCTGGCCGCACCGAAACCGCCGAGATCAGCGCGGTCGAAACCGCCGGTACCGCAGGTGCCGAGACTTGTGCCGCGGCTCGGGCCGCGGCGAGCTCGATCCTGCCTCGGCTTCCCCAGCCAGGAAAGCCGTGAAGGCCTGAGCGCCGGGCCAGCGGCGCCGGCGGACTCAGGCCTTCACGGACGGGTGTTCTATTCGGTGTAGGTGAGGTTCTTGCCGTTCGTGGGGTCGAACAGCTTGATCTTGTCGGCGTCGTACCAGACTTCCAGGTCGGCGTTCTCCGCGGCGGAGGAAGCCGCGGACAGCCGGGCCACAATCTGTGACTCGGCGCCGGGGACGTCGGCGGATCCGCTGTCGGCCGCCAGCTCGGCGAGCTCGGCAGCGGTGGCGACTTCGCCTTCGACGGTGAAGTGCGCGAACTTCTCCGAGCCCATCGACTCCAGGACATCGATGTGCGCGGTGAAGGTCGCTCCACCCGGGCGTTGGGCAGGGTCGACCAGCGCGACGTCTTCGAAGTTCTCCGGGCGGATGCCCATGATGATTTCGCGAGGTGCGTCGGCCGCCTCGGCGAGGCGGCGGACCCGGTCCGACAACGGCGTCGTGCCCAGCGCGCTGCGCAATTCGCCGTTCTCCAGGGTTGCCGGTACGAAGTTCATCGACGGTGAGCCGATGAACCCGGCTACGAACAGGTTGGCCGGGTTGTCGTAGAGGAACTGCGGCGACCCGATCTGCTGCACGTATCCCGCGCGCAGCACCACGACACGGTCGCCCAGGGTCATGGCTTCCGTCTGGTCGTGAGTGACGTACAGCGTCGTGGTGCCCAGCTGCTTCTGGATCTTCGACACCGAAGTGCGCATCTGGCCGCGCAGCTTGGCGTCGAGGTTGGACAGCGGCTCGTCCATCAGGAACGCCTTGGGGCTGCGGACGATCGCGCGGCCCATGGCCACCCGCTGCCGCTGACCGCCGGAGAGGTTCGCCGGCTTGCGGTCCAGGTGCGGGGTCAGGTCGAGGATCTTCGCGGCTTCCTCGACCTTCGCGAGGACCGTCTTGTCGTCCACCTTGGCCAGCCGCAACGGGAACGCCATGTTCTCCCGGACGCTCATGTGCGGATAGAGCGCGTAGGACTGGAACACCATCGCGATGTCGCGGTCCTTCGGTGCTTTCTCGTTCACGCGCTTGCCGTCGATGCGCAGTTCGCCGGAGGAGATGTCCTCCAGGCCGGCCACCATGTTGAGGGTCGTCGACTTCCCGCAGCCGGACGGGCCGACCAGGATGATGAACTCGCCGTCGCCGATGGTGATGTCCACCTCCGACACCGCGAGCGCGCCATCGGGGTACTTCTTCGACACCTTGTCGAGCACGATTTCAGCCATTGCGTTACCCCTTCACCGCACCGGAGGTCAGCCCCGCCACGATGCGACGCTGGAAGAACAACACGAACAGGATGATCGGGATGGTGATCACGACCGCGGCCGCGCACACCTGCCCGGTCGGATCCTCGAACTGCGAGGATCCGGTGAAGAACGACAACGCCGCCGGCACCGTCCGCGACGCCGTGGTCGACGTCAGGGAGATGGCGAACAGGAAGTCGTTCCAGCAGAAGATGAACACCAGGATGGCCGTGGTGAACACGCCGGGCGCGGCAAGCGGCGCGATGACCCTGCGGAACGCCTGCGCCGGAGTCGCGCCGTCCATCTTCGCCGCTTTTTCCAGCTCCCACGGGATCTCCCGGAAGAAGGCCGAAAGCGTGTAGATCGACAACGGCAGCGCGAACGTGATGTAGGGCAGGATCAGCCCCGGCCAGGTGTCGAACAGGTTCAGGTTCCGCTCGATGTTGAACAGCGGCGTCACCAGTGACACCTGCGGGAACATCGCGATCAGCAAGGACAGCCCGACCAGCAGCTGCTTGCCGGGGAAATCCAGCCGGGCGATCGCGTAGGCGGCCATCGTGCCCAGCACCACCGCGATCACCGTGGAGATGAGCGCGATGCCGATCGAGTTGACCAGCGCCCGGATGAACTCCGAGGTCTCGAAGATGTCCGCGTAGTTCTGCCACGTCCAGGACTGCGGGATGAAGCTGCCGTCGGTGATCGTGTCCTTCGTCTTGAAGGACAGCGAAACCACCCACAGCACCGGCACCAGCGCGAACACCAGCACCAGGATGTCGACCAGGCCCCAGCGCAGCTTGCGGCCCGTCGTGACGGTACCCATCACCATCAGCGCTTACCTCCCGTGTCCGAGCCCGGCGCGGCGGTGCCGAACACCTTGATGAAGATGAACGCGATGAGCGCCACCGTGATGAAGATCAGCACGGCCATCGTCGAGCCGATCCCGAGGTTGAGCCCCTTGACCAGGTTGTCGTAGGTCTGCATCGACACCGACCCGGTGTCCTGCGCGCCGCTGGTCAGCACGAAGATGTTGTCGAAGATGCGGAACGCGTCCAGCGTGCGGAACAGCAGCGCGACCAGGATCGCCGGCTTCATCACCGGCAGCATCACCTTGGTGAACCGCTGCCACGCGTTCGCGCCGTCCATCGACGCGGCCTTGAGCAGGTCGTCGGGCACCAGCGCCAGGCCCGCCATCAGGAGCAGCGCCATGAACGGCGTCGTCTTCCACACCTCCGCCCCGATGATGATGAACAACGAAGGCCACTGCTCGGTCAGCGGCGCCGAGCCATCGGCCAGCGCGTTGGCCAGGTAGCCGTACTTCGGCGTCCACGCGTAGTACCACGAGAACGCGGCGACGACCGTGACGATGCCGTACGGGATCAGCGCCACCGTCCGGATCAGGCCGCGCCCGACCAGCGTCCGGTGCATGATCAGCGCCAGCGTCATGCCGAGTACGAACTCGATCGCCACCGACACCACGGTCAGGAACATCGTGGTGCCGAAAGCCGTCCACCAGTACGAGTTCGTCAGCACCGCGATGTAGTTGTCGAGGCCGACGAACTCCTGCTGCGCCGGGAAGCGCAGGTCGTAGCGCTGCAGCGAGAGCCACACCGAATACAGGATCGGGTACCCGGTCACCGCGATCATCACGATGAACGCGGGCGCGCACAACCACAACCCGAGGCGGCGTTCGGCCTTCTTGCCCTCGCTGAGCACGGGCTTGGTCTTCTTGTGGGACACGGCCTCATGGGCGGCCGCAGCACCGGTGTCCGTCTGCGAGGAATCCTGGACGGTCACGGGATCACTCCCTTCGACTGAAGTGCGTCGCCGAGCTGTTCGCGCAGCTTGGCCGCGGTGGCCTGCGGATCGATGTCGGCGGGCGGCGACAGGATCTTCGACATCACCGTCGACGCGTTCTGATATGCCGGGGTGAGCGGCCGCACCGCGGCGTCCTTCAGCGCGTCGAGGATCGTGTCGCGCATCGGGTACTTGATCGCCATGTTCGGGTTGTCGGCGCCGGCCGCCTTGCCCGGGTCCACCGGCGTGTCGTTGTGATACACGGACTCGATGGTCGGCGGGACGCCGTCGTTGATGGCCGAGAACTTCTGGTTCTCCGCGCTGCGCAGGCACAATGCCGCTTCAAACGCCTCGGGCTTGTGCTGCGACAGGGAACTCACTCCGAGGTCGTAGCCGCCGATGGTCGTCTTCGCGGGCATGCCGGCCTGTGCCTCGGGGTAGACCGCCCACTTGAAGTGCGAGACTTCCTGCGGCTTTTCCTTGGCATAGGAGGCGTAGACGAACGGCCAGTTCAGCTCGAACGCGGCATCGCCGCGCTGGAACGTCTGCCGGACGTCGTCCTCTTTCGAGTTGGTCAGCGACGGATCGGTGATCCCCGACGTCGTGATCTGTTTCAGCAGGGCGAGCGCCTTCACGGCACCGTCGTCCATCACCACGGACTTCCCGTCATCGGACAGGATGTGCCCGCCCAGCGACTCGACCAGGGTGTTGTAGAAGACGACCAGGCCCTCGTACTGCGCACCGGTGAACACGATGTTCGACGGCTTGCCCTGCGCCTTGAGGTTCTGGGCCTGCTGGATCATCTCGTCCCACGTCTTCGGCGGGGTGGGGGTGATCCGGTCGTCGTACCAGAGCAGCTGGATGTTGGTGTTCTTGGTGGCCGCGTAGAGCTTCCCGTTGTAGGTAGCGGTTTCCAGCGGCCCGGCGAGCACACCGTCGGTGGCCTGGGCCTTGTTCTGGTCCTTCCACTCCTCGACCCAGCCGGCCTCGGCGAATTCCGACACCCACGTGACGTCCAGCCCCAGCACGTCCATCGCGGTGTCGCCGGCCGCCAGCCGCCGCGCCATCTGCAGGCGCTGGTCGTCCGCCCCCCGTTGCAACTTGTTGTAGACGATCTCGTAGCGCCCGGCCGCGGCTTTGTTGCAGTTGTCGACAACCTTCTGGAAGCTGTCCTCGGGTGCGTAGTAGACGTTGATCTTCAGGCCGCCGCCGGAACCGCAGCCGGCCAGCAGGCCGGTGACGAGCGCACCGGCACCCAGCAAGGCGGCAGTCCGGCCGGGCGAGCGCCCCCGTTCGCCCGCACCGCTCCTCTTCCCCATATGGCCTCCTCACCCGCGTGCACGCCGGTTAGCGCGATGCCTGGAAGGCATCGCGACGCGATGAGGCAAACCGCGCCAGCACCCCGACGTGCTAGTGCTCGGGCCGCCGCGCTTGGTTGGGCGAGGCCGCCCGACTGGTGTCGGTCAACTTATGCCGGGCGATCACACCCCGCAAGCAGTATCGGTAACGATTCAGCCCAGCGCAGCTCGAACAATGGTCGGGCACTGTTCAAGGGATGACGCCGATCGGACCAGCCGTACTCAAGCCGTCGCGGGCGGCGGGCGGAGGGCGAGCTTGGCCAGCAGCTCCCTGGCCTGCTCCGCGGTACGAGGCTGGCAGAGGACGTCATACCGGCCCGCCACCAGCTGGCTCGCCGACGAGAAGTCCCGGCGGCTGCCGCGGGACATGCCGTACCCGATCGCGGCGAACATCAGCCCCGAAAGGATGCCGAGCACCAGCCCGGTGAGCAGCTGCGGCAGGAATCCCTGGTTCACGAACAGCCCGAGCAGCAGCCCGGCGAACAGGCCGAACCAGGCGCCCGAAATCGCGCCCGTGCCGAGCACGCGGCCCCAGGACAACCTGCCGATCACGCGCTCGACCAGCATCAGGTCGACTCCGACGATGGTGACGTCGCTGACGCTGAACTCGCTCTCGGCGAGGAAGTCCACGGCCTGCTGGGCCTCGCCGTAGGTCGCGTACGACCCGATCGGCCAGCCGGTCGGCGGCGTCGGCAGCCGCGGCAGCCCACCGGGCGGCCGCCCGCCGGCAAAGGGACCACTCACCATCATCACCTGCGCACTCGTCGGTCCGGAGTGCCCATCTTGTCAAGAACCACCGGACGGTGCGACCCGCCTACCCCGGAAAACCGGGAGATCAGGATCGTGACTTGTACTCCCGGAGCAGCCCGCGGCTGATGATGGTCTTCTGGATCTCGCTGGTGCCCTCGCCGATCAGCAGGAACGGCGCCTCACGCATGAGCCGCTCGATCTCGTATTCCTTCGAGTAGCCGTAGCCGCCGTGGATGCGGAACGAGTCCTGGGTGACTTCCGCGCAGTACTCGCTCGCGATCAGCTTCGCCATGCCGGCCTCGACATCGTTGTGGGCGCCGGAATCCTTGAGACGCGCGGCGTTGACCATCATCAGGTGCGCGGCCTCGACCTTGGTCGCCATCTCGGCCAGCTTGAACGCGATCGCCTGGTGCTCGGCGATGGCCTTGCCGAACGTCTTGCGCTGCTGCGCGTACTCCACGGCCAGCTCGAACGCGCGGATGGCGATGCCGCACGCGCGCGCGGCGACGTTCACCCGGCCGACCTCGACGCCGTCCATCATGTAGGCGAAGCCCTTGCCCGGAGCGTCGCCGAGCACCATGTCGGCGCCGATGCGGTAGCCGTCGAAGACGGCCTCCGTCGTGTCGACGCCCTTGTAGCCCATCTTGTCGATCTTTCCGGGGATGGTCAGGCCCGGAGCGACCTCGCCGAAACCCTCCGGCTTTTCGACCAGGAACGTCGTCAGGTTCTGGTGCGGTTTCTCGGCGCCCTCGTCGGTCTTGACCAGCAGCGCGATCAGGTTGGAGCTGCCGCCGTTGGTGAGCCACATCTTCGAGCCGTCGATGACGTAGCCGTCGCCGTCACGCCTGGCGCGGGTCTTGATCGCGGCGACGTCGGAGCCGAGGTCGGGCTCGGACATCGAGAACGAGCCGCGGACGTCGCCGGTGGCCATCCGCGGCAGGAAGTGCTGCTTCTGGGCCTCGGTGCCGTGGCGGGAAATCATGTGCGCCACGATGAAGTGCGTGTTGATCACGCCGGACACGCTCATCCAGCCGCGCGCGATCTCCTCGACCACCAGCGCGTAGGTGAGCAGCGACTCGCCGAGGCCGCCGTACTCCTCCGGGATCGTGAGCCCGAACAGGCCCATCTCCTTCATCCCGGCGACGATGTCCGCGGGATAGGTGTCGGCGTGTTCCAGCTCCTGCGCGTGCGGGATCACCTCCTTGTCCACGAACTGGCGGACGGTGGCGAGGATCTCGGACTGCACGTCGGTGAGGCCGGCGGTCTGGGCGAGACGGGCCATTGCGGCTCCCTGTTGCTGAGGACGCTGTCGGGCTGACACGGGCGACGCCGGCTCCCGGCGCTGGGTTACCGGTGAGTATGACCCGAAACGCGCGACCCTGCTATGAGCGCGCTCACGTCGGCGCCTACGGTGGTCCCCCGGCGAGAGGGGCGGGCGATGAGCGATCCCGGGTACGGCGGGTCCGATTTCTACGGCCCCCAGCCGGGCACGCCCCCGCAGCCGCCACCGTCCGGGCCGTATCCGCAGCCGTACGGCCAGTTGCAGCCCTATCAGCCCCAGCCGATGTACGGCCAGCCCCTGCCCTACGGCTATCTGCGTTCGCCCCAGCAGGAGCAGGGCATGGCGATCGCTTCCCTCGTCTGCTCCCTGGTCGGGATCTTCCTGTGCATCCCGTCCATCCTGGGCATCGTCTTCGGGCACATCGCCTACAGCAAGGCGAAGCGCGGCGAGGCGGGCGGCCAGGGCATGGCTCAGGCCGGGATGATCATCGGGTACGTCATCGTGGCGCTCTGGACCATTCCGTTCCTGATCTGGCTGATCTTCGGGATCGCCCTGCTGGGCGCCGCCGGGCTCGGTTGAGGCACCCCGCGAATCCCCCGATCGTGAACCGCGGGGCATGCGGGCAAGTTGTCGGTACCCCCGGCTAACGTGGCATCCACACGCACTGAGGGGACCCGCCATGACCGACCCGTCCGACGACAAGGACCGTCCGGCCGCCGCCGACGAGCCGGTGTCGTACGAACCGCCGGCTCCAGCGGAACCGGCACTGTACGAGCCGCCCGCCACGGCCGAACCGTCGACGTACGCGCCCCTGTCGTTCGACGGCCCGGACCCGACCGTGGCCACTCCTCCGCCGCTGCCGGACGCCTCTGTCACGTCGGACAGCTTCGCCGCTCCCGCGGGAACCGACCCGCTGGGACCGAGCCCCTTCGCCCCGCCTGCCGCCGAAACCGCGGCCGAGAACCTGCCGCCGGGTTCGTTCGAAACCCCGGCCGCCCAGATCCCCGGCATGCCTGCCTACCCTCCGCCCGGGGCCGTTTTCCCGACGGCCGGCTACCCCGCCGCACCGACGAACGCCTACGGCCAGCCCTACGCGCCGCCGGCGTACGGACAGCCCTACGTCTCGCAGATGCCGGCCCCGCGATCGCAGGAGAGCGGGCTCGCGATCGGCGCGCTGGTGTGCTCGATCCTCGGGCTGTGCTCGTGCGTCACGACCATCGCCGGCCTGATCATGGGACACATCGCGCTGGGCAAGGTGAACCGCGGTGAAGGTGGCGGCCGCGGCATCGCGGTCGCGGCCGTGATCGTCGGTTACAGCGTCGTGGCGCTCTGGGTCGCTTTCTTCGTCACCGTGATCGTGCTGGGCGTGAACGGCAAGCTGGACAGCTAGTCCGACGTCGGCAACAGTCCCGCGTCGCCGGGGCTGGGCTGCGCCGGAGCGCCCTGTCCGTTCGCTTCCGGCTTCGTCTCGATGGCCTCGGCTTCCGGCTTCGTCGTGAGCGCCTCGGGTGCCGGTTTCGCTTCGACTGCCTCGGTTTCCGGTTTCGCTTCCACTGCCTCGGGTTGCGCCGTTTTCGCGACCTTGGCCGGGGCTTCGGGCCGGGGCGTGTGGGCGTCGAGGAAACGCAACAGTTCCACCGGGAACGGGAGAACCAGCGTCGAGTTCTTCTCCGACGACACCTGGACGATCGTCTCGAGCAGGCGCAACTGCAGAGCAGACGGGGTGTCGGCCATCGTCGCCGCGGCCTGCGAGAGCTTGTAGGAGGCCTGCAGCTCACCATCGGCCGAGATGACCCGGGCGCGACGTTCCCGTTCCGCTTCGGCCTGCCGTGACATCGAGCGCTTCATCGCCTCCGGGAGCGCGACGTCCTTGATCTCCACGCGGTCGATGTGGATGCCCCAGTCCAGCGCCGGGCTGTCGATCATCAGCTCGAGGCCCTCGTTGAGGTGCTCGCGGTTGGAGAGCAGGTCGTCGAGCTCGCTCTTGCCGATGATCGAGCGGAGCGACGTCTGCGCGACCTGGCCGACCGCGGCGCGGTAGTCCTGCACGTTGACCGCCGCCACCACCGGGTCGATCACCTTGAAGTAGACCACCGCGTCGACCCGGACCGTGACGTTGTCCCTGGTGATCCCGTCCTGGGCGGGCACCGGCATGGTCACGATCTGCATGTTGACCTTCTGCAACCGGTCCGCGAAGGGCACCAGCAACGTCAGCCCGGGGCCCTGCACGCGGGCACGGACCCGGCCGAACCGGTAGATCAGCCCACGTTCGTACTGCTTCACCACACGCACACTGGCCGCGAGCCAGGCACCACCCGCGACGACGACAGCGCTGAGAATCTCCACCACCATGGCAACTCCCGGGGTTTCGTCTTCCCCTGAAAGGCCAGCGTACGCCCGGCCGGTAACGGACGAAACGCACTCGACAGGGCTGCCAGGCTGGAGTGGTGAGCGATCTTCGGATTCCAGCGGTCTTCGCCGAACGCGCGCCGCGAGTATTCGGCCCCGAGGCCGTCCCCTGGTTGGCGACGCTGCCACAGCTCGCCGCCGGCTACGCCCGCAAGTGGCGCCTGACGTTCGAAGGCGAGGCGATGCACGGCTATGTGGGTGTCGTGCAGCCCGCGCGGCGCGAGGATGGCACGCCGGTGGTGCTGAAGCTGGGTTTCCGCGACAAGGAGTCGGCGGACGAGCCGGTCGCACTGTCCACATGGGCCGGTCGCGGTGCGGTGCTGCTCCTGGAATCCGCTCCACAGGACGGGGTCCTGTTGCTTGAACGCCTCGATGCCGGCCGGACGCTGGACGACCTCCCGTTGCGCGAAGCCGTGCCCGTCATCGGTGAACTGGCCCGTCGGCTCGCCGTGGGCGCGCCACCTGGGCTGAGCAGGAATCTGCGCACCGAAGCGGAAGAACTGGCCGAGGAAATCCCACGGCGATGGGCCGAACTCGGCGAGCCGTTCGACCGCGGGCTCGTCGACGACGCCGTGGCGATCTGCCGTGAGCTCGGGCCGGACGCGGGAACCCTGCTGGTCAACGAGGATCTGCATTTCCAGAACGTGCTGGCCGGACAGCGCGAACCGTGGCTGGTCATCGACCCCAAACCGCTGTCGGGCGACCTCGAGTGGGGTGTGATCCCGTTGTTCTGGAACCGGTTCACCGAGTCCACACTGGACGATCGGATGGACGCGATCGTGACAGCTATGGGTTTGGACGCCGAGCGTGCCCGCGCGTGGACCCTGGTCCGCGCGGTGCAAAACTGGATTTGGATGATCGAAGACCTCGAAGAGTACGAGCCGGACAGCGACGATCCGGCGTTCACGGCCGCACCGGCGATTGCCGCGTGGGCGGGCACGCGGGGCACCGGATAGTGTCAGCGGCATGGCCGGGGTCAACAGGGTTTTCGCAGCTCAGCTGTCCGGATTGCCGGTGTTCGGCCCGGATGGTGAATCCATCGGCCGGGTCCGCGACCTGGTCGCCGGGCTCCGCCTGGACGCCCAGCCGCCCCGCATCCTCGGCCTGGTGGTGGAACTCGCCACCCGGCGGCGGGTTTTCGTGCCGATGCTTCGGGTCACCTCGATCGAGCCGACCGCGGTGACCCTGGCCACCGGATCGGTCAACATGCGCCACTTCCACCAGCGCCCCAACGAGGTCCTCGTGCTCGGGCAGCTGCTCGACGCACACGCGACGGTGGCCGGCTCCGAGACCCGGATCACTGTCGTCGACGCGGCGATGGAGCCGACACGCACGCGGGACTGGGTGCTCGCGAAGCTCGCCATCCGCGAACGACGGAGCGGGATCGGACGCAGGCGGTCGGCGATGCAGGTCGTGCCGTGGTCGGAGGTCGCCGGGCTGGGGCTGACCGATCTCGCCGGCCAGCCGCAGGGCGCGGGCCAGCTGCTGATGCTCTTCGACACCATGCGCCCGGTCGACGTCGCCGCGACCGTGCGGGACCTTCCGCTGAAGCGCCGGCACGAAGTCGCCGACGCGATGGACGACGAGCGCCTCGCCGACGTCCTCGAGGAGCTGCCCGACGACGACCAGAAGGAACTGCTGGCCTACCTCGCCGAGGAGCGTGCGGCGGACATCCTCGAGGCGATGAGCCCGGACGACGCGGCCGACCTGCTGGCCGAGCTGGCCCCGGCCGAGCAGAGCCGGCTGCTGGAACTGATGGAACCGGAGGAGTCCGCGCCGGTGAAGCGGCTGCTGGCGTACTCGCACGACACCGCGGGTGGTCTGATGACACCCGAGCCGGTCGTGCTCACCCCGGACACGACGATCGCCGAGGCACTCGCGCACATCCGCAACGCCGAGCTCCCGCCCGCGCTGGCCAGCATGGTGTTCGTCTGCCGTCCGCCGACGGCGACGCCGACCGGGCGGTTCGTCGGCGTCGCCCATTTCCAGCGGCTGCTGCGAGAACCTCCGGCGGAAATGGTCGCGACCGCGGTCGACAGCGGGCTGGCGTCGCTGCGGCCCAACGCGACACTCGCCGAGGTCACGCGGTACTTCGCTGCCTACAACCTGACCTGCGGGCCGGTGATCGACGACGAGGACCACCTGCTCGGCGCGGTGACCGTCGACGACGTCCTGGACCATCTGCTGCCGGACGACTGGCGCGAGACCGGCCTGCACGACACCACCGGCGAAGCCGGCGAGCATCTGGAGGAAGACCGTGCCTGAGCTGACCTCCGGACGGCGGCTGGACCAGCCTCGCGGTTCCACCCGGTTCCGGCTCAACATCGACCCGGACACCTTCGGCCGGCTCTCGGAACGGCTCGCGCGGTTCCTCGGCACCGGCAAGTACCTCTTCTGGCAGACGCTGATCGTCATCATCTGGATCGTGCTGAACCTGGTCGCGGTTTCGCTGCAGTGGGACCCGTACCCGTTCATCCTGCTCAACCTGGCCTTCTCGACGCAGGCGGCGTATGCGGCGCCGCTGATCCTGCTCGCGCAGAACCGGCAGGACGACCGGGACCGCGTCTCCCTGGAGGAGGACCGCAACCGCGCCACGCAGACCAAGGCGGACACCGAATACCTGGCCCGCGAGCTCGCCTCGCTGCGGCTGGCGATCGGTGAGGTCGCCACGCGCGACTACCTGCGCGGCGAGCTGGACAGGCTGCGCGACGACCTCGTGGGCAAGCCGCGGAAGGCCAAGGCCGACCGGACGCCTACCAGTACGTAACATGGGGCGGGTGACCAGCACCCAGCAGCTTCCCAGCGTCGACGACGTCCGCAGCGCGCTGAAGAGCGTGCAAGATCCGGAGATCCGGAAACCCATCACCGAGCTCGGGATGGTCAAGGACGTCGTAGTCGCCGAGGACGGCCTGGTCACCGTCGGGATCTACCTGACGGTCGCCGGCTGCCCGCTGAAGGCGACGCTGACCAAGGACACCACCGACGCCGTCGCGAAGCTCCCGGGTGTGCGCGAGGTCAAGGTCGAGCTTGACGTGATGAGTGCCGAGCAGCGCACCGAGCTGCGCAAGTCGCTGCGCGGCGACTCCGCCGAGCCGGTCATCCCGTTCGCCCAACCGGGGTCGATGACGCGGGTGTACTGCGTCGCCTCCGGCAAGGGCGGGGTCGGCAAGTCGAGTGTCACGGTGAACCTCGCCGTTGCGATGGCCGAGCGCGGTCTGTCCGTCGGCGTGGTCGATGCGGACATCTACGGCCACTCGATCCCCCGCATGCTGGGCGCGCGCGAGAAGCCGACCAAGGTCGACACGATGATCATGCCGCCCCAGGCACACGGGGTGAAGGTGATCTCGATCGGCATGTTCACCCCGGGCAACGCCCCGGTGGTCTGGCGCGGGCCGATGCTGCACCGCGCGCTGCAGCAGTTCCTGGCCGAGGTCTTCTGGGGCGATCTGGACATCCTGCTGCTGGACCTGCCGCCGGGCACCGGCGACATCGCCATCTCGGTGGCGCAGCTCATCCCGAACGCCGAGATCCTGGTCGTGACCACGCCGCAGCAGGCGGCCGCCGAGGTCGCCGAGCGGGCCGGCGCGATCGCGCTGCAGACGCGGCAGCGGGTGGCCGGGGTCATCGAGAACATGTCCTGGCTCGAGCAGGAGGACGGTTCGCGGCTGGAGATCTTCGGCTCCGGCGGCGGGCAGGCCGTCGCGGACTCGCTGTCGAAGTCGATCGGCTCGGACGTCCCCCTGCTGGGCCAGGTTCCGCTGGACCCGCGCCTGCGGGAGCAGGGTGACTCCGGGACGCCGATCGTGCTCGCCGAGCCGGACGCGCCCGCGTCCCAGGTGCTGCGCGAAGCCGCGAAGAAACTGACCGTCCGCGCTCGCGGACTGGCCGGGATGATGCTGAACGTGACTCCGGCGGGTCGCTGACTCCGAAGGCTGCCCGTTCGGCCCGCTTCCGCGGAAACGGGCGAGTTGGCCTCGGCCGATTGCGCTGAGACGTGAGCTCAGGTCGCGTCGGGGTCGATCGGCGGGCGCTCGCCGGGCTTGAGCGGCTCGGCCTGAGGGGTCACCGGGTGGCCGTTCGTCCCGTTGGTGCCGTTGGCCGGCGGGCTGGTGACGGACTTGAGGCCGAGCGGATCGGAGTCGCCGTCGAACAGGTGCTGCGTGACGACCCGCTTCGGGTCGAAGTTGCGCAGCCCGCGCAGGTCCTCGAGGGGCTTGCGGAGCTGGTCGAACTCCGGCCCCATCTCCTCGCGGAGCTGTTCCTTCGCCCCGGTCGCGAACTCACGGACCTTGCGGACGTTCTTGGCCAGCCAGGACGCGGCTTCGGGAAGCCGTTCCGGGCCGAGGATGAAAAGACCGGCGATGATGAGGACGAGGATCTCTCCCCAGCCGACACTGTCGAACACCCGTCAACCTCCGCTCGGTGTCTTGCATGCCCAGGGTACCCGGGCGCTCGCGCGGCCCGTAGCCCCGAAAGCCAGTAGCCCCGAAGTCAATCGGAGCCCAATGTCACGTCGACGACGAGCTGGGCTCCGTCGCGCACCAGCTGCACCGGGACTACGTCGCCGACGTCGTGCGCGCGCACGGCGACGGTGAGCTCCGAGGAGTCCCGCACCAGGCGGCCGGCGATCTTGGTGATGACGTCGCCCTCCTTGATCCCGGCCGAGGCGGCCGGGCCGCCGGGCGCCACGTTCTTCACCTGGGCGCCCATGGTGGACGACCCGGCGACGGTGGACGAGGCGTTGATGCCGATGTCGGCGTGGTTCACCTTGCCGTCCTTGATCAGCGCCTTCGCGATCTTGATCGCGTAGTCGCTGGGGATGGCGAAGCCGATGCCGATGCTGCCGCCGTCCGCGCTGGACGACCGGATCGACGAGTTGATCCCGACGAGCGCGCCGGTCGAGTCGACGAGCGCGCCGCCGGAGTTGCCGTGGTTGATCGCGGCGTCGGTCTGGATGGCCTCGTAGGTGACCGGCGCGGAGCCGTTGTCGCCGCCCGCGGTGATCGGGCGGTTGAGCGCGCTGACGATCCCCTCGGTCACCGAGTTCTGCAGCGCCAGCGGCGAACCGATCGCCATCACCGTGTCGCCCACCTGCAGGTCGGCGGACTTGCCGACCTGCAGCACGGTCGGGTTGGTGACGTTGACCTTGACGACCGCCAGGTCGGTCTTCTGGTCCGCGCCGACGAGCTTCGCCTCGACCCGTTTCCCGTCGATGAAGATCGCGGTGACCTTCACCGCGGGATCCGCGATGACGGAACTGACCACGTGTTCGTTGGTGAGGATGTACCCCTGCGGGTCGATCAGGACGCCCGAGCCCTGCTCGCCGGACTCCGCGCCGGGCTTGAACACTTCGAGGGAGACGACCGCGGGCGCGACGCGCCGGGCGATGTCGGCGACCGACCCGGCCGGGCGCTCCTTCGCGGCCTCCGCCTCGGAGATCGTGGCCTCGCCGGTGAGCGATGTTCCGGTGTCGGCCAGCAACCAGCCGACCAGCCCGCCCATCGCGCCGACGAGCAGCGCGACCACACCGAGCAGCGCCAGCGCCCTCGGCTTGACCCGCCGGCCGAAGAGCACCTCGGGCAGGCTCAGCAACGCGCCGGAAGGACGGGCGCCGGGCTTGGGTTCGTCGTCGGCCGGCACCGCCGGACCGGCCAGGATCGCGCCTGCGGCCGGGTCACGCCACGGATCGGCAGTGCCGGTCCACAGCGGCGGCTCGGCGGCGGGCAGCTCGCCGGTGGCCTCCTGGGGCCGCTCCAGCACCACGCCCTCGGCGCCGGGCGGACGGCGGAAGGCCTCGGCCAGCGACTCGGGCGCCGGCGGGGCCAGGCGCATCCCCGGCCCGGCCTGGCCGTTGGTGCCGGGGGTGTACAGCTTGTCGAACGCGCCCTCGACGCCTCGAGGACGGCCGAACACGGAGGCCTGCGAAGGGTCCACCGCCGGCCTGTCCAGCGGCCGCGGTCCCAGCCGATCGGCGGGGTCGTCCCCGGCGCCCGGCTGATCAGGGTTCACGTTCGGCTCGGTCATCATTCCCCGGGGCTCAAGATCAGATGGCTGGGCGTGAGAATACCCAGCCCTGGACACCGAGTCTGCCCAGACGGCGGTGAAATGGCTGTTGCTTGGCCCCGATCAGCGGACCGCGGCCGGGACCGGCGGCTTGCTGGTGACCGAAGACGTGACGGGGAGCTGCGGGTGCGGCAGCTGCGGAACGGCCATCTG
>Ga0307507_10004396_pt1 | contig 25119 bp, 12 predicted proteins | sample 7_EM_MG_FD_207223 | JGI IMG/M metagenome (GOLD analysis project Ga0307507, IMG submission 207223) | Populus trichocarpa ectomycorrhiza microbial communities from riparian zone in the Pacific Northwest, United States - 7_EM | ecosystem: Host-associated > Plants > Roots > Unclassified | place...
AACTTTTAAAGTTGCTAAGTAGGTTAATTGCGTGTTAAGAAATATATAGTTAGCTTTTAAAGTTATTAAGTTAGTTAATTGTATATTAAGTTAGTTAAATTATATATTAAGTTAATTAATTGCATATTAAGTTAGTCAAATTGCGTGTTAAATTGGTTAATTGCATGTTAAGTTAGTTAAATTGCATATTAAATTGGTTAATTGTATATTAAGTTAGTTAAATTGCGTGTTAAGTTAGTTAATTGCATGTTAAGTTAGTTAAATTGCGTATTAAGTTAGTTAATTGCGTATTAAGTTAGTTAATTGCGTGTCAAGTTAGTTAAATTGCATATTAATTACGCGAAACGCGAAAATCAAAGTCTACTTAAATCTTATCCTGCGAATATTTTCCCGATATATCTTATCTATACCTTAGATTAAACGCATTATTAACTAAATCTAAAAAAGAGAATAGGAAGTAAAGGAGAATAATTAGAATATAGAATCTATAATTAATTTTAATTTTAAAACCCCACCTTCTACTAAACCAACTAGCTATACTGCTATATTTAGTACTGGTTAAATTCCTTTTAAACTCCAGAATACCTAAATACTTAACTTTAATATAGATACCCACGTCTGCAATAATAAAGAAGACTTTACCTTCTTATACCTAGTAGCAGAAGACGACTATTTAATTACTAGCGGAAAATTTATGAAAATTTAAGCCTATAGAATAGTAACTATTACTATTAATACACCTACTAGGAAGTTAAAAATGAAGCTATCCTATATAGCACTAGCACCTACCTTTTTTATAAATATTATAGCACTCTTAAGAGCTACTAATAATAATATCTATTTTAACTTAGGACGAAATGTGCTATACCGTCTAGTAACTGGCGAAATAGTCTACTATATAAAACAACTAGGGGGCCACTAGGTACTGATATATAGAGAGCCTATAAGTACCCTAGATTTAACTTAATTAATATTCTTAACCTCTAAGAGGTACTAGCTAAGCTATATAGCCTATAAACCAATTGGAGCCACAGCTATAAAATAGTATAAAATTCTCGGCCATATAGGACCTAATGCTATTGCGCAGCTTCCTAAGTATGTTACTGACGCAGAGCTAACCAAATTTAAAACTAACAAACAAGCACTACTTAAAATTAAATATAAAGTTTGCTTACTAGTAAAGTATACGTAGCAGATCTTTTAAAGATAAGAACATGAATTTCTAGCCACTTAACCATTTAAACAGCTAGTATTTAATATTATCTACCTCGGAGTACTAGGGTACAACGGCAATAGATATATAATATATTTCTATTACACGTATTCTAAATTTAACTTTATATATACCGCTAATATAACGGAACCTTGTAGCAGGAACTACGGTGGGTCCTATTATTAGGCTAGGTATGTAAGTAAGAACAGTGTTAACAATATAATAATAACTGGTGGAGTAGTTGCCCAACAGATTAACTCCAATTATATTCTAAGATTTACTACAAAGAGAGAACTATCTAGGTAGGGACTGTGGTCCTTTAAATACATAACTATACGCCTAAGAAATCCCTTCGCTCCATAAGGTACGTGTGCTCTATATGCTCTATACAGATTATATAGATTATATAGATTATATAGATTATATAGATTATATAGATTATATAGATTATATAGATTATATAGATTATACAGATTATATAGATTATATTATATAACCTTAGCTACTATTTCTCGTCACATAGTTCCACCGGATCTATCCTAGACCGTGCCTATATTAACCAACTAGCTTCCTCCGACTCCTCTCCAAATAGTTGTAATATTATACTTAAGCTATCTGTAACACCATCTCCCTTCTTTTTATCTTCGTCCTTAAAGATTCCTAACATCTCCAAGTCGTCTACTAGAGGTGTAATGTCCGTTTAATTAATTTGGTTAATATCCTTACTTATTATACCTAAAGTATCTTCTTCTTTTTTAACCCTTTATTATGCGCGTACAGTTTCCTCCATACTATCGCTAGGTGAGATAATGCCGTCTCTATATTCTTGTTGTGCGAAAGAGAGGTTAGTTTATATTACGCTAGCGAGTCCTTCTGCCTAACAACCGTCCTCTTATTTAGAGTGCACTAAAGCAAATATTTAATCGTCCTGCGATGTTTATTCTATTTCTAACGCTAAGTGTGCGCGTTCTATGACTCTTAACAGTCTTTAAGTTCCCTAAGTAACTTGTTATAGGGTCTCATATTTAATCTACTACTATAAAGCTTAATAATAAACTCTTAGCCTCCCTTACTAAGCTTTAGCGTACTCGTGCTGCTTACAAGGCATACTTATCTGCCTCGGCACGTCTTCTTTGTCTTAAAAAGGTTCGTGAGAAGGTCCGTTCCAAGAAGTGGAAACTTATTTAACAAGGTCTACAGGAACTTAGTAACAAAAGAACGGTCTCTCTTCCAACTAAGAGGGAAACAACTCCGAGTAGCTCGGTAGGTGCTTCTCTTAGGTCCCCCTTAGGTAACTTATTCTTTGGCAATCCTTCTTTATTAATACTACCTAACCCTTTCTCTTCTAATACTCCTGTACCTTTCCTATAGTGTTCTCTAGGTTGCTTAGTGGTTCCTAGGTAGTCTTACTATAGCCTATCTACTTTACTTTATACTATATTTCATTATCTACGTCCTCGTAACCAATAATCTTTAAAACTTGCCATTTATCTTCCTCTTATCCTCTATACGTGTCTGCCTTATAAACTGGTAGTTTAATATTCCTATATACTGGCTCTAGCATTATAACGTGTTGTATAGGGTAGATCTTTATTTTAGCTAATAGGTTTAACTTATACGTAACCAATAAAATTCTTTACGTAATTTTAAAAGGTCCTAGTCTAACATAGTCCAACTTCTTACTTAGTTGTTAACTCTTGAAATTTTTATATAGTAGCCACACTTTATCTCCCTTCTTAAGATCTGGTCCCTTAGATCTCTTAGCATTATAGTACCTTTTTATTCGCTCTTATACTAGTTTAGCTGTTTCTATAAGGTCTGCATAAAGATTCATTAATATCTCCATTCTTTATTTAGCTGTGCTACTCGTTTTCTTTACTTAACGTAGCAATAACGATGTTCTTAGTTCGTACCCGTAATTTGCCTTAAATAGTAATATCCCCATTCCTTCTTATAGTATTGCATTGTATGCAAACTATATAACTGGTAATAACAATACCCAATTGTTTTATACGTGATTAATATAATGCCTTAGATACTGTTCTAGTGTCTAGTTTAGTCTTTCCGTTTATCCATCCGTCTGCGAATAATACGCTGTAGAGGTTACTGCGCAAACTCCCTATTCTGCCAAAAACACCCCCTAAAATACTGCTATAAATCTTAGATCTCTGTCTAATATAATTTTATCTAGTGCTCCGTATCTTATAAATACTTCCTTTATATAGATTCTAGCAACATCCTCTACTAATATCTCTTTTGTGCACGCTATAAAGTATCCCTACTTTGTAAGCTTATCCACTATTACTAAGATCGCGTTATGGTCCTATCCTATAATAGGATCTTTTAACTTTGGTAACTTAATAATAAAGTCCTATAATATAACTTCCTATGGTCTTCCTGGTGTCTTAATAGGTTGTAGCCCTCTATACGGCTTATACCTTGTTGGTTTATTCCTTTGGTAATCTAAACACTTTTTTATAACTTGTCTTACTAGTCCCTAGATTTCTTAAATAATATATTCCTTTTAAAGTCTTAACACTAGTCCTATAGACCTGTTGTGTCCTTATATTATTCCCTTATAGAATTCCTTAATAAACTCCTCTATAATAAACTTAGGCATATATATTACTTCTCTATTTTTATATTGCTCTAAGTTTAGATCCTCTACCTATACTTTTTAGATTTTTTATATCTAATCACTCTCTAGTAATTCGTGGACCTGACTTTCCTTAGTTGCTATAATTTTTGGATAATTGTACCTAATTAATCCGTCTTAATCCTTTCGCAATAAAGCTCCTAATGGCTTTTTATTACTTTGTAGTTTAGCCTTTCTGCTTAGAGTATCTGCTTATGTATTATCTGTACCCTTGGTATACTAAATTTTAAAATGGTATTCTATAAGCATTTCCGCCCACCTAACCTGTCTTTGGTTAAGTTCCTTTATTATTAGGAATCCTATAAGGTTCTTATAGTCCGTTTTAACCACAAATAGTTTCTCTATGCTTTACAAGAATGCTTTCTATTCCTTAAGTGCTGTAACTATACCTAACAACTTCTTATTGTAGATGTTGTAGTTTAACTCTGGTGGTGTTATTTTCCAACTATAGTACGCTACTGGATGCTATACGTCCTGGTGCTTTTATAGTAAATATGCTCCTAGTGTAAAGTTTAATACGTTTATCTTAACAACCGTTTCTAACCTTGGTTAATAGATCTTAAGGACTGGCTCTTAGGTAAATAACTCTTTAAGTTCCTAGAATAGCTTCTTCTACTTACTACCCCAGATCTACAGTTCCTCCTTCTTTATTAACCTTATGAATGGCTTAATGCTTTTTAACTATTGTGCTATAAACCTCCTATAGTAGTTACAAAACCCTAGAAACGACCTTAACTACATAACATTCTCTAGTTCTTGCTAATTTACTATAGCTTTGATCTTCTTTAGGTCCATACTAATTTTTCCTAGTTTAATAATAAATCCTATAAAATCGGTCTTCCTTATAAAGAACTTATATTTCTTAATTGCTACTGGCATCTGTTTTTTTTATAGTCTCTTTAAGACCCATTTAACGTGTTTTCTATGTTCTTCCTCACTTTCTAAGTAGATAATAATGTCGTCAAGATATACTATAATAAACTCATCTAGGTGTTCTCCTAATACACTATTAATTTGCTTCTAGAACGTTACTAGTGTGTTTATAAGCCTAAATTATATAACTAATGGCTTATATAGTCCTTTCTTTAACCTAAAGGCTGCCTTCTATTTGTTGCCTTCCTTAATCCTAATCTAATAGTACGCCCACCTTAAATCTATCTTTGTAAAGATCTTTACGTTGCCTATTCTGTCTTAGATTTCACTAATTAAGGGTAATAGATACCTATCCTTCCTAGTAATACTGTTTAACTATTTATAGTCTATACACATCCTAAGTTTTCCGTTTTTCTTTAGGATAAATAACACTGGATATCCTGCTAATAACTGTAATAGTCTAATATATCCTTTACGTAAGTTTTCCTGGACAAACTTCTTAAGTACTACTAACACTGTTTCAGCAAGCTTATAGATTGGAAAAAACTTTAGACTTATTCCCTCTTCTAATTCTATCTTATAGTTCTATGCTATATACTCTAACAACTTTTTACTTTCTAGTAACTATAACTTCTTACCATACTTATGGTATCTCTTTGGTACACAACTTAAGCCTTACTTAGTTTCTTTATATGTCGCTCCAACTTGGTACTATACCAACTTGGTTTACTATTGCATCTTATACTATTAAGTATCCCTAATATTAACCTAACCTGTAACCTAATTAATCTTTAAATTGTACTCCTGTAACCAAGGCATTCCTAGTATTATCTTGTCCTGTCCTAATAGTAGGATATTAAAAGACATTCTAACTGGTCTCCTTTTAATAGTTAACTAAATAGGTCCTATTTTGAGATTAATAATGCCTCCTCTATAGGCTATCTAATCTCCTAAAATCATTATAAGTAGATACGGGTATTCCTTTTATCTATATGGTAACCCTATCCTTTCTACTGCTTTTGGTAACACGTGGTTCCTTATTACTCTACTATCTACCAACGCTTTGAACTGCTAATCTTGCCACTTAACTCACAAGTTTAGATATTGTCCTTGCATTCCTTTAAGGGTCTAAGGCTCTAATACTAGTTCCCTCTAGTCCTATACGCCTTCTCTTTTCCCAACTGTTGGCTGCTAGATCCTATTTGTACTTAGTCTAACTTAAGCTAATACTTAGTTTATTTCTTTTCCTCTATATGCCATAAACAAGTATTCTCTAGGCACTCCCACTACTGTTATCTATCTAGGCATTCTTCCGTAAGGAATCTTCCTGGTTAAAGTATTAAGTCTCCTTAGCTTTATACTTCTACTGGGTGCCATCTATATATATACTTAGCGTTCCTAAACCACCTTTCCTTGGGTGTCTAATATATCCTTATTAGGTACTTCCGGTTCTTATCTTTTGGTACTCTATATATATTGCAGGTATTATCCACACAAGCTATTCACGACAATATATAATACACTAGGTGACTTAGGTTAACTCTTAGTTTATTTTTATCCTTAAGTTTAAACCTATACCTAGTTAATTTAACCACTAGTATCTCTATTATAGGTACTAAAATTTATTATTTACTTCTCTAGTCCCTAGATCCCTCTTCTAGGTTCTTTAATATTATAATTAATGCCCCTTTAATGTAACTTATGCGTTTTTCTATAATGGGTTAGTCTTAGACAACTTTTTTATCTAGCCATATATAAAAATCTTCTTATTTATCGTTGTGTCGTTACCTATACCACTTTCCATACAACTGGTTTAGTATATATGGTTTATCTATAAGAAAGTACCTTATTATTACTGCATCGTAACATCCTTTAGTATGTCTTTCTTTGAACCTAGTTAGGATATCTAGATCCTCCTCTTATTCCAGTTTATCTAACCACTTTGCCCTAGGTATCCCTGCACTTGGCCTATTAGTAATTCTTTATATAGGTGCTCTGTCCCTTATACAACCTAATATAGCTAACCTCTTGTCTAGCTTTTGCTCTTGCTATACAATAATTCTTATTCTAAACTCATCTATAGTTTCTTGTTTTCTGCGTCTTGCAGCTAGATCTTTGTAGTTATCTTACTTCTTAATCCTAGTATTAACTATTTAATCTTTAGGCTAAATACTGTATTTACCTAGGATTGCTAACGTTCTTACTTATTCTCCAAACTTATAGTTCTTGAACTTACATCCTATACTTATTCGTTTGTTACTAAACTAAGTTACTACTTTTTCCTTGGTTTTCATCTATTATAGGTTCTAGAGCTGTCCTTATCGCACCTTATAAGTCTAGAGCCTTCCTTATCTCATCCTAAGAATCTTAGACCTGCGGCCTTTTGCCTTTATTAAGTAATAAGCTAGCACTAGTAGTTGTCTGCTTACTTAGTTTCTTCTAAACGTTGCTCCTATTATCTTATAAAGCAATAGAAATTGTATCCAACGGTATTATAGCATCCGTTACTGAACCTTATTCTATAATAGTCTTAGTTTCTGCTTCTATTTTAACCTCTCTAAGGTCTACATGCTCCTAGTAAGCTGCCTTTATTGCCTCGTTGTTAGTAAATACTTCACCTATATCAAACTTATCGTCTTTAATGTCCAATCTATAAGCTGGTTTATTAGTTCCTCTAAACTTAGATAATAATAGCTCCTATAGCCAATAGCTTGCGCCATACTTAGCATCCTTATAAATTTAGTATGCGTTGTTATAACAAAACATAAAACTATTAATTAAACATTCTTTTATTTCTTATAGTGCACCATCGTCCCTCTATATATACGTGCCGTCTACTAGCCTGGTTCCCTTTACTATATAATTACTCTAACCACCTCTGCAGTCTCTAGCGAAATAACCTTGTTTTCCATAATTTATACAAGCCTTATCTTTAAACCATTTTTCTTATTATAGAGTCCGCCTAAACGTCTTCTGCTGCTAAGATCCCTAGTTTAGCCTCTGCTCCTAGGTCCTTTAATTACTAGATCCTTAACCTCTGGGTTTCTATAGTTTCTTTTCCTATCTTTGGGTTTCTTTAGTACCACTTAGGTCCATTAGCTCCGCGCCATTCCATAGTTTTTAACTCTATGTCTATCGTTATGTACTCTACGCCTTATATAACTGTGGGACTCTGTCTTACCCTTTCTTAGCTTGTTCCCTTTAATAGATCCTATTATTAATCTTTATTAACTAGTCTATTAACTCCCTTAGAGTATCCGCATCTTCTATTAGGATAATTACGTTCTGGACTTTAGCCTTAAGTCCTTACTTATACTGTGCTATAAGCGCCCTATTATTCCACTTAACCTACATGGCTAGTGTTTAAAACTGCGTTGTATACTCAATTGCTAAAGTGCGTTATACTAAGTTCTGAAGTTTCCATTCTGCTATTGTGGTTACTTTGGGGTCTTTAAATATTTGCGTTAACCATTCTGCAAATCCGTTCTAACTTATAAACACATACCGTATATCTAGGTTAGTAGTCGTTGCACCGTTTGCTTATATCTCTGTAAGGTAAGGCTTAAACCACTCTAAAGCTCTTCCTAATAAGAATAGTCCTGCGTACGCTACCTAGTCCGTAGGTATTGCTAACTTCGCTTCTTCCTGCATAACCTTAAAATGTATCTGTATAAGAAACCCTTTAAGCTTTAACTTCTCTCCTAAAAACCGTTTAATTAAAGGTAACTTGACCTTTGCTGCTCTAATTCCATTAATGCGTTCTTTAAGTAGCCTGCTATTATCCTATAAGCGATTAACTATTTCCTGTAACTAACCTTGCGTAACCACTTGAGAATCTATATCCGCTATACTAGTATCTCCTAACCTTAAGGCTGTGGCTGCCGTCGACGTCGTCGTAACTGGTGCTTTGGGTGGTATATTATTCGACCTTATTTAATACCGTAACTTTGGTAGTGAATGTATAACAGAACCTTATAGTAGGAACTATAGTGGGTCCTATTATTAGGCTGGGTATATAGGTAAGAACAGTGTTAACAACATAATAATAACTAGTAGAGTGGTTGCCTAACAGATTAACTCCAATTGTATTCTAAGATTTACTACAAAGAGAGAACTATCTGGGTAGGGACTGTGGTCCTTTAAATACACAACTATACGCCTAAGAAATCCCTTCGCTTTGTGAGGTACGTGTGCTCTGTACACTCCGTATAGATTATACAGATTACACAGATTATATAGATCACATTACGTGACCTCAGCTACCATTCCTCGTTATATGGTTCCACTGGATCCATCCTGGACCGTGCCTGTATTAACCAACTAGCTTCCTCCGACTCCTCTCCAAGTAGTCGTAACATTGTACTTAAGCTGTCCGTAACAGCTAAGAATAGGGATAAAGCTACCATTCTACCTACTATTCACAAGACTTACCGCTTAATTAAGATATAATTCTACTAAGACGTCGTCTTCTTCTAGAGCGATGATAAATAAGCATTTAGATAAATGGAAGATACCCTAGATACGTGGTATATAGACAAAGGCATTACCTTTAAATGCTAAGTACTATATACCGAAGAACAAAATAGTGGAGTAGAACAATCTGGATAAACCCTTATAGAACGATTAAGGTCTATATAGCTAGAAGTATCCTTACCCCCGTCTCTAGGACTAAAAGCCTTCCTTACTGCTAGCTATACACTTAATTAAACACCAAATAAACAACTAGGGTGGAAAACTCCATATAAGGTCGCCTATAGCAAGCTACTATTACTTATCTATATGCACGAATACGGTTATAAGACCTATATACTAAACAAATAAGTTAGAAAGGGAGACAAGCTAGCTCCTTATGCATTAATAGGATACCTAGTCGGCTATAATTTAACAAATATCTATTAAATCTAGATTCCAAGCCTTTACAAAGTTATTTAAACTAGAGACGTTATATTTAATAAGACCTCGTTCTATAACCCTAAGGGTTAAAACATTAATTACCTACTTAGGGAAGTATTAAAAGATACTATCCAGGCAATCAGTCTACCAGAACCTCTCTATAAGGATAAATCTAAGGATAAATCTATCTTATATAGACCTACCTTAAATGTAGATTAAACAACTACATTAAATGACTTAGTAGAGCTTCCTATAAAGGACATCAAACAGCTACCAATACCTAGCAGAATGGTATCTCTAGATCTACTAGAAACAAACACCACACTAAGAGGACTTTAAGACGATATCCTGGATACAATTAAAGCAATTCCTACCCAGCCAGGTTAGCCAGAACCGTCAAATACGGCTCTACGAGCTAACGAGGTCTTGGCCGATCCTTCTGCCGACCTTATCCTACTAGAAGGTTCCAAACGAATTTAACGTTAAGCGTACGCAGTAGCACTAGCCAATATACCTACCCTATTTGGTTACTACGCTGGCTTTGCCACAGGACTAGTAAAAGACATTAACTAAACTAGATCCTTCCTGTATAGAGATAATCTTCCTCCTAAACTAAGGAACCTAAAAGAGCTAAGAAAGCACTCTTTAACTACTGGCTTTTAAAAGGCTATAGAAAAAGAATACAATAACCTAAAACGCCGAGGGACATTTAAGACTATACCAAAAGAAGAAGTATATAACAAGCAGATCCTTCCACTAAAATGGGTCTTCAAATACAAGTTTAATAGCGACGGCTACCTACAAAAGCTAAAAGCTCGACTATGCGTCCGCGGAGACCTACAGATTACTAAGGAAGAGACCTATGCAGCAACCCTAGCTGCTTAAATATTCCGTGCCCTTATGGCTATAGCAGCCGCATTCAATTTGGAGATTTAACAGTATAACACTGTAAACGCATTTACGAATACAAGACTAGACAAGCCAGTCTACTATTACTGCCTAGAAGGCTTTAATTAAAACGGACATATCCTAAAGCTACTTATGGCGCTATATAGGTTAAAGGTCTCACCACTACTTTAGTATAAAGAGCTTATAAATATACTAGCTAAATTCGGGTTAAAGCCTATCCCAGGTACAAACTGCCTTTACACCAATAGACAACTTATTGTCTTCTTTTACGTAGACGATATCACCGTTCTATTTACTAAAAAGGACCTTTAAAGACTTAAAGAATTTAAAGCTAAACTTCTACATTAATATAAGATCCATACACTAGGAGACCTATAATAGTTCCTAGGAATTTAAATTAAACAAGATTAAGCAAGTAGAAAGCTCTAGCTCTGCTAAGACTCCTATACTAAAAAAATAGCCAGTTAATTTAATATTTAACCAGGAAGATTTCCTAAGTTACTACTTCCTACTAAAGAACTAATTCCGTCTAACTAGTAGACGAACCCTTAAAGAACACTAGCCTACTAGCAACGGGTTAGTTCTCTTACGCACCTTGCTATATTTGGGAGACCTAATATTACAAAGACGCATTTAAAGCTAGCAGAATTTCTCACTAATCCAAATTAAAAGCACCTTAATGCATTAAACCAAGCCATCGCCTATTGCCTTGGAATAAAATCTACAGCTATTAAATACTCTGGCAAAGTATTTAGAGCACACGTCTACTTCAGAAACCCTAAAGGAGAAGACGTCACCTTTTACAGAGCATCTAACGCAGCATTTGCGGACCATAAAGAGACTAGATAGAGCTCTTAAGGATACCTATTTATCCTATTTAGAGGACTAATTAATTAGAAGGCAACCCTATAAAGATTAGTAACTCGCTTAACTACCAAAGCAGAGCTTCTCTCCCTGTCTATAGCTGCTGTTAAGATCATCTGGTGGCAGCGTTTCTTTAAGGCAATCGGTCTCAATTTAGAACGCGATTTTACCCTACTATGTAACAATATGTAGACTATACGACTCCTAAGACAGGATACACCAAAGCTTGACACTAAGCTATGACATATTAATGTCCATCAGTATTGGCTTAGATAGGAAGTCCAAGATAAAAAGATTAACGTATAGTGGGTCCCTACAGACAAAATGCCTACCGACGGCCTTACTAAGATTCTACCCCATTAAAGGTACAAGGCATAGATAAAGCAACTAAATTTGGTGGATATTCAACATTAAATTGCTACTGCATCATCTAATAAAGACTCTTAAACATTACCCTATCCCTTTATTACTCCTAAATTGTATCTAAAATTTCCTATTTTGGTATAGTCTCTACCTTTATTTTATTGTCTACAGCTTTAACTACACTGTTAAATCTAGGGGGGTATATAACCGACTACCTATATACCGCCAGAATGCCAATCTGACTCGCCTGCATATTGACTCGCTCACCAACTCGGTCACTGACTCGGTTAAATAACTCAATTAATTACCCCTTATTGTCTACACCTTTTATGTATATATACCACCTGATTTCCATAGATTTAGAATCAAGTCGCTCACTTAATTCTCCCACACTTGCACTGTTACACTAGATACTATTATATCCGATTATAGGCCGTAATATATATTAGCTTTCTAGAATAAGTTCACCTAGATTTTAGGTATTAAGCTAAAGCTTTCTATAGCATACCACCCCCAGATAAATGGTTAGACGGAGATTATAAATTAATATTTAGACTAAAGACTTTAGCCCTTTATTAACTACTTTTAAGATAACTAGGCTAAACTGCTACCTATAATAGACTATACTTAGGCAACCTTACCCTATAACTCTATAGGGTTTGCACCTATTTAGCTAGAGATAGGCTACTTACCCTATATAAGCTTTAACTGGGAAAGACTAGAAGGACCCCAGACTATACGCGAAAAACTATCTTATAAGGAAGCCCAGCAGTACGCTAAGCGCTTAGAAGAAGCCTAGATAGTAGCCTATATAAACCTAAAAAAGGCCCAGAAATTAATGAAATAGTAGGTAAATAGGCATAGGTATAAGCCTAACTTTACTATAGGCGATAAGGTCTGGGTTATAATAAAGAACTAAAGGATAGAGCGGCCTAGCTATAAGCTAGACTATTAGATAGCAGGACTATATAAAGTTCTTAAGAAGAGAGGCAACTTATATAAAATAAAGCTCCTAAATTTAATTAAGGTCTACACTAAATTCTTACTAGATAAGCTATAGAAAGCTATAAATAATCTATTACCTAGATAAAAGAATAAACCGCCCCTACTAATTTAAGTTAATAGTAATAATAAATAGGAAATTAAAGAAATACTAGCCTGTAAACTTATATAAGGAACACTAAAGTACTATATAAGTTAAAAAGGATATAATCTAGACCCTACCTGGTACCCTATATAGAATTTTATAGGTAGCCCCTACAAGTTATAAAAGTTCTATAGCTATTATCTTAATAAACCTAAACCACTAAAGTACTTAGATGAGTAGATGGAGTGCTAGTATAGCAAAGACAATAAATTACTAGTAGAGCATAAAGATAAGAATGCCCTGTAAGGGTAATACGGATATACAAAGCCTAAGGGCAGGCTTTTTTGGAGGGGGGGGTAATATTATAGCACTAGCAAATTGCTATCAAATTACTATAAACTGCCATTATATAATGGCAAGTTGCGGTAAGTTGCCATTATATAACTAGAAGATTATATATAACTTTAAGCGGTGCTTCCTTTCTTTAGCTTTAGATCCTCGTTTATAGACAATACAATTGTACAGGCTTGCGCGACCTTCTTGCCGTGCTCGTGCCTCGATTGACTAAGTCGCTAACAATATTTTAATCTAGTAAGGTTTTCGCAATAAGCCCCTTTACTATATTCCTAGTATACTTAATCATTATTAAAATATATAGTTTGTTATAATAAAACCCTTTCTTATATTACATATACTCGCGTATTAAGCCGAGCCTTCTTTATATTGTTATTAAAATTATCTATACCAGTATAGATATAGAATTGCATCTTAAACGAGGATATACTTAGTGTTTACGCTCCGCTTAAAGGGTCCCGCTTTTAAATAGATAGCCGAAGTTATAGTAATTATATAGTAAGCTAAAGAAAAGACCTTTTTCTATGCGCCTAGTGTGAGGTGACAAGCTCCGCACCACTTAGCCACAGCACAAACCTACAAAAGGTAAGTGACTGGCAAGATGCCAGGCACGGCTGTGTGGAACAATACATATAGGCGAGGTGACTTCGTCACCTGACACCTAGATTCGAGTTTATAATCTTCTTTATTATCCTTATATTAGATTATATAGAGTAATAAGTTAATCTAGAAGTATAGTACGCGAAGTTCTTAAGTTACTTTAATAGCGTTTTAGAAGGTCTTTAGTAGGTTAGAGATACTAAATCCTTCTAGCCATTAGATAGTATTATCCTAGGTTATATAAAATTATCTCTTATCTTTAATTAGAAGTTCGCTCCAGTAATAGGATAAAGTAATATATATTCCTTTATCTATTTATATAGTATAATTAAGACGTAAGATACTAGGATTATAATTTAGATTATCCGGATCACTAACGTAGAAGAGTCTTATCGGTAATTCTATATTAGATTTAATATAATACTTAGGCTGTCGGAATTGGACTCTGTACCTGTACGCGGTGACGGCTACGAACCTGCGGTCTTCGAAGCTCAGACTTAGCAGAGCCAACGCAGAGACGTATTACCGACTGAGTGGCAATATCGACAGAGTGGCAATGAAGAGACAATTACAAATCGTCGTCAGCATCATCGTCAGTCTTCTTGCCACCTACCCTATGTATATATAGTCTCTTTTCTTTCATAGATCAATGGACAGAGTTCTCCTTAGTAACTGTCCGTCCGACAGCTCCACCCGGAGCTCCACGCGAAGCTCTACACGAAGTCCTACGTAAGGTCCTACGCAGTAAGACCATATAGCAAAGAGGCTCTACTGTAGGGAGGCTCTACGTAGGGGTGGATCTTTACGAAAATTGAGGTTTCATCTACGCGTGATGTACGACCTATCCACGCGATAGTGTAACATTCGGACGGACTTTGAGGGGCCGATATGCATAGTGTAATCTTAAGTATACCTCTCACTTTAGAAGGTAGTGCCTATATATATATATATTCAATCACTTGGATAAAGGAGGCAATACTTATAAAAGTGGGCGAAAATTGATAAAGTGGGGGAATTGATGATTGGAGGGGCACAGATATTTCTTCACTAGTCAATTAGGGCAGCTTCATATGAACTTCCGTTGCAACGAGCAAAGTGTAGCCGTACTCACCTCCCCCTAGCTAGCTAGAAGTTCCTCTCTCTGAATTCCTCCCAATCACCCGCCTTCATTCTCCAAATAAATCCCTGTAGAGCCTCGCCCACCGTTCCTTCGCTCCCCTCCCCGCTTCGCCTCCCACTCCTAAACTGGTGGCTAATGCTCCACCCACCGGAATCAAAGCCGCCTTTTATCCTGTCAGGATACCTGTTGCGGGATGCGTCGCGACAGTGCGGTGATGCGGGCGGGTGATCATCGCCGTTTTTAATTGATCGCGCATCCGTACCTGTCTGCATCGTATTCGGCAAAACCTGGGGTGAGTGTAGAGAGGTTTCATGCATTTTCGTCATTGCAGAGTAAGGTAGCCAGGTATGATGCGGAGCGGAGAGTATATATGCAGTTAGAGAAGGAGTATATAGCTTTCCAATGGCACGTTCAATTGCCCGCCGCGTCTGCTGTGAAAGCTCTCTTCGCCATCTGCTGTAGGAACACCATCTCCAATTATGATCACTGTCAGCGTGGTCCTTTCCCTCCCCTGGCTTGCCACGGCCGTGACCCGCACGCTGACTCCGCCCATGGGCTGGAACTCATACAACTACTACAATTGCTACCCCAACGAGACCATCATCAAGTCTAATGCGTGGGGGCTTGTGGAGCTGGGGCTTTCCACCGTGGGCTATAATATCGTGACGCCGGATTGTGGCTGGCCGTCGAAGAATCGCACCGCGGACGGGCAAATAACTTGGAACCCGGAGTTGTTCCCGTCGGGCTTTCCGGCGTTGGGGGAGTACATTCATGGGTTGGGGCTGAAGTTTGGGTTGTATTCTGGGGCTGGGATGTGGGAGTGCACGCCAGATAATGGGGAGTGGTATTTGCAGGCGAGTTTGGGTACGCGGAAATTTCTTGGCTGGATAATCGGAGCGATGCTGCTTGAGAAGGTGAATGAGTGAATTGGGAGGAATTGGCTGACAGGATGAGACTGTAGGACACGAAGTCGAAGATGCACATACATTTGTGACATGGGGTGGAGATGCGCTGAAGTATGATAACTGCTGGGCGAATGTTACTAAAGATAAGTTGTTCTTCATTCTCAATCTCGAAACAGCAAAGAAAACTGACACCACAATACGATTCGTAGACTACAGCCCTTCTGAGAGAGACCCCTCCGTTCGATTCGCTGCTATGTCAGACGCACTAGACTCTGTAAACCGCCCTATAATATTTTCTATCTGTCAATGGGGTGTAGGCCAAGATCTTGGGGTATGGGCGCCAAAATATGGCAATACGTGGCGCATTTCCAACGATATCCAGGATAACTGGAAGTCCATATGGCGGATTGTGAATCAGGCTGTGCCATATGTCAAGCGTACAGGCGTTGGGAAATACATTGATATGGATATGTTGACGTAAGCCTCTGAATCCGTCTAAAGTGATTTTGGAAGGTTGCATACTGATACAAAAGCACAGCGTCGGTCTAGGTACGCTGAGTTATGAGGAGGAAAGGTTTCATTTTGGAATGTGGGCTATTAGCAAGTCTCCATTGGTGATAGGTGCACCGGCAGATCCATCTCTCACGCCAGCAAAATCCTTGGCTATTCTTTTGAACAAAGATGTGGTTGCCCTCAACCAAGATCGTTTGGGCGAACAAGCTCAATTGATTAGGAGATACACGGAAGAGGGATACGACATCTTTGCTGGTAATCTTTCCGGATCCCGAAAGGTAATCGGAGTGGCAAACTGGTCTAATTCGAGTAAGAGTGTAGACATTGACCTTCAGCTTGTCGGAGTTCAAAAGTCAGGCAATATTCGGGACGTGTGGGCGGCGAAGAGTATCGGCCCATATGAAGGAGCTCTTAAGGTCGACCTAGAAGGGCATGAAGCGAAGCTGCTGATTTTGTCGGACTTAAAGCCTGCTGGGGATTTGACGGGAGAGCTAGGAAAGGAAGGAGGGTAATTATATCGCTGGACTAGGACATTTGAGTTTGGGCTAATGCGTGAGATCAGGATTACATTCGACAGCGTTTATGGGATAACGACAAGCGGAAACTACACCTTATCAGTCACCTCTTCGTCTTCGAAGCGAAGAACAGTGACACTCTACAGCGGAGAAACGTCGGTCTCTCAAACTGTATCGAGCGCGACCTACACAATCTCTTCAATTCCACTGCAAGTGGGGCAGAATAGTTTGAGGTTGAGCGACCCGGCATCCAGGCCCGTCTCTGCGCAGTTGACCTACAATGTGGAGCCTTCGTATTATTCAGCAGTTACAGGAATTCTTCAGGGAGATGTCAAGTCGGTAAACTGTGGAGGCGGTTGTCTTCCTACAGGCTCCAAAGTCACCAACATGACCATCGGCTCTTCCGTGACCTTCGGTAACGTCAGCGGCGGCGTGCTTGGAGGGACGAAACTCATCGGCATCGACTACATCAATTACGACGTCGCTCTCGCCTCAGCTTGGACAAATGGGACGAATACTCGGAACTTTACTCTGAGCGTGAATGGCAGAGAACCCAGACGATGGTCCTTTCCGATCAGCGGAGGCGATTGGTACGAGACGGGGAGATTAGACGTGCTGGTCGATGGCTTTTATGTGGGGCCCGTTAACGAGCTTCGGGTGGAGGCACCTGGTCTAGATCCTGGTGCGGATTTGGTGGGGTTCGCGGTATATACTTAGGGAAAGAAAAGAGGTAGTATCTCGATTTGAACGAAGCTGTGATGGATATAACATATGAAAGTAGCCGCTAGAAAAATATCTTGGACGAAATATCCCTTAGGAAATCGAGAACTAGCCTACCGCTACGGTTTCGAATTATGGTATATGTTGTGATGTCGTGATGGCATAAGGAGAGGTGCATAGAGATGGACTCCTTTTCCCTTCCTGACTTTGTTAAAACCTCATGAGCATTTTTTCGTACTCCTCTTCGGTTCCGCTTTGAACTTTTGCAGCGTCTGCGTTTCGATAGGGAGGGATGACTAGGCGCTCACTGCACGCCATTAGCTTGCATATGAGAGAGATAGGATGTTGTCCAGCTAAGAGTCCAACCACGAAAATCAAATATACTGAGTTCGTTTGAGATGCATGATCGCAAGGGTGTATAAACACGTGAAAGTGTCTCAAAAGCATGACAAGTGTGGCGTGAAAGCGAGTATGATGCATGGCTGATGCAGCCTGGGCTTCCGGTTATTCCACGAAGCAACAGCAGTCTACGTGATGCCGCTATGTGACGGATTAAAGCCGCATGAGATTCTCTCTCCTTCATCACAGCCCATCGCCAAGAAATACAAAAAATCTAGATAGTTGACCTAATTCAAAAAACTTGCAGATGCTCCCACGGCTCCGTACCTACTCGTGGATCCACCTCGAGCCGCGAACCGTCATTGCCACAGGCTTGGATCCTACAGCAGCACCGCAGCGACAGGGAAGACGCCATCGACTTTCACATGGGATTTTCCCGATGGACTGGCATAGCCAATGCGAATACCTCCTCACTCGCTTTTCGGGGTATGAAGTTGTACACGGGATGAGGTAGATACAGACCAATGGAGTCAGCATGTATTGACGGCCTGAAGGATTCGCTGCAGCTCAGTTTGTCGCAATCCCCGTTCTGCTTGAAACTGCAAAGTCCAGCAGCGGAATGCCTGGGTGGTTATCAGCAATGCGGCTGCACCGTCAAGGTTGCAAATAAACTATGCTGATAGTACGTAAGAAGCTGTAAGTGCCCTCGCTAGTGCGCGGCTTGCCTTCCGCGGGAAGACGTACGGCGTGGCACAGCGGCAGAAGCAGGCGTAGTGGAATAGCTAGGATTGGCTGCATCGTATGCCTGTCAACAAGGCTCTGTCGGCTCTCTGCGAACGTGAAGGCTGCATGCTCTGCATTGGAGCGAGAGGTAAAAAGTCCCAGAAATTTCGCCAACGGGCAAAGCCTTATCGTGACGTTTGTGGCCCGTGCACTATACTTTCACATGTTGGGAAAGTTGGAATGACCTTAATCCTTTGAAATCACCCACCTCTATACCTCTCATCACACCATCTTCTCCTTGACTCTTCATCTCTCCAGCTCCTCAAAGCTTTCCCACTGCCTAATTCCTCGGATTCCCATCCGCGTAAGCAGCACTGTTGGTGAGTAGTGAGCCCTATCACATGTTCGATTGCGGGCATCCCACCAACGCCGTTTTCAGAAAGCCACCACCACTTTTAGCAGTTTAAATATCACCGTCACCTGCGCATTCAAGGTACGCTGAGTGAGCTCCCAGTACCTGCATATCCGTTTCACCTTCCCACCACTTCTTGACATCCCCCGTCGTGGTTCTGACCTTATCACCAGGCCCTCCTCTATGCCGCATTCAGAACGCGAAACTTCCCCCACCACCATGAGCACACCAATGACCAACGGCGAGAGGCCACACTCTAAGGTCCTCTCTGTAAGTTACCAGACATCCTTACCTATACTTTAAGGCGACCACCCTTTCTACAGCTCCCTGTGCCATCCGTATTAACGACCTCAATAGCACATAACCTCATACCCGGTCGTCTCCGACAGCATCACCTACTATAAATCGAACCCATACGGCCAGAAATCCATTAACCTCGCCTCGACCTGCTATAGCAAGTTCGCCGCACCTGTGCTGCCCTACCTGCAAGGCCCCTACAGCTACGTTGCGCCGTACGTGGAGAAAGCCGACTCGCTGGCCGACGATGGACTCGCAAAAGTCGACACAAAGTTCCCCATCGTGAAGGAAGACACCAGCAAGATCAAGGGCACCGTCATCGACTACGCCTTCTTCCCGCTACGCCTAGCAGGACAGGGCAAGGAATACGTGCTCGGCACATTCAACGACCAGTACAGCAAGACGAACGGCCAGGACGGCCTCGTCAAGCTGGCCAAGGCCACCATCTCTACAGAGCTCAAGTTCGGACACGACGCATATAACCTGCTAATGGCGTACTGGACGAAGGGCAAGGAGACAGCGCAGAAGAAGACAAGCGAGGCGAAGAACTAAGATACCTTAATTTTTAGCATCATTTCCGTTTGCAGAAGCAGTGATGTCCTGATGTTCTGGATTAATTACGCTGGAAACCTTGTTATCTTACGAGCAAGTGGGGATTCGTCTTATTACAATTCGGAGCGGATAAATCTCCTGTCCTTTCGCGTTTTGTCATGGTCTCTTCTCGTTAGCGCTTTTCTGTAAACGACATCTAGGGAACTAGATTGGTCATGAAGTGTCGTGTTATGTTTTCTGGGGCGTATCTGTTTGCTGTTCGGAATCAAGGTTTCGTTGGTGAAGCTTAGTGATACTTCCTCAATCCATTTAAGCTCTTCGAGAGTTTCGAGCTAGTCAGACTTTAGCATTTGCCAAGACAGATGAGAACTATCTCCAGTGAGAGCTGCAGAAGAGTGTCAAATTTTCATCAGCGTGGGGGGGGGGGGGGGGTTTACGGATTGCTTTGACAGGCGATGTATTTTTGCATCATCGCTAAAGTCCTAACGTATATGATGGGGTTATGAAGGTGACCCTAGTTATGAAGATTTTGAACATCAATACTTGAAAAGCGCGTCGGAGCACAGACAAGCAAGCGCATAGACACAATTTGTTTGCAAAACCTGCAAACCTTCATAACTAGGGTCACCTTCATAACCCTATCACATACGTTATGCATGTTGACGTCCACGGAAGGTAATTCTCGTGGATGTGGATTGATATTGACCTAGAACCTGTATGACGGAACGTGTTATCGCACCCTGAAACGTAGTCTAAGATAGCAGAATCTTTCATCCCGCGAATCATGCTGAAGGATCACGACCACCAATATGCTTTTGCAATGTTTTATTTGAGCGTTATAGTCCAGTTACATGATTCTGCTGGATTTGAGAAAAGCCGATGTGCCATTGCAATGCCCTACACCCGTCCATGAAAGAAAGAGATGCTCAAAAACCTAGAAATAATTAGTCCATTATTCGCCTTCACAACTAGGCCACAAAGTAGCGGTAACTGTGTGTACGGGTGTGTAGGGGGGGAGGGCTCGACTCACGCAAAGGAGTGAAGAACCACCTGTTCTTCCCGCTCTGGTATCTTTCCTCCAACGCCTTCTTCACCGTCTTCTTGGCATCCTCCCGCTGCGAAACCTCCTTGAATGTGTCGTTGGTGAGGACGCCCTTTAAGCCCTCAAGTTCCAGCGTGTACCGCGTGGGCATCAGGTGGTTGTAGTTGATGGTCTTGATGAACGGCTTGACCTTTGATCGCTTCTGCTGACGCGCTTTCGACATGCGGCGGGTCACTGATGATGGGTAGCGCTCAATGCCGGCAACTAGGGCGTGAGGGAATGGGTGGGACTTGGAACCGGTGTCGAGGGGTTGGATGATCACGACCTGGGTATTATAGTTAATATCTTGCTCGTTTGAGACTGTTTACCGTCTCAATCGCTGGTTTGAGGATCTGTAATACCTTCTTGCCGGCATATCTACCTCGCGTGATGATTGCAACTCTGCCGACCTTGAGGACTGGGAGAAATAATTAGCATCTGTCGTGGTCCATCTTAAATGCACGAGAGAATCCGTTGAGCCACTTCGACACTGAGTAGTCGCACAAATCGGCTAGAAAAACCTCATTCTAATCTCGTCCTTCTGTAATAATAGAAGTAATGGGAGAGACTCACACTTCATCTTCGCTGTTTCTCGTTAGTAGAACAGTCGGTCGTGGTACGATGAGGATGTCGATATTTGCAGAGTCGCAAATTCGTGTGGGCGGTCCGGAAATCCAAGCGAGTTGATCACGACACGGGAGAACCTCGGGGGATATTTTGATCTCACAAAAATTCCATCCTTCCCCGCGAGAGCTGTCGATGGTAAGAATTGAACATCAAAAATGGTATGTTGCGAGATTTTGAAGGGGGGATCACTGTTAACTGAGTTCTGCAGAAGATTAAGGCGCTTAGTAGGTCGACTTCGTCGCACCAGGCTCCTGGGTCCAACGTCGCCCGCATGCCTCGAAATCTTGATCCCGCGATGCATCCTTTCGAAGTGAGTCCGCACACCATTTGTAAGCTTAAAAATATGCTAAATATATTTAGAGAGCGCGGGAGTATACTAGAGCCCTTCAGGCGACTAAGTTAGAGCGCATGTTTGCCGCTCCATTTATAGCTAGTTTAGGAAATGGGCACGTCGACGGTGTATACAGCTTCGCAAAGGATCCTGAGAGGTGAGAAATGCTACTTCGAGATTCTTATACTATATTTTGGGCTAATTTATATCATACAGCCTTGAACACTTCGCCAGCGGCAGCGGTGACGGCGTGGTAAAAGTCTGGGATCTCCCTAGTCAAGAAGAGATATGGCACGGTCAAGCACACGAAAACATCGTAAAAGGGATGTGCTGGACACGAGACAAGAGACTCCTCACGTGCGGGAGTGACCGGACAATAAAGCTCTTCGATCCATACAACACACCAGCCGGAAGCGCTCCAACAGCAACCTGGCTCGGACAATCCGCATTTACTGGCATCACGCACCACCGCTCTCTCCCTTCCTTCGCTACCTCCAGCAGCTCCATATCCATCTACGACGTCTCGCGGTCCTCCACAACTCCTTCCCAAACCCTCGGCTGGCCAACGTCGGTCGAAACCATCACCGCCGTCTCCTTCAACCAAACCGAAACCTCCATCCTCGCCTCCACCGCCACCGACCGCGCCCTCATTCTCTACGACCTGCGTACTTCCTCCCCCCTCCACCGTACCGTGCTCACCCTCGCCTCCAACGCCATCTCCTGGAACCCCATGGAAGCCTTCAACTTCGCTGTCGCTAACGAAGACCACAACATCTACATCTTTGACATGCGGCAGATGAAGCGGGCGCTAAACGTGCTGCGCGACCACGTCGCTGCCGTCATGGACGTCGAATTCAGCCCGACAGGCGAGGAGCTCGTCAGCGCATCGTACGACCGTACGATCCGGCTCTGGGACCGCGCGCGCGGCCACTCGCGCGACATCTACCACACGAAGCGCATGCAGCGCGTCTTCGCGGCCGCCTGGACCCCAGACGCCAACTACGTGCTGTCGGGCTCCGACGACGGCAACGTGCGGCTGTGGCGCGCACGCGCGTCGCAGCGCCAGGGCGTTAAGTCGTTCCGCGAGCGCCAGAAGCTCGAGTACGACGATGCGCTCAAGGCGAGGTATGCGCACATGCCGGAGATCAGGCGGATTGCGCGCCATAGGCATTTGCCGAAGCAGGTTAAGAAGGCGGCGGAGATCAAGGGCGAGGAGATCAAGGCGATTAAGAGGAGGGAGGAGAATGAGCGGAGGCATAGCAAGAAGGGGAAGATGAGGAGGAAGAGCGAGAGGGAGAAGATGGTTTTAGCGACGGAGCAATGAGAATGTTTCGGCCAGGGGTATGTGTATTGCATAGCAAGGGCGTTTATGAGCATTTGAATTGGAGTTAGAGGAGGCTTTGGAGGAAAAGGGGCGTCGAGGATTACGAAAACGCGAATCGTGTATAGAATCACTCCAAAGGTGAATTAAACAATCCACAAGCAAAAGATAGTGTAGTCTCTATGAAAGGCAAGGGGGGTGATCGGGCTGTCTAATCTAATGTGTTCAATGTAGTCTAGCTTTTGGGCCGCAGGCTACAAGGACCTGCCACAAAAAAAAGACCGCACTCTATCTATGTCTACGCGAGTAACCAGTAATTAATAGGCTCGACGACCCAGGCATATCGACCCAGACATGCCCATTCATACCCATTCACATCAAAACCCGTCCTCAAACTATTTCGTCAGCCTAAGGTAATTTGTATCCTAAAGGCCATCCCATGCACCTGTCTACAGGCTATAAGTGCCTCTATTCGTGTCGTAAGTCTAATCAACAGCTTTCTTGCTCTTTCCAAAAACCTGTGCGCCCTCTACGAGTCTCCGCTCCGTGTTCTGTCTCCCGTTGACGAAGTCGGGATAATTGAGTGTGAGCTCCACGGCGCCATTTACAATGTGGTCGGCGGCTTCGGCACCTAGCATGAAGCTATGGTCCTGGTTGCCGACCTCGTATCTCCAGCTGCCGAAGCGGCCACGGGAGTAGATGTCCTTAGCCTGCAGTTTAGGGAGAAGCTGCTTAAGAACACCCTCTCGCTCGAGCGAGGGCGTTGGGTATCCGTGATCGAAACGGCGGTGGTACGTCGAGACAATCTCGTCAGTCGGCTTGAGCATCTCCGTGTTGACAAGGCCCTGAATGCAGTCACGGAGCATGTTCTTTTGGTCCACGTGCTTCTTGGAGCTCTCGGAGACTTCCAACATGATGGACCAGTATGGGCCCTCTTTTGGTACGGTGCTGGAGGGCTTGGCACCTGATGCAAGTTGCATTGTGGGCAGCTTGGTAGAGGATTGTGGCTGGTTGTAGGGAGAGTAGTTTGAGAAGATTGTGGCGCGGTAGAAGGGGCAATCGTTTTCAGGGAAGTAGAGCCAGCACTTGTCCCCGATGCGTTCAGGGCGCTCGCCGCGGACGCCAACACCGATGACGTGGGTGGAGGAATAGAACAGGCCTTTGCTGAGGTCAATGAGTTCCTTGTCACCCATATGCTCAACCAAGCTATCCACAGCCATCGTAGTGATCAACTTCTCGTATTTCACAACAGTACCATCTTTGAGAGTGGCCTTCTTGCTATCTGCATCCACCTTGGTCACAGCACCGTGCTCACCAAAGCGAGTTTTGGATTTGGGGAGGGTTTTGGCCACAGCGATCCAGATACCACCGGTACCATCCCGGGCAGGGAAGCGGAAGGTTGCGTTTGGACCCCAGTTGCCAGCCGTTTTCTGGAGGATGACGTTCTTGGTGACACTCTTGAGATCGGGAGCTGCCACACGCTCACCCAGCCATTGGCATTGCATCTATCGAAGTTGTGTTAGTCAGTTGATGCGGCTATCCTTGAACACGAAGCTCATACCTCTGTCGTGGGGACAGCCCACACTTTGTAGTTATAAGGTCTCATGAAGAGGTCTGCAATGCCGACACCCATCATCCGCACGATCCACTCGTCAAACGTTTTTGGCTTAATACCAGCGACACGGGCCTCCAGCGCTGCGTCAATCATACCATCCATGCACTTCACCTGGTCGTCTTTTGGCAACATCGAGATGTTGTTCTGGAAAGGGTATGGGACCCAGAGACCTTTGCAGCGGACGTAGGAGATACGCTGGTGAGTATACCAGTCCGATTCGTTAGGAAGAGCCTCAT
>Ga0307507_10004397_pt1 | contig 25113 bp, 19 predicted proteins | sample 7_EM_MG_FD_207223 | JGI IMG/M metagenome (GOLD analysis project Ga0307507, IMG submission 207223) | Populus trichocarpa ectomycorrhiza microbial communities from riparian zone in the Pacific Northwest, United States - 7_EM | ecosystem: Host-associated > Plants > Roots > Unclassified | place...
CTTTATTGTTTACCTCAAATTAAAATAGAGTTAAAATCCCCCCCCTCCCATAAAGACTCTATGCGCAATTAGCCTCCTAATTACTCTACTAGTTGACAGGTAACATAGGTGGTTGTTTGATTCCACAACAGATCAAACAAAGTATGCATGAACGTGGACGACTAAACGAGAGAGAAAAGTCTCTGTATGGCTGTCGGCTGCTATGAAGAGACATGTGGGTACAAGTAACATCAGCTTCATCTATAGCAGATTTGAAATAGTGATCTAGATTCTTCTGCTCCTCTGCTTTTCTTTACTACTGAAATGGCTTTGAAGATTTCTAGGTTTTTTCAATTCTCATTTTTGTCTTTATTGTTAATCGTTTTGGCATTTTACAATTAAAATATCGAAACAACATCGTTACACACAGACATATATATATTAAAAAAAAGGTCGGGTCTCAGCTGGGTTTACCCGGGTCGACCGGGTTTCGCTGGGCCAACTCCCAGGCGGATTTTTGCTTAGACCCGGACCGGTCCCATGCCAGGGTCGGCCGAGTCCCGGGCCAATCCAGGTTTCAAAACTATGGTTATTAAACTTTATAAAGTACAAAAATTAATGGGTGTGAGAAAATCATTGTTCACTCACACACATTACACTATGAATGACAATAATAACCCACAATGTTTTGCTTTCTTTCTTTCTTTCTTTCTTTATGTTTTTTTAATTTTTGTCATGATTTGTTTCTAAATTTGTTTTTGTCGATTTCATCTTTTAATATTGAGATGGTTGAGAATTTGACTTCATAATTTGTTTCTTTTTATTTTATCTCTCTATAAGGTTAACATAGTTTGCGAATTTGTCAGATTAACTAAGGTTGTCCTGGTTTACGAGTTCGATGGTGTGTCTTTTTTTTAATTGAACTTGACTTTTTTATTATCTATTTTTTTCTTATATAGTTAAACTAGTTTCAGAAAAAAATTATGTTATTAAACTTTATAAAGTCCATGGACCTATTCACAAGTTTGGCTGGTTGACTTAGTTTGCGAGTCTGGCAAGTTTAACTTTTTTAAATTAGATTTTTTTCATCATTAGATACAAGGTTAATTGAAAATTCAGTTTCATAATTGGTTTCGTTTCGTCTATTACAAGGTTATCATGATCTAAAAAACTTGATAATTGGTTGGTGTTTGATTTCACAATCATCTATTTTTGTTATCATATAGTTAAATAAAAAATAGATTAAAAAAATAAATTATAATTCCAGTGGAGTCCATAATCCAACTCACATGTTTAGCGTATTAGTCCGGCTTACCTGATTCACATGTTTGACGAGTTTACCCACCAATAAGATATTTTTTTTTCTGTTTTTGATCTTTTAATTTTTTTTTAATTTATTCTTTTTCAATTTCATCATTTAATATTGGATTGGTTGAGAAGTGAACTGCATTATTGATTTTTGTTTGCTTTTTAAAGATAATTGTCTCAAATAGGTGTCTATTTTTAGGTTGGTGTCTAATTTTATGAGAATTTATTTTTATCATGTAATTAAATAAAAATATTATATAAAAAAAGTTATGAAACCCAATAGAGTCCATTACCTAGGTTGCAGAGGGGCGAGGTTGATCATTATCTCAATATTTTTTAAAAATATTTCTATCTTTAAGTTTTTTTAAAAACTAAATCATGCTTTTATCGATCATCAACATTGCATTTTAACCTATAAAATCGATCAATTTAAGTCAAGCTAGCTCTCACACGATTTAATTAAAAACTTGAGGTAGATAAAAAGTTGAGTCGAGAGGTTTCAGAATTAATCCACTTAATCAAGTTTAATAATACTATTAAAAAATTATTTATACTCTTAATATTTTTTTATATTTTTTAAAAATTAATTCAACTTACAACAAAACACGGACCAATATACTGGTTATCATTATGGTTCGTTCATCTTGATTGAGAAATATGTCGTTCTCCAACGGAGGATGAGAATTTATCATGGTGGTTCTTGTTTGTTCATGGTGTGGATGAGAAAGAAAGAGGGTGGGAGGAGGAGGTGGCGAAATGCTTGCAGAATCTAGTGAAATGGTTTCTCCATCTAACTGGCTTCGTTGATTTCAATCTTTTTTCAAGTTTTGTAGTTTTTACTCGTTGTGGAGCTTTGAGAATTGGATTTTATTGACTCGCTTTGGAGCATGGATAAATATGCTAATTTAATTCACAAGAATTATAAAAATATAATTGCAATGATGTAAATAATTTAATTTTTTATTGAATTTTTTAAGTACACATGTATATGTAAAGTGTTATTAACTTATAAATTTAAAAATATAAATTATATTTTTTTTTAAAATAAAATAAAATAAAATAAAAAACTAAACTTCAAAAGCATCAGGGTAATTTCTCTATTTTATTATTTTATTTTGTAGATATAAAATATTATAAGCATTGTAATATACTAAAAATATTTAAACATATATATTTTATTTTTGTTAAATAATTTATAACTTTTAAAATTATATGACATGTGCGCATATTTTAATGAAAGTAAATGTTAAGTTTTAAAAACTAAAAAAAAAAAGTTAAATAAGATGAAAAAAATATAAACATATCATTTTAATAAAATCAATGATATACAAAAAATTAATATAGAATTACGTAAAACACTAATATCTTCGGAAGATGTATTAAAACTAGGGGTGAGCAAAAAAAACTAAAAAACCGATTAAACCGGAAAAAATTAACAGAAAAAACCGAACCGTGAAAAAAAAATCGATTAAAATTTTGAAAAAACCAACCGGTTTGATTTCGGTTTTATAAGCCTGAAACTGAAAAAACCGAACAACTGAACCCAAACCGGAAAAACCCTGGAAAAAACCGAGCCAAACCGGTTTGAACAAGTTTTTGTCCTAAAAAACCGAACCGAACCGAACCAAACCGAAACCGGTTGGTTTGAACTGGTTTTGGTTTTTTTTGAAAAAAAAATTCGGTTTGGTTATTTTTTTTAATAAAAACCGAACCGAACTAAAAATGATCACCCCTAATTAAAACAAACAATAAAAAAGGTTGTTATTTTAATTTTTTAAAAAATCTCAAAATAAGTAGCGATGCTTTTGATCAAAAGTAGGCATACATTACTTTATTTCAAAAACAAAGTAATTTTCTTTTCAATTAATAGTTGTTTTAATTTCAAAATGTATTAACTAAATTTTACTTTTAGAGTAAAAGTAGCCGCCAAACAATCGCTTAGATTAATGATTTTAGAGTTTTACAAATATATTTTTATAAGTATTTCATTTTAATTCTTAAAAGAATGTATTGAATTATATTTTCATCCTTATTATATGGTAAAATGTAAAGCGTATCACTTAATATATTATTTATTACCTTACCTTATCATATTTTCATTTTCATCCTCTTTTAATTAATAAAAACCTAATTGTCTTAAAAAAATATATTATACAACAGACGTGATTCATATGGATTGAAACAATGAGTTTATGTTTTTACAGTTTAAAAAATTCACAAAGAACTGAACTTGAAGGATAAAATAGTTTTCCCACCAAATTAATTTGTTATTCTAGAATTGTTTAGGCATCTCAGTCTTTTTATAATTTTTTTGCACAGTTAAATTACTCCATTGCCTTTAAAAGTCATAAATAACACTTAACTATGGTCAAATGGTGTTTTGATATTTGACCTTTTTAAGCATAATGTAATGATTTTATTATTTTTAAATTCAAAATTCTCAATGCTTGACTGCAAGAGCTTATTCGTTATTTCATATTGGTTTGTTTAGAATAATTATTTAGTTCTAAGTGAACTATGGTACTTCAACAAATAAAAAAATAAAAAAGTTGATAACACTTGTGTTGCACGCATCAGTTGCTCATCTGTCTTCGGATAGTGTGTGTAACTGACTCTAGTGGTCGAAATTATTGTGCTGCCATGTCATTCAATTCTTCTTGGTGTCCTCTTCCTCACTTGGTACGCTCATATGATCAACAAACCTCTAGTTCGGTTTCTTTTCTTTTCCCTCTCCTCATAAAAATTCACACTTCGTCTTCCAAATTTGCTGATCAACCCTTGTTTTCTTTAGATTTGGTCTCTCCTTTTTTATTCCTATTTGTTTTATTGTAATTAATTTTGGAAATTGAGCTTTTTTTCAATTTCATCCTCTAATTTTTTAGTCTATCAGATTTGATCCCTCTATTTTTTTTCTTTTTGATTTGATGTTCATTCTTTTTATTACTTTTTTTTTTGCTTTGGTAATTTTTTTAGATTAAGATTTTTTTTTCAATTTCATTCTTCAACATTAAATTAGTTGAGAATTGCGCTTTTTAATTGAACCTGAGTCTATGTTTCACGAGTTGTGAATTTAAAAGATTAACTCGGGTTTAGAAGATTTTTCCAAGATTTCTTGGCTTTTCATATTATTAAATTAGGGTTGTCTTTTTTATATTATTAAATTAATCAAACTTATTAACTCAATCGACTCAATAACCCAAGTCTTGAATTTTTTTTTACTTCTTTAGAAATCCTAGCATCGCCTAAACTCGTCTTCTTATGTCCATAAAATTTGGTCCGACCCGCTATATTGCACCAACCATCAATATAGGTTTGCTCGAGTCATTTTTTTTGTCTTGTTTTAAATTTAAATTTTTTCTCACTTTCTTCATTCAATTTCCACCTTATATTTTTTTGACCAATTTATTTTAATATGAATTTCATGATTTTATTATGATCTCATACCCAAATTACAAATTTTGCAAGTTAACAATAGTTGGACTTAGCTGATCAATGCGTCACCTTCTCAATATGTTTTTAAAATGTATCATCCAATATATCACCTCTTTAAACATTTTGAAAGTGTTTTGGCTTTTGTATATTAAATTTCTAATTTTTTAATATTTTTATATTTTTTAAAAATTAAAAAACAAAATTAAGCCAATAAAAAACCTAGTTATTATATCTAGTTCTCGCACGCCACAATATTTTCCTTGTTACTTTGCTAAATTATTTCCAATCCTCATTTTTTTCTCAGCGCGTTATGTTGAATTCATCTCTATCTCAATTTCTATTTCATATTGGCTGACTTTTATTAAAATATTACGATTGTATTACAGCATTAAGTAAGTACATATAGTTAGCGATGACATCAAGTGTACCCGTGGCCTAATGGATAAGGCGTCTGACTTCTAATCAGGCGACTGTGGGTTCGAGTCCCACCGGGTATGCTCTCTTTTTGCACTTAAGGAGGAGGAGGAGGAGCGGAGCAGTGAGAGAGACAGCCACAATCGCAGATACAAATACAAGAGAGAAAGAAAGGAACGGAGAGGAGTATATGGCATGCTGTGGAAGGACACCACCAAATTCGCAAAAGAAATGTTGAAGGATTCTCCTCGTGCGTCTCTCCATGAAGCCGTCGCTGCTGCCTGAGATATCAGATTCAACAAGGCAGGCTGCTGGACATTGCTACGTTTTCTTTTTACTTTTTATTATTGAATTGTATTGGACAAGTGAAAGGAATTGCGCGTTCGATCCAGTACTAGGGAAAAAGAAAAGGAAAGACTATGCCTTTTTCTTTTCCCAAACACGCTGCATCTGCTTCTGCTCCGTTGAACACTGTTCTTTCTTATAAATATATATATATGTAACTAAATATTGATGATGATGATGATATAAATACATTATAATGATGATTGATGTTGAAATAATTGGAGTAAAGGAGAGCAATCTACTGCTTTAGAACTCTCTTCTTATAATTTCTGATTTGTATCCCTCCTGCTGACAGTCTTGCTATTTGAGATTTTTTGAGTTAACAAAGATAGTTATTAAATTGTAAAATAAATAGTGGAATATCGAATTAGAATTAAACATCTTATCTAAATTTAGATTTAAATATACATGCATGAAACTACACTCGTTATCTTTACATTAATAGATTGATGAATAAAATAAGTATTAACATATCCCTATAAAGCATACTTGATGCTAACTGTAGATTGGAAAGGAAAACTTACTTGTGAGAATTCGCTTTCTTATTCCTGGATCAATTACTTCAATGCCACTTCAATTACTAGAACCAAAGTGATATTTCACAATACGAACGTATTTGTAAATCTTATCATAGTAATGCAAAGAGTCCAAGATTAGAGAAGAAAAAGGAGAGAATGCTTATTCAACAAATGAAAACCTTGACCTTTCCATATGATTAGAGAAGACGGTTACTTTTTTTAGTAACTCCTCTAATAACTTGGATCAGGCCTAACCCAATAACCAACATCTCTCACTCACCCATGAAGGACTGAATCTCTCTAATACATTATATTTCAAACTTGCACAAGAATTTCATACATGACGAACGAACCATGCGACCTGAAGCACACAGTGAAAGGAGCTTCAATATATAAACCTAATATAGGCCATATAGAAGACATCAACCTCATAATTAATTATTCCTTAAAGTGTACTAATATACCCCAAGCATTTTTAGTTACACATGACTGAATATAATTCAATCTCTCAAGAATTTCATACTCAATCCATCCTTACAATTACAAGTATTCTAAATCATATCAAATCTATTCAAGTGATATGATCCCAACCGGTGAATACAAGTAACAGGTATAGAACTAAAATTACTTTTTCTTTCGCTCTCATATCAATCAGATTTGAATTAACTCGTTTTTCTAAGAGTATTCCTTTAAGTCGAATCATTCCATGACCATAGGATATACTCCTAAAGTAGCGATCATTAATACATCACCTCATGATATAGTCAAAAGTCACAAAGGGTAAGATTTTGAGATCTTATATATGATCTTCAGGACCCACATGATAAAGAAGCAGGGATCTATTCTTTATTCCTGTAATGGTCCCTAGCACATGTAGTATGAAATACATGTTATAGTGGAGCTTACTCTTTTCTTTTATCTTACAAAGAGTGTATGTCGTTGTTATCCTTGTTAAAGGAAATACACTATACGAGTCTTAGTCTTGTTGCTAAAAACATAGACTTCAAATCAGAAATTCTCATTTGCTCATTTTTTATTAGTGGCAGATGAATAATTTCATACTCGGCTTCAATCATAATAGACACATGAATGGTGGGATTCATTCATGCCGATTCTTTTATTTAAGAACCCCATCTTGGTCCCAGCCAAGGTGACTTTTTAATAATCATTTTGAGTTAAAATTGCTCTTACTGCGCCCAAGTCGCTTATTGAGCATTAAAACTCAAATAGTCTCATCTCTACTCACATTACAAGTGCTAGAGGTGATTGCTCATGTGAGTGAGTCAATCTAAGTCTATCGACATAATTCAATAAATTGTACTATACGATACTCAATATAATCCATGAAACAAATAATGAATAAAATGATATTCTAATGGCATTTATTCATTACTCAATCACTGTAAGCTTTCCTATGATCCTTAAAACTAATTATATTACTAATTACATTCTACATAGGCTAAAGGATCTCACATGTCTAACAAATGCATCCCTTGCTATTGGTTTTATGAGTGATCCGCAACCATAAAATTTATAGAAATGTGTTTTAGGATCACATCTTGTTCAGTAATTGCTTCTCTAATATAGTGATATCTCATCTTGATGTGTTTCGTCTTTCCATGATATTTTAGATCTTTGGCCATAACTATTGCAGCAGTGTTATCACAGTAAATTATCACTGGGTCTGATGCTAATTTGATAATTTTCAAATGATACAAGAATTTTTTTAACCAAACAACATCTTGTGTTGCTGCGGAACAAGCTACATACTCAGCCTCAATGGTAGATAAAGCTATGTAGGATTGTTTCTTGCTCCTCTATAGTATTGCACTATCATTAAGCAAGAAAGCACATCCTAAAGTTGATTTGAATTGGTCGACATCTCCTCCCCAATCAGCATCAGAGTAACCAATCAATCGTAAATCTTTCTTTCCTTGGTAACATAGCATGTAATTTAAAGTTCTTTTCAGATATCGTGGAATCCTTTTGACTGCCATCTAGTGTTTCTGACCAGGGTTTGATTGATATCGGCTAACCAATCCAACAACATAACATATATCGAGATGTGTGCACATTATTGCATACATCAAACTACCGACAAAACTGGCATAAGGTACTCTGGACATTTTCTCCTTTTCTTCTAGAGTCTTGGGACACATATCACAGCTTAGGCTCAAACTTTTATCAACAGGGGTGTCCATTGGTTTGCTATCTTGCATGTGATAGCGCTCTAACATCTTTTTGATGTAAGTCTCTTGAGTTAAACCCAAAAGCCTTTGAGAGCGATCTCTTATGATTTTCCCAAGAACATAGTTGGCCTCACCCATGTCTTTCATTTCAAAGTTTGATGATAACCACTTTTTAGTAGTATCAATCATCTCTTTGTTATTTCCAACTATTAAGATGTTGTCAACATATAAGGACAATATTATAAAACTACTGTTAGAACATTTTAAATACATGCAATGATCTTCTTCCATCATTGTAAAACCATCATTAAGGATTGCTTGATGAAACTTGACGTTCCATTGTCTAGAGGCTTGTTTAAGACCATATATGGATCTTTTAAGCTTGCAAACTTTGCGCTCTTGTCCTTTAGTCTCGAATCCCAAAGGCTGATCCATATAGATCTCCTCATTTAGTTCTCATTTGAGAAACGCAGTTCTAACATCCATTTGGTATAACTCTAGGTCCATATGTGCGTCTATAGCTAAAATGAGGCGAACTGAAGTAATCCTCACAACTGGTGAGAATGTATCTTCATAATCAATTTCCTCTTCTTAAGTGTAGCCTTTCGCTACTAGCCGAGCCTTATAACATTTTATTGACCCATCCGCCTTACGTTTAATTTTAAGAACCCATTTATTTCCAATGGATCTTCGTCCTGACTGTAAATCAACCAAGTCCCAGACTTGATTAATTTTCATCGACTCCATTTCTTTTTCCATAGCTTTAATCCATTCTCTTGCTTTAGGACCAGATAGAGCATAACTGAATGTTTTAGGCTCTTCATCATCTTGTGGAGCAATCATGAACGCTTCCCCCTCAATCTTAAATCGACGATGAGGAATGAGTTCACGAATGCTTTTTCGAGGTTGAGATTGCTCATGATCTTGCTCCATAAGAGTATGATTAGATAAAATATCACTCCCACTGTTTCTAGGAGGAATAAAAGTTTCATCTAAGTCCTCTGCTGAATGGCTTGTTGCGCTATAATCTAGATTTTTCATTTCATATAATTGAAAATCTTTTTCAACCTCACCTATCTTTGGAAAAACCTTTTCTAAGAATACAACATCATGCGATTCAATCTCTGTCACTCTTTCATCAACTTTTTCACCAATAAATACAAATCCTTTGGAATGTTCAGAATATCATATAAAGATACACTTCTTCCTCCTAGGACCAAGTTTCTAATATTCATGAGAAGTATTGTGAATATAAGCTGCACAACCCCGTGGATGGAAATAACCTAGATTAGGTTCGACACCATTCCATAGTTTATATGGGGTGGATGAGACAGATTTAGAGGGCACACGATTAAGTATGTAAGCAGCAGTTAACAATGCATCTCCCCAAAAGGAAATTGGTAAGTTAGCTTGCGCCATCATTGACCTAACCATGTCAAATAGGGTTCTATTCCTCCTTTCTGCTACACCATTTTATTGTGGAGTATAATGAATAGTTAGTTGTCTAGCTATACCCTTTTCATCACAAAAAATTTTAAATTGTTCAGACAGATATTCACGTCCTCGATAAGTTCTTAAAGCTTTGATCTTGGTACTTAGTTTATTCTCCACCAAATTGGTGTATCGAATAAAGCAATCCAATGCTTCAGACTTATGTGAGATCAAATAAACATGACCAACCGTGTAAAATCATCTATAAATATGATGAAATAATTTCCTCCATGTCTTGCTCTCACATTCATTGGGCCACAAATGTCTGAATGAATAAGCTGTAATGAACTACTAGCTCTTTTAGCTTTGCCAAATGGTAATCTAGTTGCTTTTCCAGCAAGGTAATGTTCACAAACGGGCAATTCCTCTTTGGTAAGTGATCCTAAAAGACCAGCTTTTGCTAATCTATGAAATCAATCTTGCCCAATGTGTCCTAATATTGCATGCCAAGTTATGATATTACTATCATTAATAGTGCTGGAATTTTGAACAACATAAATTAAAGCGTAATAATTAATAGATACATTAACGGTGTCTAACACCATAAAACCATTAAATATAAAACCAGAACCATAAAAAATATTATCCAGATGTATTTTTACACAACAACCAACAAACGCAATATTAAAGCCCAATTGGAGTTAAGCAAGAACAGACACAAGATTCTGTCGAACCATCATGAAGATAAAGTGTGCGACCGCCCCACAAATTCAGTTTGCAGGTACCGATCCCAAGCATAGCAGGGGAAGCATTATTCCCCATCTATATGTATCTACTTCCCTTTGGAATTCGACGGAATTCCACAAAGGTTGTTCGATCCCTTGCTATGTGATCAGTTGCTCCTGAGTCTATAGTTCAAAAAGGAATAGATTCAACAAGCATTAAACAACTGCTAACGTATATGTTAGAGGAATGATTGTGGTTAAACATTACCTTTGGCTTAATGCAATTAAGAGCAAAATCACCAGGTTTACCACAATTGAAACAATTCATATTCTTGTCTTTTTTACCGCCGTGTTTCCCACGCTTGCGTTTATGTCCATTACTACTTGCTTCTATTCCTCTCTTGCCATATTTGGGACCTTTAGCCTTACCCTTTTTATATTTAGAGCCATATGTTCTACACATCTTAGTCTCACATATGAAAGCCTCGTTTATAAGCTTCTCAGCATGAAGTCGATCCTTTTCAAACTCGACATGATGAGCAACATCATGAAATGTCTTGATGTTGTCATTGTGGGTAAGGTTAACACGTATGTGTTCTCAATTGCTTGGCAAAGAGCGGATAACTGCTTGGACTTGTTGTTCATCAGTCATTTCATGTCCAACACCTCTTAATTCACTGATCATGTTAGACATGATCGTAAGATGCTGCCTCATTGTCTGATTTTGGCGCTTCTTATAACTATCAATTTGAGGATTAGCTGGCGAAGTCTAGTAGTGGAGGTTCCTCCATACTGAATCTTTACTGCGTCCCAAACATATTGAGTTGAACGATGCCTTCCAAAACATAACATAATATCATTTCTCATGCTGCTCAACATCAAAATGCGAGCTATACGATCTTTGCGTTTATAGGTTTGATATGCTTCCATATCAAGCTTGTGCTGAGCAGTGTTTCCTTGCTCAGGTTCAACCATTGGTTGTGTGATTGTTTCCAGCATTTCTTGCTCTTCCAGGAGATACTCAATCTTACGATGCCAAACATCGTAATTCTTTTCACTTAGTTTGTCTCCATGGTTCAAATCAGCAATAATACTCTTAGATGCAGCCATATTAAGCGCAATTGACATCAATTACAAATATTAGTATCTAGTACAATTTGATTGACATATTTTGCCACTCCATTCTAAATTAAACAAATAATAATCTAACACATATAATAGAAATGAAAAGAATGTTAAACACTTAAGTATGGTTTAATTATTATTGAAAATTTAAATGAGTGCAAAATTATAGTTATTAGTATCAACAAACAACTCCCACTAATCAGGTTGCAGATATTATCATATATATATATATATATATATATATATATAATGTAATTAAAACTTAAATTACATAAATTATGCAGTTCACAGTAAACAACCAATTACAAAAAAAAATACAATATTAAGAATAATAAATTTCAGAATTATTTTATATTGTAGGCACATAAGTAGGGTCTCTAGTTACGTCATCCACTTCATCAAAGTCATCTCCTCCAAGTTCATTCTGCTCAAACCATGAAATGAATTTAGCAGCAGCATGCAAACGACCTGCGCTTATTCCAATGCATCATATACCCTTTTCGGCATACTGACATTCCCTCTCAAGCAGCATTTCATCTGCGAGATTGTTGAAATCTAAGGATTCCAACCTATATTCCAACGATAGTCGCACCGACATCCATTCCTTAGGCAGAGAATTGAGAACGATTAACATTTGATGTTTCATGTAGAATTTGTAAACACCACTCATAGCTAATATACTCATCCAATGATACATATAGTCAATGTGCTCTTGAATTTTATGAACATGATTAAAGGCATAACCCAATAAATGATCAATTTGTTGTTACCTATCCACTACAACAAAATATTCCAAAACGCACATAAATATTATACTTAATATTTAATTAAAGCATATATCATCATATATGTTAAAATAACATACATAAATTAAGCAATTTATTTTAACAGTAAATAAATTAGCACCATAATTTGACAATTTATATTAACAAAAAAAAATATTAATTGTTTTTTTTTTCAACTGCCAAATGGCAGTTCCAATTGACTACTGGGATTGTAGTCAATTGGAAATGGAAATATTAACTGCCGAATGGCAGTTACACATCTCTTAAAAGATGTGTTCTTTCAAGGTTTTTTTTTATAACTGTCAAATGACAGTTAATTAACTGCAAAATGACTCCAATTGACTACTGTAATTGTAGTCAATTGGAAATGGAAATGGAAATGGCAGTTTCCAATCTCCATTTCCATCATCAATTCACACATGAATTGATAATAGAATTATACAACTACCATGCAGAAAGTCTTTTCTAATTAACTATAGAAAAAATAAATTCATAACTAAATTACTTCATAAAATTTTATAAATTCAAAATTCTCAATAGAAGTATTCTTTTAACATAAAATTTACATCTATCGTTCATGTAATAATAGATATACTGCATAAAAACAATATTAAAAACCATGGCTCTGATACCAATGTAGATTGGAAAGGAAAACTTACTTATGAGAATTCGCTTTCTTATTCCTGAATCAATTACTTCAATGCCACTTCAATTACTAGAACCAAAGTGATATTCCACAGTACAAACGTCTTTGTAAATCTTATCAAAGTAATGCAGAGAGTCCAAGATGAGAGAAGAAAAGGAGAGAATGATTATTCAACAAATGAAAACCTTGACCTTTCCATATAGGTTATGTCCCTTTATATATGATTAGAGGAGGCGGTTACTTCCTTTAGTAACTCCTCTAATAACTTGGACCAGGGCCATCCATCATGGGAGGACCAGGCCTAACCCAATAACCAACACTAACAAATTGACTGGACCAAATTTCTTGAATTGATACCGAAATTTGAGAATTCTTCTCAAACAAGAAAGAATATTATATGTGCTTGAAAGTCTTAATTCTCATATCCTTGATGTAGATGCTCTTATTGAAGTTAGGACAAAATACTACCATTATATTGGTGACAATGAGTAGGTTGCTGCGTGTATGATATTAGCCGGCATGTTACTTGAACTTCAAATGGAGTATGAGAGTATGGATGCCTATAATATAATTAAGCATCTTAAAGAGTTGTTTGATGTTAAGGGGCATGAGACCTATAAGGAATTGTTCCCAAGCATGGTAATAGAATGTCCTAATGTAAATACTCGTGTGATGTTTATGAATGAAAACTATCTTACTATTTCACATAGTAGTTCTTGGGTATTAGATACCGGATGTGGTTTTCACATTTGTAATAATGATCAAAAATTAAAGAAAGGTAGAAGATTGCTTAAAGGTGAAATGGACATACATGTTGGTAATAGAGCAAGAGTTGATGCATTAGCTGTAGGAACTTGTAATTTAACTTTACCTAGTGGGATGTTTGATAATTGTTATTTTGTTCCAGTACTAGCTCGAAACATCGTATTCATTCTTATTTAGATTTGAATGGATTTAAATTTATTATTAAGAACAAATATTGTTCTTTCTATAACAATGATGTTCATTATGGATCAAGTAATTATACAAATGGCTTGTATGTACTTGATCTAGAGATACCCATATTCAATATAAACATCAAAAGGAATAAATTAAATAATCCTTATCCATCTTACTTGTGGCATTGTAGACTAGGTCATATCAATGAAACAAAAATCACCAAGCTACATAAAGAATGATATTTTAATCCTTTCGATTATGAATCATGTGGTACTTATGAATCTCGTTTATTGGATAAGATGACCAAAACACCCTTTACTAGAAAGAGTGAAAGGTTGAAAGAATTGTTAGGTTTGATACATACAAATATATATGGACCAATGAACGTTCATTCCATAAGTGGATACACATATTTCATTATATTTATTTATGTCATTCTAGATATGGTTATGTGTATTTAATGAAATATAAGTCTGAATCATTTGGAAGGTTTAAAGAATCTAAAAATAAAATTAAAATACATTCTGGAATAAATATTAAGAAACCTTGATTGGATCGAGGTAGTTAATATTTGACCAAATATTTCAAGGATTATCTAAAAGAAAATGAGATTCTCTACACCTTTTAGAACACTACATCAGATGGAATATATTCTCAAGACTAAAACATTGGATATTTAGTGTGAACCTTAAGAAACACAAAATCTCTATAAATTTGGTAAGACATGTCATGCATCAATGAGATAAGGACCCCTCATGAAAACTGTGAATGACATATTGCTCATAATTGATGAGCCTACCAAATATTTGGAAGAAATATATGATATTGATTCCAAGAAACGAATTGAAGCTACGGATTTCATGTACTAACCAAATTTGAAATTTGATTGATCCACCTAAAGGAATAAAACCGAATAGATCTAAATGGGTATTTAAGAGAAAGACTAACATGAAAGGCAATGTATAAATGCACAATGCAAGCTTTAAGGAGTAGGAATATCTAATTTTGATAATATAATCAATATATTTGATTTCATAAAAAATATGGATAAACATTGTGTTTACAAAAGGTTAGTGAGAGGTGTTGTTTTCTAATATTATATGTAGATGACATATTATTGTTAAGAAATAACATATCTTTACTTTAATCAGTAAAGTTTTGGCTGTCCAAGAATTTCTTCATAAATTAATTGGGACAAGTAACCTATATATTGGATATAGAGATCTATAGAGATAGATCTAAAAGGTTGTTTAGATGGTCTCAATACATGCATATAAACTAGATGATAAAACAGCTTAGCATGGAAGAATCTATGATTGGATTCTTATCTATTTTGTATTGAACACCTCCATCCAAAGACATGTGTTCTAAGACATGGATTGAGATAGATATGATGAAAATAACATCTTATACGGCTATAGGATTCATTAATGGAGAAGATAAATTAGAAGTTCAACATTGTTTAAATTAAGATTTTTTCAATGAAATGTTAGAAAAATTGTAAATACCAGTTAATATATGTTTTACTCTAAATGATAGTGCTCTGATTTCGAAGAGTTCCAAACAAGAGAGCACAATTGATTCTACAACTGAATAAGAGTATACCCTCACGTTTGAGGAAACAAAGAGGTTGTTTGGATCAAGGTGTTCATCAATGCACTAGAGTGGTTCCTAGCATTGTTTATCCAATTGTTATGTGCTATGATAATAATAGAACCATTGTATAAGTATAGGAACCATGGTCTCGTTAATGATCCAAACAAGTACTTAAGCAATTCTATTTGCTTTTATAAATTAATGAGATAAAAGATATAAAGATAGAGAGAGTACCGGCCGAAGAGAATTTAGAAGATTCTCTTACTAAGTCACTATCCATATAGAAGATTAATGCTACATGGAGCAATATGGTATTATACACATGATCGATTGACTTTAGAGTAATTGAGAAATTGTTAGTTTAATATGTCATGTAGTCAATTGAGTGGTTATACGTGGCATTATTATATTCATGTAACTACATATTTATTATTAATAAAGGCTTAATTTATCTTTAATATTCATATAATATTAGATTAATGAATCTAGAGTAAAAATAAAGTTCATGAGACAAAAATATTTTACAAAGAAAATTATAAAGTTGTTATAATTATAGGATTCTTATGGTTTATGTTCTTGAAATATTTATGGTTTATACTCTTTTAAATATTGGATATTAATTAGAGTCGTAGAGACTAATACATATTATGTTCTTTCCTTTAGAAAATGAAGTAGTTATTCTCATAAGCTAAAGTATAAGGAATACCTAGAACTAATATGTAGGTGTTTATTATAAAATATATATATTGAACTAACTCGCATAAGAATTCCATAAAGATATCACATATGCCTATGAAAAGGCTCACATAACAGTTGTGTAAATGATTCTTAGACTTGAGATCACCAAGTTATCTTATATAGGGAGTGTTATGTTTTGATCTTGTTACATGTTATCTTGGTAAATGTAACAAATAGACAAACATTGAATATAACATAAACTATATGAAGGTATTTGAGTGATTAAGAGAGGATTCATCACCCTAGGTGAATTAGGTAAAATGTTACACATGTTCTCAAATAGTATTAAGTGTTAAATCCTTATATAAGGTGGAATGAGATTTGAAAAGAGTTTCAAATCTTATTCAAATAATCAATGACTATAATGTTGCGAAAAAATATGATTTAATATAGCAGACACACTTCATGCTAAAATGTCTAAATCAGAATATTATTGATGAATGAATAATAATTACACTGAGAAATCGGTCACTGAAAGGTTAAGTTAAATCACTTATGACTTTCCTAATATTTGGAAGATCATGACACATTGCTAGAAAATGCACTTGATCTTCAAATATAAATTAATCAATTATTAAATTGATAATAAATTAAATTGTTTGATTTATTAAATTCTATTTATTTAGAACTATAATTTATACTTGGTCCAACATATTAGGAACCTAATGAGTCACACACATTAAGAACCATTAGTCAGAAATTAAACCGGGATAATTAATTAAGTGTGACTTGATTGAAAATAAATTTAGAAATTAAGCACTAGAATGTATTTAATTCGGGGATTACAATTCTAGTCCTAGAATAATCAAGTAGGGACTTGATTGATTAAATTTCTATAATTATCCTTTAAGGGGCAAATAGATATTTTATTATTTATAGGGTTTTTAATATTCTCTATAAATATAAAGTTATGTCTCTTATTTTTAAGAAGTTGTCTATTAGACAAGAAAGCTATGTAAATCATAAAATAAAAAGCTAGCACTCTAGACATAGGAATCACTCTCTTCTAAATAGAGATTTAGAAGATTTCTCATTTGTGATTTGTGTGGATTACCGTTAGAGACCAGATAATTTGACAACTTATAGTTTGTGACAACCCAACTTTCAAAGAATATTTAAAACCGAAGAAGATCAAATTTTTAAATAATACATTTTTAAACAACTCTAATATTATATAACAAGATATTATCAACTTTCAAATAATTTTATTTTATTATTTTAGCTGCCTGTATGAATTTCGGTAACCCCAATATTATTATTACAGGAACTCTGCCTGGCTGGTGCAAATAAAATAATTCTGCAGACTAAATTCACATAAATAGATTAATTTGTGGATTTGGTTCAGTTGATAAATTCAACGAGCGACTCGGACTTGGATTGGAGGACCTTTATAATTTGGAAGCAGCGTCATCGCCGGTGCCGGTGTGGATGACTAACTGAGCACAGAATAATCCGTGGCCATGCCCATTCACTGAGCCACAAATTGGTAGTAGGTAATACACGATACAGGGCTACGAATCTGACACTTGTCAACCTAATTAGGGCAAATCTTGGCTGTATATAACTGCAACATTTGTGTTGAGACAGCAATGCTAAAATTTAAGAAAAGAAGAAAGTAGGCAGTAGTACTTGGAATTAAGGTGAGTTGATCATCAGATTAGTAGAGAGAAAATGCAGGCTGTGAAGGATAAACTACATGATATGACCGCCATGCGCCAGGCCAAGGCTGAAGCAAAGGCCGAGGAGAAGGTAATGATTAATTAGTACGTACAACGTATAATTAGTGTTTGTTTGCTAATTACTGTATATGGTTAATAATATAATTTATGCAGGCGGAGAAGGAATTGGCAAAAGCGCGGATGGATGTTGCTCATGAGGTTCGACTGGCGAGAGAGGCCGAGGCAGAAATGGAGCTGCATGTGGCCAAGGCTGGGCAAAGGGTTGAGAGGGAGATTGCAAAGCATGAATTCAATGAGAATAATATTGTGCCTCAAAATAATAATATTAATATGGATGGCAAGGTCTACAACCACGGATCTCAAAATGATGATCCCAGAAGCTATGGAGATGGATATGCTTCTCAAACTGACAACTACTGCGGCGGCGGCGGCAATATTAATAGTAATGCCGCCACTACCAATCTCACAGGGGCTCCAGCTGATGCCACTGCTGCTGCAAATTATACCAGTGCTGGTCGTGCTGCTTCGTTTCCTCACAATGAACGCTTGTGAACTAGTTCTGTTCTGTCGTCTCTGATATCAAATATTGATTCGTCTCTTCTCTCATGGACGTTTCAGTTCAATAACAAGCCAGTCCGATCAAAATTAACTGGTCGTTTATATTAAAGCTATCTATGTTGATTTTAATTCAGTAATTAATAGCTGCTTCCTTCCTTTAATTTTTCCATTTTCTGCTTCATTTTATTTCACGTACGATATATAATTGTCTTTTGTAATTTCATCACTCCACGTAGTAGTGATAATGCAATGATATTTGTACGTCTTGATAATTTTATTAATCCCCGCCCCATCAAATCTACGAGTGTAAATATTGAATCGCAAAAAAAATTAATAAATAAAAAGAAGATTGTAAATATGAATCTTGAATTTATAATTCTATTTTGAAAAAAAAACATATTATGACTGTATTTTAAAAAGACTACAAAACCTTTAAATATATTAGAAAACTCTACCTCTGCCAGAAAACAATTAAAAATTTAAAAATATAAATGAAATAAAAAAAGAAATTCAAAATTAAACATGAGATAAAAAAAACAAAAAAAATTAATAAAAACCATCGGAGCATCAGCACTCGAAAAGCAATTCTAGAAAATTTGATGGTCTTTTCAATGATGCAATAGCTTCTATAAAAAAAATTACCCGTAAAATCACCTATAAAAATTTAAATTCGATCCAATAATCATATCTACTCATATCTACTGTTATCATAGTTTTAAGAAGTTAAATAATTCTGGACTTTTCAATTATTTTTTTAAATATATTCAATCTAGACAGTAATTTCATATCCTCGGCCAAATACACTGAATCACCTATTACAAAATCTTTAATTAATTTTATGCATGGGAAAAAAATAGAATTAATTATGTGTAAGATAAGTCTTATATCGAGAAAATTAACTAGGTAGAGTACAAGAAATGTTTTTCAATGTGCACTCCACGCTAGCAATGATTATATATCAGATCATCATTTGAAAGAAATTACCAGAGATTGAAAGAAATTAACCACGAAAATGGGTTGAGACTGACTAAAATATGAGGTACGGTTGCGATTAGGTTTAAAGTATGGATCGAGCAAGCAAGCGGCTGTACCTTGTCAATGGCGTCTTCATCGTGCCTCTCTGTCTCTTGCTTTATAAGCAACTAAAAATAAAACTAATTAGGTGCTCACGTACTCTTCCTCTAAACCACCACACTTCTCCTCCCTCTCTCGTGGTCAAATATACCCGCCCACTAATTGTACGTACGTTTTTCTTCTTGTCAAATGTCAAAGTTGCTGTTGAACCACCCAGCAAATCTCACCAACATGCATGCTTCTAGTTAAATTCATTACTCTCTTCCTGTTTTATTTTACACCGATAATCAATCCGCTCATGTTTCTTTAGCTTGCTAGCAATAGCCATCATTGCCGGCGCCTCAGCCCCTATCAGATCAACTTAGACTTGTGGTTGGCCGGCACCGAGTACATGTAATAACAGCTAGCAACAAGATCAAGAACATGGCCGAAGCTGCCAAAGTAGCTGAGAAAGATGTGATCACCGCTGTCTACAAAGTTAACCTGCACTGCCAGCAATGTGCACGGGATATCAAGAAGCCTCTTCTGTCCACCCAAGGTGCGTGCATGCATGCATAGTTAATTGAGGTGGAGAATTGATTAGTCTTCGCTTAACTCTCAAAATTAATATGTAAATGCAATGAATGCATGCAGGGGTTCACAGCGTGGAGGCTGATGCTGAGAAGTCCGAAATCAAGGTTAAAGGGGTGATTGACGTGATAAAAATACACAAACTACTAGAGAAATTGAGCAAGAAAAAGGTTGAGCTGGTTTCACCATTGGTTAAGGTCACAGAATCTGTAACGGAGAAGAAGGAAGTAAAGGTTGAAGCCAAACCAGCTGTAAGCATATATATATATAGATTAATTGATGTTTAAGACGCAATTATCACAGCTCTATCTTTAATTCATTTCCATGTAAATATGCTGAGCTAACAATGATTTTAATTATATCTGTGTTCTATTTTGAAGCCAAAATTAAGCACCCATTCTATAAAGGTTCACTTGCACTGTGATAAATGTGAGAAAGATCTGCGCGATAAGTTACTGAAGCACAGAAGTAAGGATTTCTTCTCTTCTTTTTTTCCTTTCTTAATCAACAATGATGTTAATTCGGACTTAATTCAAACATTATATAATTATTAGTAAAATTATTATGAAGGTATTTACAGTGTGAAGACGGACATGAAAGCACAGACTATAACAGTTGACGGAACAATGGAGGGTGATAAACTAGTAGCTTACATGCGAAAGAAGGTGCACAAAAATGCAGAGATTATACCCCCAAAATCTGAGAAAATGGAGGAAAAGAAAGAAAAGCCAAAAGTCGAGGCTAAACCCAAAGAAGAAAAGGCTGAAATGGTGGAATTCAAGGCAGAGAAGAAAGAAGAAAAGGCTGAAATGGTGGAATTCAAGGCAGAGAAGACAGTGGAGGTAAAGACTACAGAGAGAGTTGCGCCTTATGTTGTTAACTATGTCTATGCTCCTCAGTTTTTTAGTGGTGAAAATCCACATGACTATGTCTATGCTCCTCAGTTATTTAGTGATGAAAATCCACATGCTTGTTTTATAATGTAGAAGATTCACAAATTAATTTTATATATGTGTGTGTGTGTTTGCATTTAATGCCTTAAATGGATACTAATATTGTAGATCCGCCGAAGGGTTTTCTTTTGAATTATAAAAAAGAGCTACGAACTTGAGAATTCTTGTAGCGAAAGGGACACCTAGTTTTGCAATAATTCATAAATATGTTTTGTTTCTTTTTATGCATATTTTTGTAATTAATTAGTAAGGTATCTTTGGATTATCCCTCACATCAACCGAGATATAAATCAATTATTTTTTTTTATTTTTTATTAATATGGGTGTTAAGATCGACTTGCGCGTACCTCGACTAATCTTACAGATTCTAAAATTAACACCTATATAAATCTCTAGTACAGAAATTGAATTTAAGATTTCATGCCCTTCTTCAAATTCTTATCACTTCGGCACCATGGGCCACCATGGTTAATCCATCACTTTTTGAACTATACAAGTCAGAGTGGAATATATGTTTTGTGCTATGTAGACACTTGCTACTTCATCTGGAAAATAACAAAATCGAAGGAGCCTTTTTTTGTTCATGATGCACCCAGCTATTATATATATATATATGCAGAACAAATTAAAGCGCAGTACCTTTCTCATGACATCATTTTTATTACATAATTATGCATGTACTTGTTTAAGAAAATCGTCCAATCCGTCTGCGTGATATACAGAAAACGCAATCTGTACAAACAGTACTGCCACATATGATTTTCCGCAAGAAAGGATCATATCTCACTGTGTGTGTGAGAGAGAGAGATTAATGAAGCTCCTTCATGGTCATCATCATGCTGAATGCTTTTGTTATTCGTGACTGATATCTTGTAGAAGCTCATAAATTTTGCTATGAACTCTGTATAAGAAAAAAAAAAACGATCAAATTAACATATATAGCACTGAGAAATAACACTGAATTTTTCTAGTGATAGTTTTTTTTCTTCTGTTTTTTTACCTTCAATCCTCACAAAAAGGTGATCAGCATTTTTCCTTGCCGGATCATGAAGCCTTTTACCAGCCTCCTCATGTCGACTGCGCAGAAATATCAGTTCGTTCTCACTGATCTCTAACATATTTCCATCATTTCTCTGGTGCATGATGAGAACAAGAATTAAGAATGTAATAACATAAGCTTATAAGATAATTAAAACATATATATATATATATATGCGCGCTTAATTCTCATACATTGTAGTCCTTATGTAGACCGTCGAGTTGGAGCTGAAATGGCTCATCCAAATGCTTCTTCAGTTCTCCAAGAAGGGACTGTATCAGGGATGATCTGTTTAGTCAGTATATATCAGAGCCTATGATCTGAATCACTACCTACACTGAATTTTGAGAAATTAAATAGGAAAGTTCCTAGCTACCTACCTCGAAAAAGAAATCAGGAGATACATCATGCTCTATCAGATTTTGAAGCTTCCCACGGATGATATACAGCCTGTTGTTAAGCAAAACTTGTGCAAATTAATTAGCAGCCATCATTTTCTTTATCTCTAATATACCTTAATTAGTTGGCAAAGACAACAGTTCCCAGCTGAATTACGTACTGTTTTGGGCTTTGCTCTTCAACCATATCCTTGGCGATATTTGCAATATCATCTTCCCATCCAGTCAGGATTTCTTGATCTTCTGTGAAGGGATAACTTCAAGCAGGAAAACAGGGTATAAATTAATTAATTACATTAATGAAGACAAGGATATTAAACATTAAGAGTAATTATACATTACTTCACCTTCCGTGCCAGGAGGCTTCAAATGATCGGATGGCTTGACGAAGGTTGTTCTTAGATTTGTCAGCAATCTTTTCAGCCAATGGATATGGCAATTCTATGGCTTCTTGTTCAGCTATGAATTCCAAAACTTGAACAACCTATTTATAAAGTTAACACGTTTGTAAAAGAAAGAAAGAGATTAATCGTAGCCAGCTAGCTAGTAGATATAGTAATATTCCAGTGCTAATATATAGTCACCTCTCTTTTTGAAGGTGGCAAAAGCTGGACAACAGTGCAAAGTGATCTAATTGGTTGAAGCCTTGAGACATCGTTGCAGCAGAAGAAAAATTTACTGAATCCTTTATACCTCTCCAGCACCCACTTAATATAGAGGAGGGCATCTGTAGATAGCATGTCTGCCTCGTACAAAATAATTGCTGCAAATATATATTGTCATTTTTTTTATTTTTTCAAGAAAAACCAGTAGGGATCTTGGTTTTTAATTGAATATATCATAGGAATAAAAATAGAAATACCTCGGCAGTCATCAAGTCTTGACTTTGGATTAATAGGGTTGTTGGAAATAATCCTCTTATTATGATTATTATGTGTTTCCTTGATGAGCTCAACAATGACTTGCTTTTCATAGCCTTTGAGATCAGAGAGATTGACTTCTACGTGTTGGGAGGATACCTTCACTCTTACCTGTATACTTCCAATCTGTTCCCCCTGCATGCCATGCACGGCCACCATAATCATCATTTTTTATTTTTAATTAATTTATTAATTAATTACCAGATATATGTATATTAATTGAGAGATTAACCACCTTCAAGTTGAATGACTTGCATTCTTCCCTCGCCTGTGAAGGCATGAAGAAAAACATAAAGAATTCAATGAATTGTTTGTCCGAGCACGTAAGTGGGTTTAATTAAGATTAATCAAGAAAAAAGAATTAAGCAGTGCGTGTATGAATGAAGGGCAATTAGTGTGTACTAATTAATATTAATTATGAAGGTTAAAAACTCAAAAAAAAAAAAAAAACCTGCACTCTCTCCTGTCCAAAGGCTTCCTGAAGCATGGCCCTTATCATGGTTCTCTTTCCAACGCCTGCAGGTCCTTCAAATATGAAATGGTTGCAATCAAAGTCCCTCATCTGTAAATTTTATATATATAGAACGGATTATTTGGCTGTAATGACTCAAAACGCCTCTGGTTAGTAATTAAATTGATCACTCCCACTTGTAATAAATAAAAGAGAGAAGAACAAAACTCACGACACCCTGCATCCTAATGGCTTGATCTCGATTGCAGATGAAATCTTTCAAGGCTTTGGGCTGGTACTTGTTTGCCAACGTAAACTTCCTGTCAATATTCATCACGTCATGAGTACTTGGACAGTCCAGTATGTCACGATGATCATCATTTGTTAGAGATGGTGCTGCAGCAGGTGGTTTTGATTCTGATACTCTCTCCCTCAATGGCTTCTCTTCAGTAACAACTCGTAAGGCATTAACGTCACGCGTCTCCTTCTCTAAGGTCGTCCTGCCTGATGTTTGAGAAGAGAAGGAGGAGGCAGAATGACTGGGAGCTGCAGGTCTTGGCTTCATAGGTTTAATTTTGTCAGTGCTGGTAGCAATTACTGCAGCCGGGGCATTGTTCTCCTTGCCCTTGACGTTGTTAGATTTAGAGGAAATCGAAAAGCAAGAACTCCACTCTTGCATCTTAAAGATGAAAGTTGAAAGAGAAGAGGAAGTGACGGCTGTGGCATGGCTTTCACGGCAGGGACTGGTTGGGGGTGTTGGCAAATGATGTCTCTCGCGGCTGATGATGAGGGAATAATCGACGAGGCCCTTGTAATAGGGACTGCATTTTGCGTTCTTGTCATGGAGGATGTTAATGGCTTCTTGTCTTCTATTATGTGCCTCGAGACTCTCCTCGGTTAAGTTGGAGTGCCTGGATGACCAATCTGTGCTCTTCCTTTCTGGGAGGATGAAGGTGCCTAGTTTGCCGATGTTACTCCAAGCTTGCCAGTAGGACGACTTGGAGGAGTGATTAGAGTACGCAGATTGGTTGGACGGAGGTAGACGGGGGGCGGCTTTGGATGGTGATGATGTACATGACAGGTAGGGATCGGAAGTGGACTGAGGGATTGCTGGACTCGGCGGCATGGCATAATTTTCGGAGCTGAGATTTCTGTTTGTCCTGGGAAGAGGAGGTGGGGGTGACACTAACTATGGCAAAACATAGGATTATGTGTAAATCAATTTGATTTTGAAGGATATTCCAAAGAATGGCGATTGCATCTATGATCAACAAACGGGTATAATATTAACTTTATTATAA
>Ga0307507_10004398_pt1 | contig 25105 bp, 11 predicted proteins | sample 7_EM_MG_FD_207223 | JGI IMG/M metagenome (GOLD analysis project Ga0307507, IMG submission 207223) | Populus trichocarpa ectomycorrhiza microbial communities from riparian zone in the Pacific Northwest, United States - 7_EM | ecosystem: Host-associated > Plants > Roots > Unclassified | place...
TAGACGATTATAGAGTCTTTCTAGTATATTAGTGCTGCGTGTTAGTAGAGCTTGGAGTGGAGTGGAGTGTAGAGCTTCGAGCAGAGCCTCGCGTACAGCTTTTGAGCAGAGCTTTTGAGCAGAGCTTGAGTAGAGCTCCGCGCAGAGCCTTAATAGAGCTTCGAGCAGAGCTTCAAGCAGAGCTTCAAGTGGAGCTTAATAAGGCTTTGAGCAGAGCTTCGAGCAGAGCTTCGAGCAGAGCTTCGAGCAGAGCTCCGAGTAGAGCTCCGAGTAGAGCTTCGAGTAGAGTTTCGAGTAAAGCTCCGAGTAGAACTTTGAGTAGAGCTTCGTGCAGAGCTTTTGCAGAGCTTTGGTAAGGCTCCGTCGGTCGCAAAAAATCTAACTACCCTTCTACTACGCCACCATAAAGCTATTTGTTTGGACCCATTTCATTCACTCTTTCCCATTTTGGGACTAGCGCATACGCGCTCCATAAGAGTTACCACTAATATGTAGAATAGACCTCTTCTCTCTCTAGACACCAATAACACAACTAATTAAGCAATTGCTATACCGTAGCTACCGAAGTGCTACCAACACTAATCAGTGATCACAGATCAGGAGACGGTACTATTTTGAAGAGAAATCAACCACGAAAGGCCTACCTACCTGTGCAGAGAACCCTCATATGAGATTTGCTAGGGAATACGCGTTAAGAAGTAGACGCCTACCTGTACTCGTGTTTCTACAACTTAATTCGCATTTAAAGATTTAGAGGCCTGCCTATACTCGTCTTTCTATATCGCGTCTATCACGCATTCACGGCACCTGCGCATCTTACTGTTTATCGCAACCTACGAACTTAATACGGCCTCTATACTAACAACTTTCCCTCCCTCTATACCTCCGAAAACCCCATATGTCGACCTGAATCAGGTTATCTTACCCCGACTCAGCTACTTACTCATTGACTCGGTCACCGACTCGGTCATCGACTCGGTCATCGACTCGGTCATCGACTCGGTCATCGACTCGGTCACCTACCCCAGTTTCATTGACTCCCCTTACCCCCCTTGTCTTCCCTTTCCTACACCTTTCCTACATGTATATATAGAGGTCTTAGAACCGCATTTCAATAGACAAAGTTCTCATTCAATTCCTATGATCGGTGCACGGATATTCGGTTGACAGTTATAAGCCCAGGTTGCTTGCCGTATTGCCCCTGTTCAACTGATTAATTTGATTGAGCTATTTAATTAATTCTACCCCTTATTAAATTGCTGTTTATTATCAAATCCTTTATCCTTTCTGCAAGCACCTTTTTAATATGACTTCTTAACCTACCCAGACCATTACCACGACGGTAATATTATTGAGTCAAGCTGACTGGGACGAATGGATCGACCTTATTAGGCTTCAAGCTCGAACAGGAGACGTATGGGAATACGTCGACCCCTTAACCAAAAAGGATGCGTTGCCCTAACTAACTGAACCAGCCTTTCCTAGGCCTTAAGATGTAAAGGTAGGAATAACCTCCTATACAACTCTCTCTAAGGACGAGAAGGACGAGCTTTAAATTCTCCGTAAGAGACATAAGACAGTAGAGAAGGAATATAGGAAGAAGAAGACAGCTTTAACCTCTCTATAAAGCTATATTACTGGTGTAGTGACCAGGAACCTTAATACTTACATACTGGGTATTAACTTAGTATACGACACCCTGGTGGCTCTTAAGGAGAGAGTTGCCCCTATAGATATAGCATGTTAGCTCTACCTATCCACTTAATACGCCAAGGTTAAAAAGGGCCTAAAGAACCAGAACTTCGAGGCCTGGCTACAGCAGTAGGAGAAGACGTATAATGACTGTAAAAAGATTAAGCTGCCGGATATAGAAGGCAACTAAGCAATTAGAGACTTTCTAATAGTGGTAGAGCCAGTATTACTAAATTAGGCCTTGACGTGGAGGGTTAAATTTAATAAATATAACTGGGCTAAAGACCATATGTTATCTATATCTCGATTAGTTAAAATCTATTAGAACTATTAAAGATTAGAGACTGCCTAGCAGAAAAATAGAGCTCAATTTAGTGCCAATATAGTAAGCTTTTAGGGCAAGCCAATTAATGAGGCTTCTAAGGACAAGGCTCCTAAGGATAAGGCCCCTACTACTACCCCTTCTAGGATGGCACGGAAGAAAGATACCCTAATATACTACTATAGAGCTATTTACTGGTTCTAAGATTGTCCTTATATTAACGAGTCGGTTTGATTAAAGGACTAGAAATTAGATAAAGCTACGGCCAAAAAGGTTAAGAAAAAGATTGCTAACACCTTAAATTAGACTAAGTTAAAAATCGAAAAGATAAGGCAGTAGGCTTTAGATAAGGAAGCTCTAGAAAAGGAAGCTATATAGAGCCCAGATTAAGATTAAAAGGATAACCTTAGTACCTTTGCCGTACATTAAATAGGTGCTTATAAAGCAGGCACTAACTACAAGCTGCGTAATAGCGTAATTCTTAATAGCGGAACCACTATACACGTTATTAACGATTGATTAAGATTCGTCAACGAGCTCTAACTAAGTAGTAACTTTATATATGCCGGAATAGGCATAAATCTAATTAAGGGTATAGGGACGGTAGTAATTACTATCTAGACGCTATTAGGTCCTAGGGAGCTCTTCCTAGCTAACGCAGTATATATACCAGCCTTTTATACAAATTTAGCCTACCTTAAGAAGTTTAATAAGAAGAATATATAGTAGGACAATAAAAAGAACCTACTGTATTACAAGAATAATTATAAGATGTTTGCCTTTTGCGAGAGCTATTATAACCAATTAACACTTAAGTATAATAAGCTATAACTAAGGACCCTAAGTAAGGCCTTATTCGCAATCTAATTGCAAGACCCCCTTCCTGATTAGGAAGTATTAGGCGAACTCTAGTATAAGAGACTAGGCCATGTAGGACCTAATATAATTAAGCATTTACCCTAGGAAGCAGGTGGTGCGAAACTTTAAGGTCTAGTAACGATTAACTATAAGACCTATGCAGTTAGCAAGGCTTATAAAATTGTATTAAGAAGAACACCTACTAGTAAGGCAACTAGGCCCTTCTACTAAGTGCATATTGACTTATTTCCAGAGATTATGGCGTACAACGGTTATATCTGGATAATATATTTCTATAACGAATATCTGCGTATAAATAAGGTAGAGACCTTCGCCTATAAGTTGTTAACAACGCAAGCAATTATACGATATTTAAATAAGGTAGAGCGTTAATATAACCTTAAAATCGCAGTGATTTGAATTAATAGCGAAACGTCCCTAGGTAATAAATTTAACGCTTAAAGGACTTAAAAAGGAATATTACTAGAGAAATTGGCCCTATATATAAAGTCTTAGAACGGTTCTGCTGAACGTTCTGGGGGGGTGATTATTATTAAGTCTTATTGTATGTAAATTAAAGCTCGACTACTAGAAGAGCTATAGCCAGAAATTACTAAAGCTGTAGCGTATTTAATTAATCAGACACTAAACGCCCAGCTTAGCTGGATAACACCTTTTAAGAAGCTTTAGTTAGTACTAGGGTTCTCGCCATTAAAGCCGAATATAGCTCACCTATAAATATACGGCTGTAGAGCTTACCCGCTTAAATATAATATCCCGCGCACACGAAAGCTTAAGCTAAGGGCTTATATTGGATACCTAGTTAGGTACCAGTTGACAAATATCTATAGGGTGTATATACCTAGCAAAAAGAAGGTAATTTAAATAAGAGACGTGACGTTTAATAAGCAACTACTCTATGACAACAGTTAGCTAGATCTCATGGGTCTGCTCCAAAAACGCGCTAATTAAATTTTGGACGTAATTAACGTGTTAAATAGCAATAGGACGCTTTAGGAAGAGCTTAACAAGATATTAGATAAGACATTAGATAAGGAGGATGAGGTGGATAGTAGTGGAAGTTAATAGGTAGATGCTAATAAAAATTAAGATTAAGTAATAGATTAAGGTAATAACGTAATTAGCCCTTAAGCCTTAAAGGACGACTCTATACCTAGTCTCTCTACCCTAGCTAAGACGCCAGAGCCTTAATTAAGTACTACTAATATAGAGCTGTTAAGTTCCTTAATTAATTAAAGACCCTAATTTAAACTCGTTCCTAAAGAAGAAGCCCATCCAAGACAGGAGATTATAGGCAATATAGGTGATGTTAATATAATAGAAGGCAGAAGAACTAGGAAGCCCTTAATGTGTTAAGTAGCTTACCTAATAGATATTAAGTAATTAGATACCCTTCCTGCCCTCTATAGAGCTTTTGCTACTAGAATTAAATATAACCAAAAGCGATTATACTGTGATGAGCTTCCACCGCCACTATATAGCTAAAAGGAGCTTTAAGCTTACCCGTATAAAGATAGCTTTATGGAAGCTACTAATAAGGAATATAATAATCTTAAGTAGTAAGGGACATTTAAGTCCATTAAATGGATATTATTGCTTAAAGTTATACCCGTTACCTGGGTGTTTACTTATAAGTTTAACACTAATGGATATCTTATTAAATTTAAAGCCCGTCTTTATATGCGAGGTGACTTATAACGACTTAGTGAAAAGGATATATATACAGCAACCCTTACAGCCAAAATATTTAGAGCTATAATGGCGATCGTCACTGCATTTAATTTAGAGACTTAGTAATGCGACGCAGTTAACGCCTTCGCCAACAGCCTTATTAATAAGATAGTCTATATTAAGTTTCTAGATGGCTTTTAATAGAAGGGCAGATGTCTACTCCTTTAAAGAGCCTTATACAGCCTCTAACGATTACTACTGCTTTGGCTTAATAAGTTCTTAACTATACTAATGTCCCTAGGTCTAACAGCAGTTAATAAAGAATCGTGTCTATTTTATAACAACTGGCTAATTGTGTTCTTCTACGTTAACAACATTATAGCAGCCTGCCGCATAGAAGACTTACCAAAGCTTTAACTCTTTAAGGAACAGCTGATAATAAAGTATAAGATTAAGAACCTAGGAGAACTAACCTAGTTCTTAGGAATTAGAGTCCTTTATAATTAACCTTAATAGAAGCTTTGGCTCTACTAGGATTTCTATATTAATAAAATTACTAGTACCTTTTATCTAAAAGACTTTCGTCTAGTACATACACTAATAAGTATAGAAGATCTCTTGCCTAATCTAAAACAGGCCTCCAAGTAGCAGGTCTACATATATTAAAGGAAGGTTGGATTGCTACTCTATACTACTTACATTATACAACCTAACGCCGCTTAAGCCTTAAGCAAGCTCTTAGAATTTCTTCGCAATCTATTACCTCTGTATAAAGCCGCAGTTAATTAAGCGATTGCGTACCTATATTAAAAGAAAACCCTTGCGATTGAATACTTAAGTAGGAATATTAGAAGTTAGATTATCGTCTAAGCAAGCGACACTGCATTTGGCGATAATCCTATTAGTTAAAAGAGCACTGAAGGCTTTATATTTTTACTATTTGGAGGAGTAGTTAACTGGCGCTCTACTAAGCAGAAGACTGTTATAATATTAAGCACTAAAGCTAAGCTTAAGGCTCTATTAAACGCAGCTACAGAATCAATTTGGTGGCAGCGCTTCTTTTAAGATCTGCGACTCTACACAGATAAGGAGTATACAATTGACTATAACAACCAGCAGACGATTCGACTGCTTACTAAAAACGGACCTTAATTAAATACAAAGCTTCGTCACGTAGATATCTACTAGCACTGGCTTCGCCAAGAAGTTTAGAAAGGCTTAATTGTGATTAAGTGGGTTCCTACTACTAATATAACGGCTGACGGTCTCACCAAGGCCCTATTAAGGCAGAAGCATAAAAGCTTTATTTAATAACTAAATCTGATTGATATCAAGACCCTATTATAGTTAGATTTAAGTATACTGTTTAACCTATTTGCACAATTTCCTTATCAAGTTCTATTTTTGAATGGTTTCTATTTGGTTCAACACCATAGATATTTCCTATTTAGGTATATCCAGCTGATCACCACCCAGTCAATTAGCTGGGGGTGTGTGTTGACCTAAATCAGGTTATCTTACCCCGACTCAGCTACTTACTCATTGACTCGGTCACCGACTCGGTCATCGACTCGGTCATCGACTCGGTCATCGACTCGGTCACCTACCCCAGTTTCATTGACTCCCCTTACCCCCCTTGTCTTCCCTTTCCTACACCTTTCCTATATGTATATATAGAGGTCTTAGAACCGCATTTCAATAGACAGAGTCCTCATTCAATTCCTATAATCGGTGCATGGATATTTGGTCGACACCATAGCAACCAATTCTGCCTCCCTTCTTACCTCCTCCTATATAATAAATATGAGCTATAGCAAACTAGTTAGCAAAGCTAGAGAACAAGGATTAGTAGCCTAACAGCTTTAATCCCACAAATAAGGAGAAAGATAAAAGAGATGCTTTTATAAGACATAAATACTAGGTCTACAACTAATTATAATTACAAGATAGTAATCTCTAAAAGCAATTTAAAGAAGACTTTGATAAATAGACGGCACAGCTATTTAATAAAGTTAATAAGATACACTTATACAATTTACAAAGTGCTCTACGTAAGTATAGAGTTTGGGTATATAAGTCAAATCGCCCTCCCAAGCTAAACAACGCACTATATAAATGCCTTTAGGAGGAAGAGCCGACTACTTGGATAATACTAGAGATTTAATAAATAATACTAAAGGACAGAGAATTTAAGTTAAACCTTATAGCATATATACTAAAGATAGGCGGAGTTAAAGTACAAGTTAGCAACCTTAATGATGTTAAACGACAACCTATGTAATACTAAAACTTACCTCCTCTACTCTTACCAGCAGACCGTACTGCTAGAGATATTATTTCCCTTATAAAGTTAATCACAGTAGACAACAAATACAGCGGTTAGAATAATAACTTTAACATTAAACTTAATATCTTTAAGAATTACTGTAAGCAACTTAATATTACTAATAATGTAATAAAGGCAAAGGCATATTCTAATATACTAAAGGATAATGCTCTTAACCACTTCTTTACAAATTAAGTATTGTATAGAGAAAGTACACCTACTTTCGCTTAACTTTGCGGTATAACACGAGCCTATTTTAAGAACAATAACTACCGCCGCTCTTAACTTTAGTTATTTAACAGCCTTATACTAAAGGAAGTTATATCTTAACTAAAGAATACGGCCAAATAGAAGAAGGAATACCTTAATATCTTAGTTAAAGACCTCCGAAAAGCACAGAATAGCGCCAATAAAACTATAAAGGGTGACGCCGCTTTACAATAGCGCTTAATTATTATGTGTTAAGATAACTTGGCTTGTAGTTATGTATACTTTTAACCACCTAATATATTGCTAGCCTTAATTAACTCTCTTTAAAGCTTAATTATTACCTATAAGAGAAGTTACCTACTGGCTATAGCTGCCTATATTGCAGGAGAAGATAAAGAGGAAGAAGCGTACTATATAGACTACTAATACATTCATAATAACAACAATTGCAATAATCGCGGTACCTCGCGATTTTAACACTTCCCATAATACCCTTAGAATCGCAATACTTAATACCTTTAAGAACGATACCCTTAAGACCAAAATCCTTAATTCCACAACCCTTATAACTCACAAGTTAAGAGATGCTTTATTTATAAGAAATAAGGCTGTTAGTCTACCAAACACTTAAAAAAAGAGTAAGAAGATTAGAAAGAGAAGTATAGACGTAAATATAGCCGTACCTTTAATTGGAATGCTGCCTAATAGATTACCGAATATAAAGGCACTAAAAACAATAATAATCTTAATAACTTTTAGACCTTTATACTTAATCTTAAAGAAGATACTAAATATGCCAAACACTTTATATTGTTAATAGTTAAGAGGTTAAGCAACTTTATAACTTAACATGTACTTATAGGAGTAGTTCCTAATAAGTCTACTTTCCCTTTTGCGTATTTAACCACCTCTAAAGAGACCTCTTAATACAACTCTAATAAATAGTACGGTATTATAATTAACACAAGAGCAGCAAGAGCATTAACTGCTAGATTTAGCCAATATCTTATATATAAGGAGACTGTTGACTTAATAGCCACACTTAATACTTCTAACACCGGCGCTATTAAGGTCAAGTTCAGAATTAGCTTAATGTTATTAGTAGGTTCTCTCAAAGTATAATTACCGGTAGGAGAGATTATATTTTATGTTATATACGCTAATACCCCATTTTTTATAAGCCTATGAGATCTTAACTCTCTAGGTTACTACTACAATAACCTTACTAATAAGGTAGTAACTCCTACATTAACAGTGCCAGTGGCATAATAGTTCGGTCACCCCTTTCTACTATAGGGAAAGACTCTACAGCAATTCGTTACTGCATTAATTATATCAACAGTATGCTACTTAACAGCAACAGAGTTGTTATAATTGTACTATTATTTTAGCTATCCTTTAGTTAGGAAGTTACATGCTCTACTTAAGCATTTAGGTTATAATATTAATAAAGAGATGATTAAAAAGCTAACTAAGTACTATTGCTATTGTTAAAAGCACGGCAAATCCCTATATAGATTTAAGTTTAAGCTTCCTAACAATTTAGACTTTAATTACACAGTATTTATTAATATTTTCTATATTAACGGCAAGCTAGTACTCCACGTTATTAATAAGGCTATAGGATTTACTACCACTTAATTTCTAAAAGATATATCTATAAAAACCACCTAGGAGGCTCTTTGTACTTATTAGCTTAATACTTATCTCAGTCCCCCTAATTTAGTTATACATAACGCCGGCACCAACTTTAACAGCTATAAGTTTTGTTAAAACGCCTCTATAGTTGTAATGAAGACTAAGTACATACCCGTTAAGGCTTATTGGAGCATTAGAAAGGTTAAATATGGTTACCTACCCCTTTTTTACACCTATAAGATTATTTAAGAAGAGATAGGTTTAGATATCTTAAAGGAGGCATATTTATAGATGGCTGTTAAGGCGTTAAATAATTCTATAGGCCCTAATAGCTTAGTACCAACTCTACTAGTATTTGGTGCTTTCCTATAAATGTTAGACAGTAATATACCAGCACTATTAATTCAACAACGTGCTGTTGCTATATATAAAGTAATGGAAGAGATCACAAAGGAGAGAGCTAAGAGAATGGTTAACAACGCACTTAATACTTAAAATAGTCCCAATACGGAAGCTTTATATAACCTACCACCTAATTCCCCAGTGCTTGTATATAGAGAGAAAGGAGGCTAGAAAGGCCCCTTTCTATTAATTGGAATTACTAGCAAGACTTATAAGGTTAAACTTTTATCTAAAGTTACTAATTTCCAATTAACTTATGTCAAGCTGTATTATAAAGAGAGTATAGTTAGAGACTCTAAAGGAGATCAATCTAACAGAGAGCAAGTTAACAAAGGAGAAGAGGAGCAAGAGGTACTAATTTAGCGACTATAATGTAACCACCAGCGACCTAAACGATTTTATAGACCTAACGTTACTGTCTATATAGCAATTCCATTATATACTGACTCCTATATAAAGGAGATTAACGGCCTACTTAAAAAAGGCGTATTTTAAATTACTAATACTTCTATAGTACTAGAAGGCACCTATATATTTAACTCCTAATTTATTAATAATTGTTACGGACGCTTTAAGTACGATGTTACAACTACTTAGAGAAGAGACGGCGGAAGCTAGTTGGTTAATATAGGCACGGTCCAGGATAGATCCGGTGGAACTATATAACGAGGAATGGTAACCAAGGTCACATAGTGTTAAACGCATTAACTGCGTTAAATAAAAGGGACGTTACATTTAACACAGACAACACGTACCTTACGTATAAGAGAGGATTTCTTAGGAGTATGGTTGTGTATTTAAAGGACCTCAGTCCCTACTATAGATAGTTCTCTCCTTGTAGTGAATCTTAGAATATAATTGGAGTTAATCTGTTAGGCAACTACTCCACTAGTTATTATTATGTTGTTAATTTGTTCTTACTTATATACCTAGCCTAATAATAGAACCTACTATAGTTCCTACTATAAGGTTCCGTTATATATTTACTACTAAGGTTATAGTATTAAATAAGATTGAATAATATGCCACCCAGAGCACCAGTTATAACGGCATTAACAGTAGCCACAACCTTAGGGCTAGGTGATACCAGTATAGGCAATAGGGATTCTTAAGTGGTTACACGAGGTTAGTTATAGGAAATGGTTAATTACTTATAAGATAATAATAGGATACTTAAAGAACGCATTAATAGAATTAGAGTAGTAAAGGTTAAGCTACCTGTTCGTACTAACTTAATAGCACGAGTGAGTCGTATCCACGGGCACGAAATACATGTAGTATCGTATGCTTGTTTGGATGGTGACTGTCGATTGTATGAAGCAGACTACGTGGTCTATATACTGATGTGTCCTCCCCCTGATTAGTCAGTGCTTCATAAGTGCACCAGACGCGTAAGCGAGTGGTTGGTGCACCGAACGCGTAAACGCGTACCTGGCGTACCGAACGCGTAGGCACGCGGTTGGTACGATAGGTGCTGTAATTATACACTACCTTTAATTAAACGATTCTTAGGAGAGAAGTTAAAGCTTAAGGGATTTCTTACGCAGATGCACTTTAAGGTAGTATAGGAAGGAGCGAAGTTAGCAACATTATTAGATTAAGTAGCCTATACAGGATTATTCCTAATAGGGAGGGCACTTAAGTAGTTTAAGCTATATCTCACGGAAATATAGGCTAATGGCATAACAACTACTAACCAAGATATATGGTATATATTTGCCAGTTAGAATAGGTTCGCGGAATAACTAATGCAGATATTTAGAGACCTAGAGGCCACAACTATAGCGGAACAAAAGCTTTAGAACTTAGTACAACGCACTTTAGCAATTAAGTATATAACATAGTTTTAAACACTAGCTATATAGGTTAAGTGGAATAGCAGGGCGCTTATAGCACAGTATAAATAGGGACTTAAGGCTAAAGTCCAGGACATAATTATCCTAATAGAAGATGCGGATACTCTAAGAGAGTTAATAGATTAGTTAATAAAGATTAATAATAGAATCTATTAGAGGGAATAAGCTAAGAGAGGGCAAGACAGAGTTCCACAGTTATATAAAGCGCAGAGTATGCAACGGCAGACATAAAGTTAAAAACTATGGAATAGCGCAGAGCTAATAGACTTAAGCGGTACCAAAGAAACCCAAAGGTAGGAAAAGAAACTATAGAAACTTAGAGGTTAAGGATTAAGTAATTAAAGGACCTAGGAGTAGAGGCCAAACCAGGGATCTCAGCAGTAGAAGATATTTAGGCGGACTCTATAGTAAGAAAAGTGGTTTAAAAATAGGGCTTGTATAAATTACGGAAAATAAGGTCATTTTGCTAGAGACTACAGAGGTGGTTAGAGTAACTATATAGTAAAGGGAACTAGGCCAGCAGACGGCATATATATATAGAGGGATAATAGTGCACTATAAGAAACAAAAGAGTGTTTAATTAATAGTTTTGCGTATTGTTATAATAACGCATACCGAATTTATAAGAATGCTAAGTATGGCGCAAGCTATTAGCTATAGGAGCTATTATTATCTAAGTTTAGAGGAACCAACAAACTAGCTTATAGATTGGACATTAAAGATAATAAATTTAATAAAGGCGAAGCATTTACCAATAATAAGGTAATAAAGGTAGCTTACTAGGAGTATACAGACCTTAGAGAAGTTAAAATAGAAGCAAAAACTAAGACCATCACAGAATAAGGTTTAGTAACGGGTATGGCAACACCATTAGATATAATTTCCATTGCTTTACAAGACAATAGAAGCAACGTTTAGAAGAAATTAAGTAAGTAGATAACTACTAGTGCTAGCTTATTACTTAATAAAGGTAAAAGGCCATAGGCTTAAGATTCTTAAGCAGAGATAAGAGAAGCTTAAGATTCTTAAGACGAGATAAGACACACCTAAAGACCTATAACGGACGAAAACCAATAGGAAAGGGCAGTGACTTAGTTTAGTAATAAATAAATAAGTATAGGACGCAAGTTTAAGAACTACGAGTTTAGAGAACAAATAAGAACGTTAGCAATCCTAGGTAAATGTAGTATTTAGCCTAAAGATTAAACAGTTAATACTAGGATTAAAAAGCAAGACAACTACAAAGATCTAGCTATAAGACGCAGAAAATAAGAAACTATGGATAAGTTTAGGACGAGAATTATTATATAGCAAGAGCAAAAGCTAGACAAGAGATTAGCTATACTAGGTTATATAAAGGATAGAGCACCCGTACGAAGAGTTACTAATAGGCCAAGTATAGGGACATTTAGGGCAAAATGGTTAGATAAATTAGAGCAAGAAGAGGATCTAGACATCCTAACCAGATTTAAAGAAAGACATACTAAAGGATGTTACAATATAGCGATAACAAGGTACTTTCTAATAGATAAACCATATACACTAAACCAGTTGTACGGAAAGTGGTATAGGCAACGACATAGCGATAAATAGGAAGATTTTTATATATGGCTAGACAAAAAAGTTGTCTAAGACTAACCCATTATAGAGAAACGCATAAGTCACATTAAAGGAGCATTAATTATAACGTTAAGGAACCTAGAGGAAGGATTTAAGGACTAGAGAAATAAGCGACAAATCTTAGTACCTATAGTAGAGATACTAGTGGTTAGGTTAACCAGGTACAGGTTTAAACTTAAGGATAAAGATAAACTAAGAGTTAACCTAAAACATATAGCGTATTATACACTATCATGGATAGCTTATGTGGATGACACGTATAATATATATAGAGCACTAAAAGATAAGAACCGGAAGTACTTAGTAAGGATATATTGGGCACTAGAGGAAAAGCGGTTCAGAAACGCCAAGTATATATATAGTTAGCACCTAGTAGAAGTATAAGGTTAAGGAGACTTAACGCTTTAACTAGGAAGATTCCTTATGGAAGAATGCCTAGATGGATAACAGTAGTAGGAGTGCCTAGAGAACACTTATCTATAGTATATAGAGGAAAAGAAATAAACTAAGTATTAGCCTAAGTTAGACTAAGTATAGGTAGGATCTAGCAGCTAACAGTTAGGAAAAGGGGAGGCGTATAAAACTAGAGGGAACCAGTGTTAGAACCTTAGACCCTTAAAGAAATTTAAGGACAACACCTAAATTTACGAGCTAAGTGGCAAGATCAGCAGTTTAAAGCGTTAGTAGATAGTAGAGCAACTAGGAACCACATATTACCAAAGGTAGTAGAAAGGATAGGGTTACTATATAGATAAAAGGAACACCTATATCCACTTATAACAATTTTAGGAGATTAGATAGCCTATAAAGGAGGTATTATTAATCTCAAAACAGGACCTATTTAGATAACTATTAAAGGGAGACTAGTTAGAATGTCTTTTAATATCCTACCGTTGGGACAGGATAAGGCGATATTAGAAATGCCTTAGTTATAGAAGTATAATCTAAAGATTAATTAGGTTATAGGTTAGGTTAATATTAAAGATATATAACGGTGTAAAGTGCGGCAGCAAACCAAGTTAGTATAGTACTAAGTTAGAGCGATATATAAAGAGACTAAGTAAGGCTTAAGTTATATACTAAAGAGATACCACAAGTATGGTAAAAAGTTATAGTTACTAGAAAGTAAAAAGCTATTAAAGCATGCAGCATGGGACTATAAGATAGAATTAGAAGAGGGAATAAGTCTAAAGTTCTTTCCAATCTATAAGCTTACTAAAACAGAGTTAGTAGCGCTTAAGGGGTTTATTTAAGAGAACTTACGTAAGGGATATATTAGACTATTATAGTTATCAGTAGGATATCCAGTACTATTTATCCCAAAGAAAAACAGAAAACTTAGGATATATATAGACTATAGATAGTTAAACAGTATTACTAGGAAGGATAGGTATCCTTTACCCTTAATTAGCAAAATCTAAGACAGAATAGGCAACGTAAAGATCTTTATAAAGATAGATCTAAGATAGGCATACCATTAGATTAGGATTAAGAAAGGTAACAAATAGAAGGCAGCCTTTAGGTCAAAGGAAGGACTATATAAGCTATTAGTTATACAATTTAGACTTATAAATATACCAGCAACGTTCCAGAAGCGAATTAATAGTATATTAGGAGAACACCTAGATGAATTTATTATAGTATACCTTAACAACATTATTATCTACTTAGAGAGTAAGGAGGAGCACGGAGAACACATTAAATGGGTCTTAAAGAGGCTATAAGAAGAATAGATGCTAGTAGCAATTAAGAAATGCAAGTTCTTTACCAAGAAGACCGATTTTGTTAGATTTATTATCAAACTGGGCCAACTTAGTATAGATCTAAAGAAGATTAAGGCTATAGTAAATTGGCAAGAACTAGAGAACGTTATGCAGTTAAAATCGTTTCTAGGGTTTTACAATTATTATAGAAGGTTTGTAGTGTAATAGTTAAAGGACATTAAGCTATTTACGCGGATAATAAAGAAAGAAGAACTATGGGCATAGGGAAAGGAGCAATAAGAACTATTTAAGAAAGTTAAAGGATTGTTTACCTAGGAGCCAGTTCTTAAGATCTATTAACCAGGTCTAAAGACGGTTGTAGAAATAGATGCATTAGACTTTATACTAGGGGTATACTTTATACAGAAATATTAAGATAGATGGCACCCAGTAGCATACTATAGTCGGAAGATAACACCACTAGAGTTAAACTATAACATCTACAACAAGGAGTTATTAGGTATAGTTACAGTACTTAAGAAATAGAGAGCATTCTTACAAGGCATAGAGAAACCATTTATAGTTAAAACGGATTATAAAAACCTTATAGGATTCCCAATAATAAAGGAACTTAACTAAAGACAGGTTAGATGGGCGGAAATGCTTATAGAATACTATTTCAAAATTTAGCATACTAAGGGTACAAATAATGCACAAGTAGACGCTTTAAGCAGAAAAGCTAAACTATAAAGTAATAAAAAGCTATTAGGAGCTTTGTTACAAAAGGATTAAGATAGATTAATTAGGTATAATTATCCAAAGATTATAGCAACCAAAGAAAGTCAGATCTATAAATTACTAAAGAGTAATTAGACACAGAAGATCTAAGAAGCATAGGCAAAGGATTTAGACTTAGAGCAATATAAAAATAGAGAAGTAATGTATATGCCTAAGTCCATCATAGAAGAGTTTATTAAGGAATTCTATAAGGGAATAATACAAGGACACAACGGAGCTATAGGCTTAGTATTAAGACTTTAAAAGGAGTATATTATTTAAGGAATCTAGGGACTAATAAGATAAGTTATAAAGGAATATTTAGATTGCCAAAGGAACAAACCAACGAGGTATAAGCTGTATAGAGGGCTACAACCTATTAAAATACTAGGAAGACCATAGGAAGTTATATTATAGGACTTTATTATTAAGTTACTAAAGTTAAGAGATCCTATTATAGGATAAGATTATAACGCGATTTTAGTAATAGTGGATAAGCTAATAAAGTGGGGATACTTCATAGCATACACTAAAGAGATATTAGTAGAAGATGTCACTAAAATCTATATAAAGGAAGTGTTTATAAGACACGGAGCACTAAATAAAATTATATCAGATAGAGATCTAAGATTTATAGCAGTATTTTAGGAAGTGTTTCTGGTAGAATAAGAAGTTTACGCAGTAATATCTACAGCATATTATCCGTAGACGGACGGACAAACGGAAAGACTAAACTAGACACTAGAACAGTATTTAAGGCATTATATTAATTACGTATAGAATAATTGGGTATCGTTATTACCAGTTATATAGTTTGCATACAATGCAACACCATAAGAAGGAATGGGGATATTACTATTTAAGGCGAATTATGGGTACGAGCTAAGAACATTATTATCGCTATATTAAGCAAAAAAGACGAGTAGCACAGCTAAGCAAAGAATAGAGACGTTAATAAATCTTTATATAGACCTTAAAGAAACAGCTAAACTAGTATAAGAATGAATAAAAAGGTACTATAATACTAAGAGATCTAAGGGACCAGATCTTAAGGAGGGAGATAAAGTATAGCTACTACACAAAAATTTCAAGAGTTAATAATTAAGCAAGAAGTTGGATTATGTTAGACTAGGACCTTTCAAAATTAAGCAAAGAATTTTATTAGTTATATATAAGTTAAACCTACCAGCCAAAATAAGGATCTACCCTATATAATATATCGCAATGCTAGAGCTAGTATATAGGAATATTAAGCCACTAGTCTATAAAGCAGACACGTATAGAGGATAAGAGGAAGACAAATAGTAAGTTTTAAAGATTATTAGTTATAAGGATGTAGATAACAAAACATAGTATAAAGTAAAGTAGATAGGCTATAGTAAGACTACCTAGGAACCACTAAATAACCTAAGAAACGCTATAGAAAAGGTACGGGAGTATTAGAAGAAAGTAGGTTAGGTAATATTAATAAGGAAGGATTGCCAAAGAATAAGTTACCTAAGGGGGACCTAAGAGGAGCAATTACCGAGCTACTTAGAGTTGTTTCCCTTGTAGGAGGAGAGCCAGTCCTTTTATTACTAGGTTTCTGCAGACCTTATTAAACTAGTTTCTACTCCTTAGAATAAACCTTCTTATAAACACGTTTAAGATATTAAAGATGAGCATAAGCCAAACGTTAAGCTTTAAGGACGCGTGCGGACTCTTCTAAGGCACGTTAAACCTTAAGTAGCGCAGAGGCCAGCTTACCGTCAAGCTTTACAGTGGTAGATTAAACATAAGACCCTATAATAAGTTACTTAGGGAACTTAAAGACTGTTAAGAGTTATAGGACGTGTATACTTAGCGTTAGAGACAAAGCGAACGTCGCAGGACAATTAAACGTTTGCTTTAGTATACTTAAAGTAAAAGGAGGGTTGTTAGGATAAAGGACTCGCTAGTATAATACACACTAACCCCTCTTTAGCGCAATAAGAGCAAGGGATCGCCATCACCTCGCCTAGCAATAGTATGGAGGAAACCGTACGAAGGCAACGCTTAACCCAGGAAAGAGAAGAAGAAGCTTTAGGTATAATAAATACGGATATTAACTAAAGTAGTTAAACGGATATTACACCTCTAGTGGATAACTTGGAGATGTTAGAAATCTTTAAAAACGAAGATAAAGAGAAAGGAGATAGTATTACAGACGCTTTAAGTACAATATTATAACTACTTAGAGAAGAGATGGCGGAAGCTAGTTAGTTAATATAGGTATAGTCTAGGATAGATCTGGTGGAACTATATAATAAAGAATAGTAACCAAGGTTATATAGTGTTGAACGCATTAACTACGTTAAACAAGAGGGACGTTACGTTTAATACAGATAACACGTACCTTACGTACAAGAGAGGATTTCTTAGGAGTATAGTTGTGTATTTAAAGGACCTCAGTCCCTACTGTAGATAGTTCTCTCCTTATAGTAAATCTTAGAATATAATTGGAGTTAATCTATTAGGTAACTACTCCACCAGTTATTATTATGTTGTTGATTTGTTCTTACCTATATACCTAGCCTAATAATAGAACCTACTGTAGTTCCTACTATAAGGTTCCATTACAATAATATTAAGAACAAGGGCACTAATTAAGCGTTTAAAAAGTTATAATTAGTTATATAAGCCTATAACAATTAGGAAAAGGAATTGGTGTTAACATAGTTACCTACTATTTAACAATCAAATTAACGAATTATACTTGTACTTACACCTTCTCTTCTTAAGGAAGGTGCCTCCCTGTACCTCCATAACATTTTACAAGTGTACGTATAATCTACCACTCTTTTAAATCGCGATTTCTATATTCGCCCACCTCTAGAACTCTTAGATATCTTGTAACTTGGTAATAATACCATTATAAAGGTAATTAAGCCTCTATACGGTATCCCTAAGGCTGGCAACCATTGGTTCTTAACATACCACCTTTACTACACGGAGAAGCTTAAGATAAAGGAGTTTACCTATAACCCTTACCTCCTCTACACGCATAAAGCCGGAGTAGGAATTGTTGGCCTCCAGACCAACAATACTCTATTTATTAGAGATAAAGAGTTTATATAAAATAAGGAAATTAATCTTATAAACGCTAAGTTTATGGCAAAGGAATATAAGAAACTCATAATAAGTACTTTAATTAAGTTTAATGGCGGTTAAATTACTCTTAATAATAATAACTCTATTATATTTAACTAAATACGCTAGTGTGAGAACTTAAACCTTGTTAACCTTAAGACTACCAATCTTATAAGTTTAAGAGGCACTAAGAGAGTTACAGTTACCCTAAAAGATTAATATATTGCTTAACGCGCAAGAGGAGCGTATATTGCCTCTATATGCCAACTAGAGTCTTTATTTAATCTTTCCTTTACGGCTTAAGTTACTAACCCAAAAGAAGGTAACGTAAAGAAGCTAAATAAGCGTTTATAATAGCAAATTAATAATAAGTTAAGAGGCCTGTAATTTATACCTTTAGACCTCTAATTACCCAAGATTATAGTATTTATAGATGCCTCTTTTGCTAATAACGCTGACAACACCTCATAAATTGGCTTTATAATTGCAATCGCCGACAATAGTGGCAGTACGAATATTATTCATTAGTCCTCTATTAAGTACAAGAGAGTTACTCGCTTAGTTCTAGCCTCTAAACTATACGCAATAGCTCACAGATTTAATCATAGCGTGGTCTTAAAGTCTACAATAGAGAAGATCTTGCAGGTGGAGCTCCTACTTATACTCTGTACAGATTCTAAGTTGCTATACAAATACCTTATTAAGTTGGGAAGTACTTAGGAGAAGAGATTAATGGTTAACTTAATATGCTTGCGCCAATTATACAAGAGACGCATAATTATGGAGATTAAATGGATTAATGGCGACTTAAACCCTATAGACGCAATGACGAAAGCAAACGCTTGTAACGTATTAAGAAACCTTATTAACACAAATACAATTAACTTGAATACGAAGGAATGGGTAGAGAGAGGTTAAGTGGTTAGTAAGAAATTAAGTGAACGTAGAATGCAGAGACTGGAGTTGGATTTTAATATCACGTGCGGTATATTACGTGTATGGGTTATTGGGCCAATTATATAGAGAGTTACCAGTGTTTGGACCTATTTCATTCACTCTTTCCCATTTTGGGACTAGCGCATACGCGCTCTATAAGAGTTACCACTAATATGTAGAATAGACCTCTTCTCTCTCTAGACACCAATAACACAACTAATTAAGTAATTGCTATACTGTAGCTACCGAAGTGCTACCAACACTATTATATAACTAGCCACTTATAGGTAACATAGATAGCAGTAAGAGGCTACGTTAGAGATATAGGGCTTTAATTGCGTATAGTTGTGGTGCAGTTAGGGGTAGTTAATATTTAAATTAATTGGTTTTGGTGAGGGAGCGCGTACCAAGACGTTTTTTAGTATACAAATACTTTTACACGCAAGAATATATTATAAAACTGTCAATCTATGTCAATAACTTATATAATCTTTATTTTAAAATAAGTATATTTCTACTATAATAATTTTATCTAAACTATTGACACTGCAAATATTGACAAATGCCAATATTTTATTGGCTGGAATTTCGCTTATTGAAAACCACGCTGACATTGGTGATGGTGATGGTCCATACAGTTACTATGAGCACTCGGGGCCTGCAGCTGATAGGACGCGCATACTTGTGCTACCCTGAAATAAGGAATTAGAGTGTGCGGAAGTGTTATTGCCAGTGAAATTTTGCACAGTTCGAGAATATGTCATCATGATGGATGTCCTTGGAGCTACCATAGGCATTCTAAACGATCACCTGGGGTGCTAGAACTGTTCACCATCCGGATAGCGGCTCCAGCGAGACGCTAAGTCGATGGGCAGAAACTCCAGTAGATACAAATGCTAATATGTTCAAATACAGCAATCTTTGTGTTATTGGTACATTATACTCTCCTACTAAAAATCGACTCAAGATGCATCAAAATCTACCCACAAAATGCGTCGGTTATATACCGTAGGGTTCATAAAGGCCCCTGATTGCCACCTAAATAGTCCGGGTAAGGTTAATACCATAGTTCTAAGTAGTGGGACCCTGCTCCATTTGTAACTGTCTTCCACCAGCCATCCAGATGAATCTTTAAGTCCTCATCCGACGTTATAGCAGCGGAACGGTTTTCCATTACGTAAAGGTGGAAATTACTGCAACTTCTGAAGAGCTGAGATTCAGCCTCGATGTATGTTTTGAGGGCGTCATAGGTGATATCTGACCACACAACTAGGGCCAACGTTTCGCCTGTTTCAGAACAGTGCACTTTGAATTTTATCGATGTTGGCAGGTCGGCTTTATTGATTTGATCGCATTTTTGGCGCATTCGATAAATTTGTTTGGCCCACCGCTCCATCATATCCAGTGTTGTGAAGCGAATCGATATTGTCTCCATACCCGTGGCACCATAGAAGTGAATTTTCAATATGTAGGAACCTATTTAGGTTTTGGTAAGACAGCGTCGTTGAGTGATTTTATTTCTTAGCGGAGAAGATATGACTTACCATGGGCTTCGGGTACTTTTGTCGCTGAAATGTTTCGTATAAAAATACGACCCTTCAAGTTTAAAACATGACCTGTTGATCGTGTAGAGGACAGATTTTTCGAACTGGTAATATTTGCTGGAATTCTGCGTGTAGGACTTTTCTTGCACACCAAAAGAACCCTTTCAAACAAATAAATTTTGTACTGTAAGTCGATCTATTGACACTCATAGTTAGTCATACGCTTAGCTAGAAAAGGCGATTAGACTCTCGTTAAACGGAAATAAAAGAAGAGTGTACCTGAGACACCGAGGTCTTCGCTTTCCGATCCGTTGGCCTCTTCTCTTCGGGTATCTCGAAAGTCCCATGAAGCAAAAGTGTTCCTGAGTTCTCAATTCCAGAATCCTTCCAGTCCTTACATCGGAGGATAAGGTCATCTAGTACCTCGCTGAGTCTAGTGTTCCCGCCTGCCATACTATTCTTTTTAAGTATATTGGGAATTAGGCCAAACGCTCTTGATACCCATTCCTCTCCTTCGTTGAAGTATGGCTTGTGCAATGTTTCTATATCCTGTTCGTAGATGCTTTTAACCTTGTCTTCATCTTCAGCGTCCTCTTCAATCGTCATTTCTATCGAAAAAGGATCTGGACTAGTGGCATTCGTGCAACATGGAGTTGAAGGTACAAACCAAGAAGCTACCGTCTCCGCAGAGGGCCGATGGCCCGGATCGGAATCTATCATTTCCACGATGTGATTTGATATTGGAGTGAGTTCAAGGAAAAGGGGGTTATGAGTATTAAGCTCTCTAATTTCCCGTAGCCATTGCTCCACAAGCGGGAGATTCGCCTAGTAAGACCTAGGAGAATCTTGATTAGAAGAAGCAACGGCAAGGAGATCTTCTCTCTTCGACTCTCTATCCGACCCACTGAGTACAGCTAGCATTTCTGCAAATACGCATCCTAATGAAAATATATCCGCGCTGAGTCCGCGCTTGCGTTGGTCGACTACCTCAGGGGCAGCATACATACGGGTAAATGGTGTCGGAGAATCCGTCTCAGCATCGGCGGCGCGTTTGTAAGAACGTGTGATACCAAAATCAGCAATATATATTTTGTAACGTCCATAAGGAGATGATGAGCCGTAGCGCATGTCTTTTATAAGCAGGTTTTTAGGCTTAATATCCATATGCTTAGTAGCATTATAGTGAAGAAAGTGTATTGTGTGAGCGAGGCATCCAAAGAAAGTTGTCAGAGCGCGTAATTTGGGTTTTACTTTTTCCTGATCCGGAGATCCTTCTTGACAAGGAGATTCCGTAATTATGGATTCCATGAATGTTTCCAGGTTGTATTCAGCAGCAGGATATAGCAAGATAGCTAAATCCTGCTTGAAAGTGTAGGTTCCAACGACCTGGACAATATGAGAGTATTTAAACTTCTTCAGGTGCTGAACTTCCTTAAGCGCATCAGTACGTTTCATACGACGATTGCATCGGACAGTCTTTCGGGCCAGAAGGACTCTCCTGCATCGCACACTCTCGACTATTGCGGTCGCTGAATTCCCTAAAAGGCCTTCCACCGGCAGAATATCCAGAATTTTCGACCACTCATTCGGGCCAAACTCAGCATGCTCTCCTCTACCAGACCAGTCCTTCTCCTCCAATGGCCTTGGAATCAAATTCTCGGACTTCAGCAATTTGTACCATGAGCTCCTATTGAGACTTTGTTAGCAGATATACAATTCTGACGAGATAACTCTTCCACAGAAATGTGTGAACCTTAAGACCGTAGACTCCTGTTTAATGCTTCGTAGATCTGTCTCCGCTGTATGGAAAGTTGCAATGCTGTCTTGAAAACTAGTCGCAGTAGCGAAAGTCAAAATGCTTGATCTTTTGCTTTCTACAGTATATGTACCGGCAGAGGCGCGCCTAATAGGGTTTCCAGTGTTGAACGTGTCAATCTCTGGTTCTGCCGATACCCACTCAAGCTCCTCAAGAGTAGGTCGTGTATCGAGTTCCATTGTATTCATCACATTGCTTTTAAACATCTGGTTTCTACCCAGATTTCCGGTTTTGCATTCCCCTCTTCGGTATCAATTGTCCTCTCGGTCATAAATTCGCCCACAGAATTATCTATAACCGTTTTATTCCATCAAGTAGGTTCTAGCATGAGGACAGGCCGTCATAAGGAAGGAGGATTCGGTTAACTTAAGGGCTAGGTTGATTGTTTCTAAGGGGTTTTAGCTAGACTACCACACAAAAGTTCCCTCTTGATGAGGAGGAGACTAAATCAGGCTGGTTTTGGATAAATCTTATTATGGTTTTCTTATTGACCGCAACTCGCTTCCAGATAAGAGCCTCCCACATTAAAATATCGTCTTTGTATACAAATTCTCATACAAATCAAATATAATCATATGCGCAGTACTTTTTTTCACTCAAAAATATATAAAGCTCTATTTCTTACTGGCTTTTCTATCACCAAGTCTTGGCAGGTGTTTCAGTCAATATGGCACCCCCATTAAGCTGTCGCAAACAAGCCGCATCGCAGGTCTTAGTACCCCAACGCGCTCCACGAGGTCACCCTGGCTCTAGTTCTCTTACTAAGAATACTCCGCGCACTAAGGTTACACCTAAAAAAGGCAAAACCAATGACACAAAAGCTTCTCCTGTTGCCATTGAAGTAAGTAATAATAAGGTTGACTTCTTGGACAAGGACGATATTGGGATTAATAAGGATGAGAACTGTAGCTCTTTTACTACTATCCCCCCTGGTAAGAAGGGCTTTATTCCAGCTGGTATACTACCTCTAGACTATCCTCTTAATAATTACGAGGTAACTTAATTGGCAACACAAACTTCACCGCGGCGGCGACGTCAGTCAAGAAAGGTAGTAGAGAATAAGGAAGTATCCTCTTAGCAATCTTCTAAACAGGCTAGGAAGAAGATGTTAAAGAAGCCGAAGCCTTACAAAAAGCCACCTCCTTAACCAGAACATAAATCGCTGCGTATAATACTAGCAGAACATCAAGCTACTGAAGCTGCTGCAAGAGAGGAGTCTCCTTTAGTATCATCTAAGGCTGTATCCGAATTAGATGCAATACAGGAACCAGAGCCAGAGGTAGATTTAGAGATTATTTGATATACTCTTACTTGGCGTACAGTAGTAGGAGTAATACCGCTTGCGAATACTGCCAAAAGAGTGTATATATATAGAGGTTTTGTATACTTTCAATTAATCACCTGGATTGACAAAGTTTAAGTAAAACACCTAGGGTGATTTAAGCCTATTGCCTTAATTTAAGCTGCAGCTTCCTATAATCGGGGTACCAAAAAAGATGAAGTTATTATGGATCTATATAGCCATAAAGATATCCAAGCCATGGATTCTGTCTTAGACGCCTAGCACAGTAACAAAAGGAAGGGCTTAAAAGTAGAGGCTACCGCAACACTTTTGGAGCTCCCTGCGACATCAGATTCATTAAATTCGCTAGGAGGCCATGCGACGCAGGCTCTCAGCACTTAACTAGAAACACTTATAGAGGCCATAACTGGCTAAAGTAAGAAAGGGAAGGCCTCCAGTGGCAGTGCTACTGCCATTTAACGCCTAAATCTACCCAGCACCATGCTAAATAAAGTTATGGCTAAGAACGGAGGCCCATTAATTGTATTTTAATGGGAATGCAGAACCAACGCATGCTGGAATAGTGGGCGTACTTGCTGGGTTAATAGCAACCCAGATTACCCAGCAGATTACCACCTAATTAATAGAACTATAATGACATTATAGGGGAACGAGATCCTTAAGGGGAAGGCTACTGCTAATGAGCCTCCTGCTTAAATTGCGATCCTATTAAGCCAAAAGGACGGTGCGATAAGGGCGCGACAGACAAAGGCCGTGCTTAATCATCTAACGAACTTCCCCCCCTACACCCCTTACCAACCATACCCTACTTAATATTAACACCTACAGCATATACAGTACGCTCCTTACCTATATTAGCAGCCTATTATACCTCAATAACCTCCCCAGCAACCTCCCCTAGTAAAGCCAGACGATTTAAATTAAGCAGTAGAGCCTCTAACAAGCCCAATTGCGCCCAGACTTAATCCTACCACAGAGCTTCGTGACTACTTTAACTGGCTTCAAACGCAGCCATATTGGAGCTCGGTAGAGCTAATTACTGAGCTTAATCATATTACTGACACCCTGCTTAAAAATGATTATAACTTAGAGGCCTTACGGAATAAGAACAAAATCAGCAATAGTATATGGGAAGACCTTGGCTTTAAGGGAGGTGCCCTATTAAAGCTTTAACAAGACCTAAGGGCTTATAGGAAGTTTAAATTTGGGTAGGCTTTATATTCTTCTAGTGTCTTTTACACTAATTATATATATAAGAAACTAACTAGTCAACTACTAGATAACCTGCGTGCTGGAAATGCA
>Ga0307507_10004399_pt1 | contig 25095 bp, 7 predicted proteins | sample 7_EM_MG_FD_207223 | JGI IMG/M metagenome (GOLD analysis project Ga0307507, IMG submission 207223) | Populus trichocarpa ectomycorrhiza microbial communities from riparian zone in the Pacific Northwest, United States - 7_EM | ecosystem: Host-associated > Plants > Roots > Unclassified | place...
GCTGCTAATCAAGCTTCTCTAGTATGCTTTCTGCGAGCTATACTAGCGGCAGTAAGGGAGTCCTTCTGCGCCTTCTTTACTACCTTTCCTGCCTCCCCTGCCTCCCTATGGTGAACCTTAGCCAGCTTCTTTGCATTAGCAACCCTTTTCTGGGCTGCCTTTCTGGCCTTAACCTGCTCCTTAGCAAGCTCTACTACCGCCTAATAATCCTTCTTAAGCTGTTTCCTAGTAAGCTTAGCTTGCTCTTTAGCCTTCTAAGCGGCCTCTCTGGTAGTAGTAAGCTCCTTTATTGCTTCTAGAGTAAGAACTGATTTGGTAGAGAGTATATTCCATTTACGCTTCTTCTTAGCCTTTTTCTCCTCCGTATGTTACTAAAGATTATTATTTTTAACTTATATAAGCTTAAGGCCCTCCTCTAGAGATTATAAGTGTTGTATTAATTTTAAGACAACTGCCTCTATTGCCTCCAGCGTAGTTTCCGGATAAAGGATTGTATGCGTATACCGAGCTTAAGCGTACTTACTGTTGGGCAAAGGAGGATGCATAGGGGAGGATAGGATTATTGCCTCTATATGGCCAGGTGGAGGCGTTAATGGCTTAATAGATATAGGCTGCTTAGAGCAGCGCGCAAGGGCTTAATTTGGGTTAAAAGGAAGGAGGCCTGCAGCCTTAAAAGCACTTGTAATTAACTGTCTGGTATATACCTACGGCCGAATCTCACCTAGTATCCATAGAAAATAGTCTCTATTAATACTAGTAATACCACGCGCTGCATATTCATTAACTTTAGATAAATAGAGCCGCTTAAAAACTGAAAAAATAACCAGATCTAAGGGCTAGAGAAGGTGCGTTAAATGCAGTAGTAGGCAAATTGGTACAATCTTTTTTAACTAGTAGAACTTGATAAACTTAATATTAATATAGCTACTATGGCCGTCCATAACTAGGAGTTAATAGCCGTTATATTTACTATTATTTCTATCTTTTACTGCCCTCTGCCATGCCTTAGTTTATTGGGTGTAGCGTTTAAAATGCTCTAGCCACCGTACTCTAAGCTCTTAATTTAACCATCCATTTTCACTTATTATAATTGTACACTCGCCTACAGCTTTCTCCACTTCCTGCCATAGATTCTCTGTATGCTGGCGTCCTTTAAAAATAATAAACGGTGGAATTATCTGCCTATATATACCAATTGTATTAATCTGTAAGACCCACTCCCTAGAGCCGTTAATTGTCTTAAAATTAATAATATTGCCTCTTAATATAACTACTTTGGCACTATAAGCAAAGCCTATAGTATAGCCAGTTTTATCTATATTCCATACATCCGCGTTATTAATATTATACTAAGTTTTAGCCCTAGAGTAATTAGTAAAAAACCCCTTAACTAAAGCAGGATTATTGCTAGCAATAGCGCGTTCTAAGCTAATTAATTATATGTAGCAAGTCCGAAGCTCTTTCTAGCGTTTTAGGAAAGATTATATCCAATTTTTACCTAGTGGCGTAATTTCGTAATAGCGAGGGACGCTGGAGTTTTCTTACTAAAGGATAAGGGTAGCAATCGTCCAAATTATATAGAATCGACATAGAAACCCGGCTTTAGTAAGATATATACAGTGTTAAACAATTGCTGCCTTGCCAGCAGGGGTTATACAGTATTGGTTAGTGTGGGCGACTTGGTGAGATTGGTGTTTACCGTGGAGTTGTTTTTAAAAGGTAGTAGGAGAAACTCCATGGGCATTCGCGCAGGCTTTAGGGCTGCGATATAAGCCGCCTGCTCGCCAGGCAGTTAGAGTAGCTTACATACGATCTTCCGCATCTAGTGCTCGAGGCCAGCGAGGCATAGGTGTAGATTGGTGGTATATTTTGTGGAGTTGAGGCGCGGAAAGCAGCTAAGAAAGTCAATATTGGCCCCTAGAGCGGCAGTATACTTTTTTAGGTAATAAGCTAGCCAGAAAGAGCAAGCGGTCTGCTAGTTTGGTCAAAACCCAGGGACCGGTCAAAACCCCGTTACCTACGTTACACCACCTCAATTAAATCTTGATTTTAATTATAGTATAAGTAGTAAAGTTCAAATTAAAGTCGGAATGCACCAAAAGACCCCTCAGTAAAGTCCTGCCGAAAGGGCAAGGCCCCCTGGCCTCCGTAAGCCCGTTAAATATTACCTCCAACACTTAGCAATGCACTTGTATAAGTATCTTAACTTCCACCACCGTACTCACTGCCTATACTACTACGTGCTTGCTCCTAAGTTAATTAATTAGATTGCGCAGTAGCTTATAAGGCCTGGCTTAAACTAATTTAAATACTGCTACCTCTGCTTAGTGTCTATAAGCTGCCTCTGCAAGCACCCCCGCGCCCACGCCCGCGCCCACGCCCACAACCGCTTATAGTGTATCTAGTATTTAGCTTAAATGCAGATGGCTCGCGACAAGTTAATATATCAATGCGAGAGCCTACCAGGCGGCCGCGGCGACGCTCAACAGTTAGAGGCTCTTGTATAAGAAGTAAAGGATCAATAGGTGGGCCAGTAGGAGAATCTAGTAGAGGCCGATTGAACCACCAGTGTACGTTAATTTCGGTAAGCTGTATTTTTAGTACTAAGGTAGAGCTTCGGTGCAGCTACCTATAGAAAGTATGGCAGCAAGGAAGGCCGTATACTACAGTCCATGCGCCACTGCAGATTGGCTAGTATTTAGGTGACTTTGCTAGAGTTAATTAGTCTTTAAGATAACGGAGGCCCTAAGGCGTTACTTTGTATAAGATATCGTTAAACTCCAGTTCGCGAACGTTATACGGTAGGCGATCTTAGTGGCACGCCAGAGTCTCCGTATACTTATTTATATCGTTCTTAATAAGATTCTCAATATTTAATACAATATTAAGTAGATCACCAGTAGAGACTTAAAGGAAGTGCTTTAATTTAGCGTGGGCGCCCTTAAGTCGCGATAAGATACTAGGAAGAGTATATTAATTAGCTAAGAGAATCTAAAGATCTTACAGCTACATCTACGCCTTATATACACGACCATAGAGAGCTTTAACCACAATTAAATTTAGCAAATTAAATAGTGGAGTCGCTTCTAAATGTATACATTTTAAAGCTGTAGAAAGGGCTTAAAGATATATACACGCGTTATAGTATTTTAAAGGTGCGCCAATATGCGTAGATACTCTACTTAGTACTATATTTTAACTTACTAATTTCCAAAATGCATAAATAGATCTGTATAGTAGGTAACAAACTCTCTATAATATAGCCACTACTTATCTTGCAAGTAGTTAATAAGCTCTTCCTAATTACGGTAGTCTTCTATAAGCTCGTGCCAGGCTATAGTAAACTTCTCCGATGTCTTTTAATTGTGGTAACTTGCCTAGCATTTTATAAAGTTATCGCGATGCTCTTGAACCTTTTCCTTCTCCTTATTAGAGGAGCTTCCGTCTATCACCCAGTTACTCTGCGCGTACGTAAGAACGTTCTTGTTAACGTGCTATAGACAAAGAAGCTAGGGGACACCAGGGAAGTATATACGTAGCACGTTCTTAAGAGCCTGTTCCTTATCTGTAATCACAACTTTAGGCTTTAAATTATAACGGTAGTAGAGAAGATAAAGCTGTTAAATTACAAAGCGGTAATCAGCCTCTGTTTTACTAGGTAGGAAGCAATAAGCAAGCTCAAAGTTATGCCCAGTATTGCTAACTCCTACTATATACAGAAAGGGCATCTTAAACTTATTTATTTTGTAGGTACAATTAAGCAATAAAACATCAGGATTCTTCTATAAGAACTTAATTAATTCTAGATAAGCAAAGAACAAATATTTAACATAATTGCAATCGTCTTCCTTATAGGCGAAGTGGTATTTTAATTCAGGATTGTCGCCACCATACTTACCCAGTGCTTTAATTAAGGCTTGAGTAGGGGTAAGGCCTTTAAGGATTCCCTTCTTAACTACCTTCCGTTCGTTATAGATATCTTAAATAGTAATTGTAATATCCTTCTTTAGCAGATTTGTAAGTATTTTGCTAGCCCTAATACTACTGCCTAATATATTGGCAATTGTCTTGTTTGTATCATAAGTACGCCAACGGTGTTGCGGTAAAGCGGTTGGGTAAATAGCTGCTGTATGGTTGTGATCCGGATCCTTTACTTCTAAGCTCCATCCAATCGGTGTACGCGTTAATGTAGCCTTAAAAGGACACTCTGTTATACGGGAGCTTATAAAGCGCGTTCTGGAGGCGTTAATATAGGTGCGACCTTTGGCACACCCAAGCCATATCTTTTATATAGTTAGTGGTATCTGCTTATCGGTTTTAGATCGGAATTTGGTAACCGTATAGCCTTGTCCTTTTACAAACTCGTTAATATCATCAATTGCAAGCTCTGGAAAGTCGTACACCTTATAGGGGGGTGGGTTCAGAGCCATAGTAAAGGCGGGAGGAGGTAAGGCAAATACGAGGTTAATGTTTTGGGTATAGGCGCGCGACAGTTACGCGCTGGTGCAGATGTAACGGAACCTTGTAGCAGGAACTACGGTGGGTCCTATTATTAGGCTGGGTATGTAGGTAAGAATAAGTCAACAACATAATAATAACTGGTGGAGTAGTTGCCTAATAGATTAACTCCAATTGTATTCTAAGATTCACTACAAGGAGAGAACTATCTATGGTAGGGACTAAGGTCCTTTAAATACACAACCGTACTCCTAAGAAATCCTCTCTTGTACGTAAGGTACGTGTTATACGTATTATACATAGTTATACACTACGTACACTTCGTACACTGCGTATAATATTATGTGACTTATTTACTATTCCTTGTTACATAGTTCCACCAGATCCATTCTAGACTATACCTATATTAACTAACTAGCTTCCTACAACTCTTCCCTAAGTAGTTGTAATATTGTACTTAAAGCGTCCGTAACACTATCTCCCTCCTTTTTATCTTTGTCCTTAAAGATTCTTAACATCTCTAAGTTGTCTACTAGAGGTATAATGTCTATTTAATTAGTCTAGTTAATATCCTTATTTATTATACCTAAAGCTTCTTCTTCTTTACAAGCGCAACACTGTGCTCGCACTATGGCTGCCATACTATTACTTAGTGAGATAATGTTGTCTCCGTATTCTTATTATACGAAAGTAGGGTTAGTGTGTATTGTAATAGCAAGTCCCTTATTTTAACAACCCTTGTCTTACTCTAAGTGCACTAAAGCAAACGTTCGATTGTCCTATAACGTTTACTCTGTTTTTAACGCTAAGTGTACGCGTCCTATAACTCTTAGTAGTCTTTGAGTTCCCTAAGTAACTTATTATAGGGTCTTGTGTTTAATCTACTACTGCGAAGCTTAAGTTTAAGTTGGCTACCACGCGCGCCAAACTCTATTATTCTGCTAAAGAGACTGCTTGGGCCCTTAAGGCTTAACGTCGCTTCTTTAAGTCTTAGTAGGTTACGTTCACTCAGTTAACCCATTTTAAGAAGGTTTATAAGAAGGTTTATTCTAAGGAGTAGAAACTGGTCCAATAGGGTCTTAACAAGTTAGGTAACAAAAGGACTGGCTCTCCTCCTATAAGGGAAACAACTCTAAGTAGCTTAGCAGTTGCTCCTTCTAGGTCCCCCTTAACTAACTTATTTTTTAGCGATCCTTTTTTATTAATATTACCTAACCTACTTTCTTTTAATACTTCTATACCTTTCCTATAGCATTCTCTAGGTTACTTAGTGGTTTCTAGGTAGTCTCACTATAGCCTATCCACTTTACTTTATACTACGTTTTGTTATCTACGTCCTTATAACTAATAACTTTTAAAACTTGCTATTTGTCTTCCTCTTATCCTCTATATATGTCTGCCTTATAGACTGGTGGCTTAATATCTCCATATACTGGTTCTAGCATCGCAATATACTGTATAGGGTAGATCTTTATTTTGGCTAGTAGGTTTAACTTATATATAACTAATAAAATTCTCTACTTAATTTTAAAAGGTCTTAGTCTAACATAGTTTAACTTCTTACTTAGTCGTTAACTCTTAAAATTTTTATATAGTAGCTATACTTTATCTCCCTCCTTAAGATCTGGTCCCTTAGATCTCTTAGCATTATAGTACCTTTTTATTTGTTTTTATACTAGTTTAGCTGTTTCTATAAGGTCTGTATAAAGATTTATTAATATCTCTATTCTTTATTTAGCTGTGCTACTCGTCTTCTTTACTTAATATAGCGATAATAATGTTCTTAGTTTATACCCGTAATTTGCCTTAAATAGTAATATCCCCATTCCTTCTTATGGTGTTATATTGTATACAAACTATATAATTGGTAATAACAATACCTAATTATTCTATACGTAATTAATATAATGCCTTAGATACTATTCTAGTATCTAATTTAGTCTTTCTATTTGTCCGTCTGTCTGCGGATAATATACTATAGATATTACTATATAAACCCTTTATTCTGCCAGAAATACTTCCTAAAATACTATTATAAATCTTAGATTTCTGTCTAATATAATCTTATCTAGTGCTCTATGTCTTGTGAATACTTCCTTTATATAGATTCTAGCGACATCTTCTACTAATATCTCTTTAGTGTATGCTATGAAGTATCCCCACTTTGTTAGCTTGTCCACTATTATTAAGATTACGTTATAATCTTATCCTATAATAGGATCTTTTAACTTTGGTAACTTAATAATAAAGTTCTATAATATAACCTCCTATGGTCTTTCTAGTATCTTAACAGGTTGTAGCCCTCTATACAGCTTATGCCTTGTTGGTTTATTTCTTTAGTAATCTAAATATTTCTTTATAACTTGTCTTGCTAGCCCCTAGATTCCTTAAATAATATACTCCTCTTAAAGTCTTAACACTAAGCCTGTAGCTCCGTTGTGTCCTTGTATTATTCCCTTATGGAATTCCTTAATAAACTCTTCTGTAATAGACTTAGGCATATACATTGCTTCTCTGTTTTTATATTACTCTAAGTCTAAATCCTCTGCCTATACTTTTTAGATCTTTTGTGTTTAATTACTCTCTAGTAACTTATAGATCTAACTTTCCTTAGTTGCTGTAATCTTTAGATAATTATACCTAATTAATCCATCTATATCTTTTTATAGTAAAGCCCCTAATGGCTTCTTATTGTTTTGTAGTTTAGCTTTTTAACTTAGAGCGTCTACTCTTATATTATCTATGCCCTTGGTATACTAAATTTTGAAATAGTATTCTATAAGCATCTCTGCCCATCTAACCTGTCTTTAGTTGAGTTCCTTTATTATTAGGAATCCTGTTAGGTTTTTATAATCTATTTTAACTATAAATAGTTTCTCTATGCCTTGTAAGAATGCTCTCTATTTTTTTAGTACTGCTACTATACCTAACAACTCCTTATTATAGATGTCATAGTTTAACTCTAGTGGTATCATTTTTTAACTATAGTATGCCACTGGGTGCTATCTATCTTAATATTTCTATATAAAGTATGCCCCTAGTATAAAGTCTAATGTATCTGTTTCTATAACCGTCTTTAGACCTAGTTAATAGATCTTAAGAACTGGCTCCTAGGTAAACAATCCTTTAACTCTCTTAAATAGTTTTTATTGCTCCTTTCCCTATACCTATGGTTCTTCTTTCTTTATTAACCGCGTAAGTAGCTTAATGTCCTTTAATTATTGCGCTATAAACCTTCTACAGTAGTTGCAAAACCCTAGAAACGATCTTAACTATATAACATTCTCTAGTTCCTACTAATTCACTATAGCCTCGATCTTTTTTAGATCTATACTAAGTTGGCCTAGTTTAATAATAAATCTAATGAAATTGGTCTTCCTGGTAAAGAACTCGCATTTCTTAATTACTACTGGTATCTATTCTTCTTGTAGTCTCTTTAAGACCCACTTAATATGTTCTCTATATTCTTCCTTAGTTATTAAGTAGACAATAATATTATTAAGGTATACTATAATAAACTTATCTAGGTGTTCTTCTAACACACTATTAATTCGCTTCTGGAACGTTGCTAGTGCGTTTATAAGCCTAAATTGTATAACTAAGGGTTTATATAGTCCTTCCTTTGACCTAAAGGCTGCCTTTTACTTATCGCCTTCCTTAATCCTAATTTGGTGGTACGCCCATCTTAGATCTATTTTTGTAAAAATTTGCGCATTGCCTATCCTGTCTTGGATTTCGCTAATTAAGGGTAAAGGATGCCTATCCTTTCTAGTAATGCTATTTAACTATCTATAGTCTATACACATCCTAAGTTTTCTGTTTTTCTTTAGGATGAATAGTACTGGATATCCTATTAATAACTATAACGGTTTAATATATCCCTTGCGTAAGTTCTCTTAAATAAACTCCTTAAGCGCTACTAACTCTGTTTTAGTAAGCTTATAGATTAGAAAGAACTTTGGACTTATTCCTTCTTCTAATTCTATCTTATAGTCCTATACTGCATGCTTTAACAGCTTTTTGCTTTCTAGTAACCATAACTTTTTACTATACTTATGGTATCTTTTTAGTACGTAACTTAAGCCTCGCTTAGTCTCCTTATATATCGCTCTAACTTAGTACTATACTAACTTGGTTTACAGCCGCACTTTACGCCATTAAGTATTTTTAATATTAACTTAACCTGTAACCTAATTAATCTTTAGATTGTACTCCTATAACTAAGGCATTCCTAATATCACCTCGTCCTGTCCTAATAGTAGGATATTAAAAGACATTTTCACTAGTCTTCCTTTAATAGTTAACTAAATAGGTCCTATTTTAAGATTAATAATGCCTCCTCTATAGGCTATCTAATCTCCTAAAATCGTTATAAGTGGATATAGGTGTTCCTTCTATCTATATAGTAACCCTATCCTTTCTACTGCCTTTAGTAATATATGGTTCCTAGTTGCTCTACTATCTACTAATACTTTAAACTGCTAATCTTGCCACTTAGCTCTTAAATTTAGGTATTATCCTTAAATTCCCTTAAAGGTCTAAGGTTTTAATACTGGTTTCCTCTAGTTCTATACGCCTTCCCTTTTTCTAACTGCTGGCTACTAGATTCTATCTGTACTTAGTCCAACCTTAACCAATACTTAGTTCGTTTTTTTTCCTTTATATACCATAGACAAGTGTTCTCTAGGTACTTCTACCACTATTATCTATCTAGGCACTCTTCTGTAAAAAATCTTTTTAGTTAAAGTGTTAAGTCCCCTTAACCTTATACTTCTACTGGGTGCTATCTATATATATACTTAGCGTTCCTAAACCGTCTTTTCTCTAATGCCTAATATATCCTTACTAGGTACTTCTAGTTCTTATCTTTTAGTACTCTATATATGTTGTATATATTATCTATATAAGCTATCTATAATAGTGTATAATGCGCTGCATATTTTAGGTTAACTCTTAGTTTATCTTTATCCTTAAGTTTAAACCTATACCTAGTTAACCTAACTATTGGTATTTCTACTATAGGTACTAAAACTTGTCGCTTACTTCTCTAGTCCCTGGATCCTTCTTCTAGGTTCCTTAATGTTATAATTAATGCCCCTTTAATGTGACTTATGCGTTTTTCTATAATAGGTTAGTCTTGGATAACTTTTTTGTTTAGCCATATATAAAAGTCTACCCATTTATTATTATGTTGTTGCCTATACCACTTTCTATATAGTTGGTTTAGTGTGTATGGTCTATTTATTAGAAAGTACCTTATTATTGCTATATTATAATATTCTTTAGTATATCTTTCTTCAAACCTAGTTAAGATATCTAGATTCTCTTTTTATTCTAGTTTATCTAACCACTTTACCCTAGGTGTCCCTACACTTGGCCTATTAGTAACTCTTTATACAGGTACTCTGTCCCTTATATAACCTAGTATAGCTAACCTCTTATCTAGCTTTTGCTCTTACTATATAATAATTCTTGTTTTAAACTTATCTATAGTTTCTTATTTTCTGCGTCTTATAGCTAGATCTTTGTAGTCGTCTTACTTTTTAATCCTAGTATTAATTGTTTAATCTTTAGGCTAAATACTATGTTTACCTAGGATTGCTAACGTTCTTATTTGTTCCCTAAACTTATAGTTCTTAAACTTGCGTCCTATACTTATTCGTTTATCTATAAACTAAGTTACTGCCCTTTCCTATTGGTTTTTGTCCATTATGGGTTCTTAGGTATATCTTATCTCATTTTAAGAATCTTAAGCTTTTTACATCTTTTTTTAAGAATCTTAAGCCTATAGCCTTTTGCCTTTATTAAGTAATAAGCTAGCACTAGCAGTTGTCTACTTACTTAGTTTCTTTTAAACATTACTCTTATTATCTCGCGAAGCGATAGAAATTATATCTAATAGTGTTATAATATCCATTACTAAACCCTGTTTTGTAATAGTCTCAGTTTCTACTTCTATTTTAACTTTTCTAAGGTCTATATGCTTTTAGTAAGCTGCCTTTATTACCTTATTATTAGTAAATGCTTTGCCTATATTAAACTTATTATCTTTAATATCTAATCTGCAAGCTAGTTTATTAGTTTCTTTAAACTTAGGTAACAATAGCTCCTATAGCCAATAGCTTACACCGTACTTAGCGTCCTTATGAATTTGGTATGCGTTATTATAATAATACGCAAAACTGTTAATTAAACACTCTTTTGTTCCTTATAGTGCACTATTATCCCTTTATATGTACGTGCTATCTGCTGGCCTGGTTCCCTTTATTATATAGTTACTCTAACCACCTTAGTAGTCTCTGGCGAAATGACCTTGTTTTCCGCAATTTATATAAGCTCTATCTTTAAACTATCTTTCTTGCTATAGAGTCCGCCTAAACGTCTTCTGCTGCTAAGATCCCTAGTTTGGCCTTTGCTTTTAGGTCCTTTAATTACTAGATCCTTAATCTCTAGGTTTCCATAGTTTCTTCTCCCACTTTTAGGTTTCTTTAGTACCGCTTAGGTCTATTAGCTCTGCGCCATTCCATAATTTTTAACTCTATGTCTATTATTGCGTACTCTGTGCCTTATATAACTATAGAACTCTGTCTTACCCTCTCTTAGCTTGTTCCCTTTAATAGATTCTATTATTAATCTTTATTAACTAGTCTATTAACTCTTTTAGAGTATCCGCATCTTCTATTAAAATGATTGTGTTCTAGACTTTAGCCTTAAGTCCCTATTTATACTGTGCTATAAGCGCCCTATTGTTCCACTCAACCTATATAGCTAATGTTTAAAACTGTGTTGTATACTTAATTACTAAAGTACGTTATACTAAGTTCTGAAGCTTTTATTCCGCTGTGGTTATAGCCTCTAGGTCTCTAAATATTTGCGTTAGTTATTCCGCGAACCTATTCTAACTGGTAAATATATACCTTACGTTCTGGTTAGTAGTTGCTATGCTATTAGCCTGTATTTCTGTGAGATATAGTTTAAACCACTTAAGTGCCCTTCCTGTTAGGAACAATCCTATATAGGCTATTTGATCTAATAATATTGCTAACTTTACTCCTTTCTGCACTACCTTGAAGTGCATCTACGTAAGAAATCCTTTAAGCTTTGACTTCTCTCCAGAGAACCGTTTAATTAAAGGTAGTTTAATTTTCGCTACTCTAATTCCATTAATGCGTTCTTTAAGTATCCTATTATTATCTTATAAGTGATTAACTATTTCCTGTAACTAACCTTATGTAACCACTTAAGAATCTGTATCCGCTATACTGGTGTCTTCTAGTCCTAAGGTTATGGCTATTGCCGACGCTGTTGTAACTAGTGCTTTAGGTGGCATATTATTTAACCTCCTATTTAATACTATAACCTTGGTAGTGAATGTGTAACGGAACCTTATAGTAGGAACTACGGTGGGTCCTATTATTAGGCTAGGTATATAGGTAAGAACAAGTTAACAACATAATAATAACTAGTGGAGTAGTTGCCTAACAGATTAACTCTAATTGTATTCTAAGATTTACTACAAGGAGAGAACTATCTACGGTAGAGACTGAGGTCCTTTAAATACATAACCATACTCCTAAGAAATCCTCTTTTGTACGTAAGGTACGTGTTATACGTGTTATATATAGTTGTATACTGCGTACACTTTATACACTGCGTATAACATTATGTGACTTACTTACTATTCCTTGTTATATAGTTCCACCGGATCCATCCTGGACCGTGCCTATATTAACCAACTAGCTTCCTGCGACTCTTCCCTAAGTAGTCGTAACATCGTACTTAAAGCGTCCGTAATAGCAGATGCATACGAGCTAAACACACGTAAGTTCTAACTAGATGTGGTAGGAGCTAAGCCAAATTAAGGGGGGTGTCGGTGTATCAATTAGGGGGTGTACGCGTATTAATTAGGGGGTGTCAACCTACCATTGTCCTAAATTAATACTATTAGTAAGGGCAATATATTAACCTTTTATGGTTATAAATAGTGTTAAATTTTAACTTAGTCTAAGCGTAATAGTTATATGCATCCCTGGCCCTGTTTAAGATACCTCTAGATCTTAGCCTCCTGGAAGCTGGGTTGACCCTCCTTTGGAACCTCGTTGAGGTCTATCTATACCTCCACCAAGTCGCCTTCCTGAGATTCCTCTTAACAGGTTGAATGAGTCGTTCGAAGCACACCATTAACCTCCGATGACGAGGCCTGATAACTCAAGGCGCCCTCGAAATTTGCTACCGAATTCCGCAGCTGCGCATGGGGAAGCACCAAAGTCTTATCAATCTTCTATGCCTATCCCATACGCTGAGGTCGTTTAGGAAATGTGGCCCGTGCGCGAACACCAAAACATCAAACAGTCTTGCGGTCGATACCCGATACCCCCGATACGTATCGCCGATACTCATACGAAGGCTTGGCATTTACACAAACATCCAAAATTTCACTTATACAAAGCTATAATGGCTAATTAGAACTCTATTCTTTTATCTAATGACTTTGAAACTCTTAATTCTCTTAATAGAAATACCAATACTATTCTCTTTACTGGCGATACTAATACTGTATTAACCTTAGTATCTCGTATAACACCTAAACTTACTTCCTTAATCCATAAACATGCTTGTCTTGTAGATGATGATGAACGTTATATAAAGAAGGGTTACTATTTCTGTAAATACTGCGAGCCTTTAGATCCTAAAGGGTATTATCCTTTAACGCGTGGCCTTAAACTACACCTTAAAAGGGAGCATAATATTAACTAGATAATAGCTGAGAATAAGTCTTATATAACATTACGAGATTATATAAAGGATTTAGTTTAATAATTATATAAAAGCCTTTTAGAAAAGGGGGGAATTAAGGGGCTTAAGGGTAAAGTTCTTTGTTATATAGTAGAAAAAGACTTGATTAAACAAACGCTGGTTAATCTAATTATCGTATAACAGCTCCCTTTTTCATGCGTTAAATGGCCAGAATTTTATGCTTTTATTAAAGCACTTAATTAAGAGGCTAATTAACCTACTATTATCCCAACACATTACTTAACAATTACAGAATGGATTTAACGTCATTATATTGACAATTAGGATATTATACGATAAGTACTTTAATCTGCAAAGACACCTATTTATCTTGCAGTTAATATCTAGACGTGTCCTAATTATACTCTTCTTCTTAGCATCTATGCTAGCTTTCTTGATATTAATGATCACTATTATAATATCTTAATTAGCCTTTGTATGGTACAGAGTTAAAGTGGTAAGTATTAATGGGAAGCACTTTAAACTGTTTTTAAGTTGTATGGTATTCAAACAAAGATTAGAGCACTTATTGGCGACAATGCAGGATTAAATAATGTTCTATATCGTATGATATCCAAATGGCTTATCCTTATATATAAGATTTCCTGGAATGCGTTATACTAAAGAATTCGTTACCAGAGACACGTTATTAATCTAATTATTTAAGCTTTCCTCTTTCCCTTAAAGAAGGATTAGAAGCTTATAGAGTTATATAACTAAGAAGATAAAGCAGAGCGGGAAGGAGACGAAGAAGAAGATAATAATAATAAGGAAGAGAATAAAGAAGATAAAGATGTTATACGACAGCTAGCTCCTATAAAGATACTATAAGGAAGAGAAAAGGAGAAAAGGAAGATGCAAGAAGTTAAGCTAGAAAGTATTGTATAATAAGCAAATTAATTAACAAAGGCAGCTTAATTAGCTAAATGAGGTCGAAATATATAAGCGATTTTAGGCCTATTAGGAAAGCTTTATAACCTTATTATTTATATTCGTTCCTCTGCAAATTGTATAATATGGTTTATAAGTAAAGCTAGACGTATAATTCTTCTTAATAATTGTACGAGATGGAATAGCTGGTAGAAGATAATATTAGTGGCTCTTAATCCTAAAATTAGGACTGGATTAAGCCTCTATATTAAGGAATATTAAAAAAATATTCCTAAAGAAGATCTCTTATTAATAGAGGATTGGATACAGCTTTGTATAATATATAACTTCCTTAAAGCCTTTTATAATGCAACCCTTTTTATTAAAGGGAGTCGTCCGATACTTGAAAGAGTTCTAGAATTAATTGCTATTCTTAAACATACTATTTAGAAATTATAGGTATATCGTATGATACCCTATTCTTCTCTTTTACTAATAATCTTAGAATGAATTTAAGGATAAGTTTATCCTTTTAGGGGTTATATAAGCCTTCATAAAGCTTAAAAGGTATTAAAAGGAGCTTACTAAGTCTTTATACTATCTAGCTGCACAAGTTCTAAACCCTAAGGCTTGTATGACATTTATAAGGAATTAACAGGGTAATCTTACTCTTAAAGGAAAGCAGCAACTCTATATTGTATGAAAGCTTTGGGAGAGATTTCTTTGTAAGGCACCACTACTAGATCCTAAGCTATTGTATAACACCTAAAGAGGAAGAGAAGATATTCCTAAAGAAAAGCTCTCTAAGTTTGAAAAGGCTTATTATAATATGCTTTGAGAGGCTATAGAAGCAGATAAAGTTAATAAGTTTGAGGCATATATCCGTAAAAAAGCAATATTACTTCTAAAGAGTTGTATAAAGGCTATTAACTAGTGGTGTCTTCTAGCTCAGCATATCCGCTTTCTATGGCTCTTATAACTAGCAATTAAGGTTCTCTTAATACCTGGAATAAGTAATAAGCCAGAAAGGGTATTTTTAGGTGCTTAACGTTGAGTTTTATGGGATCGTATAAAGACCAGTATAAAAATACTTGAGGTAGTAGAATGCTTAAAGGATTGGGTATCTGAGGAGATTCTAAGTATTCCGCTTTAGATTCTATATTGTATAAAGTAGAAATCTATTTTTCTATCTCTTTAGCTTACTTTAAGAGCCTAAAATTAGCTCCTGTGGTAGCTGTTACGGAGTAAGTATATGCGATGATAATATATAACAAAGTAGATATTATTAAGCTACGTATATAAACTACGTAGTAAAGTTAAGATGTTGCGTAAAGAAAGAAGGTAAGAAAGTGTAAAGAAGGGGTATATATTATTACTTATTGCTAGGTTAATAAGTGCACGGGGCGGAAGTCGCGGATATTTCGGATATTGCGGATATTGCGAGCGGATATCGTAAATATTGCGAATATTGCGGATATTGCAGTATTGTAATCGGTCTTTAAATGCTAAGTCGGTAGAAACAGGTAGACGTGTGTAAGGTGTCATAGGGGTGTCCCATAACGGTGGCGCAAAATACTGCAGTATCGGAGGTATTGACCGCAAGACTGACATTAAAAATCGGCTCAGCTATAGTATCTAGATGGCTTTCTACCTCAATTAAACTACCACAATGGATCGTAAGCATTCTTCTAATGATGAAGATCCCGTCTAGCCTGACCAATATAATATATATCAAATTCAAGCTTTATTGTCGCGATATTGCGTTATAATTGATTAATCAAATCTACGCTTTATTTTACCAAGACTACGTCAAATCTAGATCATCTGGTTAGTTCGCTTACAGTCACCTCGTTTTATAGCCCTAGAATAGAACTATAAAATAGGCCTCTATTTATAAAATATAAAGCCATATTGGTGGGGCTATCGGGGGTGTATTGTTTTGATGGGCGTAATGCCGGCTGTTGGTGAGCTTACTACCCTTTGCGAAAGTATTGCGAAAATCAAATTAAGCGAGCCCCGCCTACACAGCATTGAATTTAGGTGATCTCACCATATAAATCGTATGACTACCACGCATACTACCCTCGCCGTTCTTTAATTACTTACGAAGCTTAAGTATTACATTGTATCGCTTATATAGCTCGATTTTCTGGTATTGTAGGCGCAATGGTAAACCGCGATAGCCTTCGGAAACGAGCTGCCAGTTAATCTATAGAGTCCCCTTAAGTGACCAAGCGCAATACTACTGCCCCCTTGCATATAGGCCTTTGTACTGTTCTAGCTTGTTACCCACTCCAACCGCTTAGTTCTGGTGAGGAGGACGAGGATAAAGACAAGGAAGAGGAAGAGGAAGAGGAGGGGGAGGCCTAAAAGTCAGATAAGGATTTAGATTAGGGTGAAGACGATAAAAACAAAGACGACGCAGGCCTAGTTAATCCAGATATTTACTAGTCACCTTAAGAGCCGCTGGATAAGGAAGTAGGCTTTAGGACAGTAAGTGGGCGTGTTATTTAACCAAATCAAGGAGCTACTGAAGCTCTTGAAGCTATCAAAATTGTATAAATTGCTAGAGCTACTAAGGCGTCTAAGTTAACTTGGCGTACTAAGAAGCCTACTAGGGGTTTAAACTAGAAGAGTTTAAATCTAAAGTTAACCTCTAAGAAGAAGCCTACCAAATTAGTAAAGACTTTAAAGCCTTTAAAGCCTCCGCTAAGATAAAAGGATGCACCTAAGGAAGCTATCATGATAGGTTTAAGCTCGCCAGCTCCCTCGGAGCCTGAGGTAGTATTTCAATACTATATGGCAATTTAGAAAGTTTAGGTAGGAGAGGAAGATCTTACTTCTACTTCTGCGCAGTGTATAGTTAGTGAAGAGTTTCTTAATAAGATTAGTTCCTAGATTAATAAGGTTAAAGCCAATATAGCAGGCAGATCTTTTAAGGATAAGTATTCTATTAGGGCGACAGCTTCCTATAATCGCATTATGGCTCGCGATATGGTACTGTAAGATATTTACTCTACCAGACACGTCTATAACCTTTATAAGATTATAAGAACGTGGCATACAGAGGGCGGGAAAGGGCTACGCGTAAAGGTGGTAGTTATATTAACTAAGAAGCCTATACTAGAAACTATATTAACATACGCCTCTCTCTATACCCTTAGTGTTAAGGCGCTCTAAAGAGCCTTACCAACAAGTACACTTTTATTAAATATTCTTAAGGCTAGAGCTACGTCCAGTACACCTAAAAAGAAGGGTAGATTAAGTGCTACTATTACCTAGCGCCTTTCTTTACCCAACAATATTTTATTAGAAGTTCTTACAGGAAACCTAGCTCCCTTAATAGCCTTCCAGTAGCCCTACTAATTAAAGATCTATTTAAATAATAAAGGCACCTATTAGGTAAATGAGAATATAGAGCTACCCCATTTCTATTACCTAGTTAACCACTTTGTATTAAAGGCCTGGGGCAAGTAGATTAAGGATGGCAAAGCCTCTAAAGAGGAGCCTCCTGCACCGCTTACTATACGCCTTTTAACTAAGAATGGGGCCACGGGAGGCAGCGGTAGTGGTAATAGTAGAGGGGGAGGGTGGCGGGCGCATGGGCTAGGGGGCTATTTTTAAGCAGGAGCTAACGATTTTAGCTACCATCCTCTTTACAGTTAACCTAACTACCCCCCCTAAGGGCCACCACCTACCTATTATATAACTACCGGAGTGCAACAGAATCCATACCAGGCACCTATATAAGCACCTTAGTAGCCTCCGGTAACTCTAACGCCGGTAGCTACTACATAGGCAATACTAGCAGCGCCGCTAATTAGCCCTATTAATAGCGACTTAGATTCTAAGGAGAGGCTTTGCGAATTCTTTAATTGGGTAAAAAGGCGACCTAGCTAGGCAACTTTAAAGCTTATAATAGAGCTTAAGACTGTTCTTAATACACTTATTAATAACTTCTATAACTTAGAGGCGCTCTGCTTAGGAATATCCGAGCAGGCATAAGTTAATAAGTTGGGCCTTACAGCAGGCCTCCTACCTCAATTAAGGCGCGAGCTTAAGACCTTTTAAGCAAACCAAAAGGGATAGTAAGTTTTTAATTTTTATAAAGGTACCGCCCAAATCTAAAAGATTGCACTCCTAACTAGTTATCTACTAAATAGCTAGCCTATTAAAAGTATCCTTAAGCTAAGCAATGGATTCCTATATACTATACTCTAAATTGCAGGAATATACCAAAGCTCTTATAGTCCTGAATTAGGTAAACGTTTAGTCAAATCCACGCCTTTAAGTCGTAAAAGGAAAGCTTAATTAGGTTAAACTCTAGGCAGTATAGAGGAAAATACTTAATAGAGATATTGGCAGCAGTATAGAGCTCCACAAATTCCTATACCTGGTTAGATTATATAGTTATAATTAGTAATTCTTTGATTAACGTCTGATACGGATCCTACTGGCCCACGCAGACTACTCCGTCACAGGGGGGAAAACTTGTGTATTTACAGGAAGAAAACCCCTGCAGTTAGGTTAGGGGAGGAAAAACCCTATAAGCCACCTTAGTTGGATGAAAAACCCCAAATTGCCATGTTTGCACGTAGCAGCGGCCCTACGGGCCTACAGCACGTCCTCCTCCTTAGATGTTTTGAACTCCTTAGGAACCACTACTTCCCTCTCCAGCTTATCCAAAGCTAGGGTTCACTACATCCCAGCTAGGCCTTGCCAATCAATCGCCGTATACTTATTACTTCTCCTATATCTTAACCGTCCCCTATATACTATCTCTTATTAACCATTGCCATATACGCCTTGCCTCCCCCCCCCTAGAGCCATTAAAGGCGTAAGGGGGATTCATCTGTTCTAGCTACCATAATACTAATAGCGGGATATATTATATTGCTTTGGGTATCTTTTATGCCTAGGCCCCAGCTAGGCCCTTTTTAAGGGTCACCACTCCGTTAAAAGGAGATAAGGAAAACCGTGGGTCGCAATCTAGCTAGGTATTTAGTAGTTAACGGCAAGTAACCGCATACTCCACGGGCGATCGCCCTAGGGGTTAGGAGGGGCCGTATATTTGCTCGTTCGTTTATTTATTTATTCGCGTTCGTTTGTTCGTTAATATAAGGTTATTAATGCTTTTAATTGGGGGTTAGGGGATGTTGAATTCCATCTTATATCCGCGAGGATTATATAGGGTTAAATAGGAGCGTAGCAGTCGTCTACTATGAAGGGGGTTACCGTCAGTAGTGGTTTTCGAGATCTCACCATCCCATGTGAAAACTTTTCACTACCCCCCACGACATTTCGACCACCACCACCACAACCTACCCGTAGCTGTGCAACGTCTCTGCGTTGGCTCTGCTAAGTCCAAAGACCAGCAGGTTTGTAGGCCTTACCATATACAGGTGCAGAGTCCGATTTCGAGGACCTTATATAGTTATAATATATATATAATTACTCTCTTACTTAACTCTTATATATTAAGGCGTTGTTTAACACTAAGACTATATAACTAGGTATGCATTATAGTAGAATAGAAGACTTAATCTAGGCGTTAAATATTTTAGAAGTGATTGAGCCTTGCCATATAAGAGTCCCGGGGAGAAAGCCGTTAAGTAAATATATAGGTAGAATACTCCACCGTTCTAAGCGCTTAATTAATACTATATCAATCGCAGGAAGGTTTATAGGACTCTAACTAAACTTCCTATAACTAGTCCTCTTATTGGCGCCTGACTTGTTGATAAATATAAGGCAATTAGGGTCCTATATGCATTGGCGTCCCTTCTAGGCAGCATAAAGATCCTTAGATCGCTCCTATGCTCTGCGCTGTACAACCTTCCTATTCCACCTATTACGCTTAAGAGTCCTCTATATTGACGATATTGATACCGCAATATTGCAATTGTCCTATAGAAACCAGGCCATCTTATTAAGGTAGGCAGTAGGGCAATCTTCCAGGTAGGCAAGAAGCGCCTATATACGAGATTAGTACACCCAACACCATAATGTCATATATTACGAACTTGCTCATATTCCGCCTGTATATTACTTAGTTGCCCAATCTTAAGATTTAGGGGGGGATATGGCTCTCTATAGAGGTCCAAGTTAAGCTAGATACGGTATATAGTCGAAAGGTATAACTTTGTAGCTGCCGCGATACATTTAACCGTCTAATTAAATAGAAAAGCTACCAAAATTTAATGGAGCTGCCATTTAGGAATCCTTTTAGGCATAGAAGGCAGATATAAGCGTTGTGAGCGTAGTATACGTGGTAGTTATATAAACGCATATACCATTCTATAGAAAGATAGGCTGCATTATATATGTATAAGCTTAGCATATATAGCGCATATGCTCCACAAATAAGCCGTTTACTACCGCGACACACCCGGCGTTTATTTACTATATAATCTTGCAGCTGTATATGTGTATATACTAAGCATATATACCGCATATTTAGTATATATAGTTGCTTAAGTTAAATGTGGCTACTAAATACGTATTCTATATAGGCAAAAGTATAACCATACTTAACTTTTACTAACCCTATTAGTAACCATATTTAACTTTTCTATAACTACGCTTAGCTATACCCTAATATTTTAGTTTTTATAAACTTAACTAATACCACCTTACTAGCTAGGTGGCTGCTAGTATGGTATATAGCCTAGTAAGGAACCTAGAAATTTTTAACTAGTAAATTGCTAACAAAACCAAAAATTAGTTAAAAATTTTGAAACTTTAATAATAAATTATAAACCATATAAATAGTATAATTAAACTTGCTAGAACTCTTTATTATTACTATCTTTCTATACCTACTTACTTTTTAAAGTATAGAAATCTACTATATTTTTATTAAATCTAAAACTATAAAAATCTTAATTATCTCTCTATTAGAAAATAAGGATTTTATTCCTAAAGAGAGTTTAATATTTAAAAAGAGAGTAGGTGTCACGGAGTAAGTATAAGTGATGATAATATATAGCGAAGTAGATATTATTAAGCTATATACATAAACTGTATAATAAAGTCAAGACGTTGCGTAAGGAGAGAAGGTAAGGAAACGGGAAGAAAGGGTATATATTATTAGTTTAGTTACTTAGTCGACACGTGCATGGAGCAGAATAGGATTCGAGTAGCGGTCCTGGCAGAACTTGGCAAAATTCGGTGGACTTAGCAGAATATGGCAGAATACGGCAGATTGCCGTTAGATTGTCGTCTCGCAGTCGGTCTCTTCTTACTGCGTTAGTGAAAATAGGTGGAAACAGGTAGGAACAGGTAGGAACAGGTGGACGTGTATAAGGTGTCACAGAGGTGTCCTATAACAGTAGGTATAGAGAGATAGAACTCTTTATTATTTCTACTAACTTAGATTATAATAATATATACTATATAGTTTATTATCTTAGTTTTAAGGGATTTTATATTTTATTAGCAATCGCTAGTTAAAATCGGCTAGGTTCCTTACTAGGCTATATACCGTACTAGCAGCCACCTAGCTAGTAAGGTAGTATTAGTTAAGTTTATAAAAACTAAAATATTGGGGTATAGCTAAGTGTGGTTATAGAAAAGTTAAACATGGTTACTAATAGGGTTAGTAAAAGTTAAATATGGTTACTAATAGAACCGCTAGTAAAAGGTCAGCGTGGTTATACTTTTACCTATATAGAATATATATTTAGTAGCCATATTTAACTTAAGTAACTATATATACTAAATATGCGGTATATATGCTTAGCATATATATATATATAGCTGTAAGATTATATAGTAAATAAATGCCGAGTATGTCGCGGTAGTAAACGGCTTATTTATGGAGCATATGCGCTGTATATGCTAAGCTTATATATATATAATGCAGCCTATCTTTCTATAGAATGGTATATGTGTTGTATATATAAAGCATATATTAAGCACACACAGATACCTAGCGTAGCCTATCTTATATAGAACTAGGAGAGTGTATAGGTCAAGTATATGCTAAGCATATACAACACGTATATATAGCCTATACTAATATTATAAGAGTATATTAGATCCCGTAATAGTCGCAATAGATTCGTGAGCACTGTCTATCTTTTTAGCTATTTAGCGACGTAGAGCGGGACACGTTATATATGCCCTATAGATGCCTTATATATGCCCTATAGATGCCTTATATACGCCCTATATATGCCCCGTATATGCCCTATATATGCCCCATATATGCCCCGTAGATGCTCGGTATATGCCCCGCATATACAACTTAAAGCAATATATAATATTCTTTATTTATTAAATTATTTAATTTTAAAAAATAATAATTTAGTATATGCGCTGCATATGCATAAAGCTCAGCGTGGTTAGAAGTTGAGCATGGTCACAAAGTTAAACTTAAAGTTCTGACCACGTTGAACTTTCTGACCACGCCGAGTTTTTCCGTGACCACGCCGAGCTGTGAGCCCCCAAAATGTCACGGGTAGTAAGCGAGTAGACGATCGTTACAAATATGGAGGCTCCATATTGTACACTCATTTGCACGACCAGCTTCACCCCCCCCCCTTTGGCGAGCGCTGCGAGATTTTAAATTCGCTACGCGCATCCAATCTCGCCTGACCGCCACCAACTGTACACAGTAATTGTAGCGAAGCCGTATGCTTGGCTGTAAAAACCCGAAGCTGTTCGCGATCGGCCTTCCTCCGCAGTGTCGTGATCTTTGTCAAATATCGTGAGGTTCCCACCCGTACGGTATTGCTAAATTTCATCGGCAATTGCAGAGACAGCGTTGTATTCGCGTTTTGGCGGCCACAACGGAGGCGTAGTTAAAGGGGAGAGGAGAAAGCGTACGTCTTCTGAAGAATTTGATTCTCCTGGCCAACCAAGGCGATTCTCCATGGCAACCAAAAAGGTCCTTGTGTGAAGTGAATCTTCAAACCGGAAAAGTAACAGTCCGACGTCCAAGCGGGCTTAGACCGCCCAGGCCACGCCTAGGCCACGCGCGCTTAGGCCAAATCTTAACGTTGCCACCAAAGATAAGCCCCTTTCTCGGAAAAGTTAGCGAAATTCTATATACGGCTTAGTTAGTGCCTAGAAATACCTAGTACGCCTTAACATAAGATAGGGCACGGGGTTAGGCGTACAAGATAATATGCCACATTTTACGGATTTTCCGAGAAAAAAATACGCGTTTAGCCCCTTAACGGACGGTTACGATAGAACCTAGCGCCAGGTTTCCAAAGGCACGTAATTACTAGTAAAATTGGCTTGAAGCTTCTTCAAGACCGAAAAGTAACCGTCCGGTAACCGTCTAGTAGGGGTTAAAGTAACCGTTCTTAAGGGGTGCTACCGGGAATTTAGCTCTATACGCTAGAATTTCCGAGAAAATATTTAAAGCGAATATGCGCCGCAGGCACGAATTTTTTTTAACGTAGATAGAGCTCCGTATAGGGCTTTAGTAGAACTCTATGTAGAGCTTTAGTAGAGCTTCTGGCAGAGCCTTTGGTAGAGCTCTACGCGGAGCTTTAGTAGAGCTTAATGCGGAGTCTTGGCAGAGCTTCGTGCAGAGCTTCGAGGGAGCTTCGTAGAGAGCCTCTGGCAGAGCTTCGTGCAGAGCTGCTGGCAGAGCCCTTGGTAGAGCTCCGTGCGGAGCCCGTAAGAGCCCCGTGCAGAGCCCCGTGCAGAACCTCTAGTAAAGCTTTGGTAGCTAGGGAAATTAATTATGGAGTCTAGCTTTAAGCTAAAATTATTATAGATTAGTAGACTGAGTCAGGCTCTACCATGGGCTCTATACGGAGTTCTACCAAAGGCTCTACCAGAAGCTCTGCACGAAGCCCTACCAGAGGCTCTCTACGAAGCTCTGCACGAAGCTCTACCAGAGGCTCTCTACGAAGCTTTGCACGAAGCTCTGCCAGAGGCTCTCTACAAAGCTCCCTCAAAGCTCTACACGAAGCTCTACCAAGACTCCGCATAGAGCTCTGCACGGAGCTCTACCAAAAAGACTCCGCATAGAGGCTCCGCGTAGAGCTCTCCCGAAGCTCTACACGGAGCTCTACTAAAGGCTCCGCCAGAAGCTCTGTCAGAGGCTCTCTACGAAGCTCCCTCGAAGCTCTGCACGAAGCTCTGCACGAAGCTCTGCACGAAGCTCTGCACGAAGCTCTGCACGAAGCTCTGCACGAAGCTCTGCACGAAGCTCTGCACGAAGCTCTGCTAGAAGCTTTGCACGAAGCTCTGCCGAAAGCTCTGCACGAAGCTCTGCCAGAAGCTCTGCACGAAGCTCTGCCAAGGCTCCGCGTAGAGCTCTACCAAAGGCTCTGCCAGAAGCTCTGCCGAAAGCCCTGCACGAAGCTCCACCGGAGGCTCTCTACGAAGCTCCCTCAAAGCTCTGCACATATCTACTATAATACCTTTCTCTTACTCTTTTTTAATCTAACTATATCTTTAGGTATTACCTAATATGGGTTAATTATTTATAAGTAATTATAGATATATACTTGTTTATATACCTACTTATTAATTAGATAGAGAGTACGGTAGTATTTATAGCTTTTTAAGATATATCTTTCTATAAGGGTAAGTTTATAAGGTAAAGTAGTTAAACAATAAAGTATTTAATATTAATACTTATATATTTCTAAAGGAATAAACTTATCTTTTAGGAAACTTTAGTAAAGCTATTTACTATCTATTTTCTATTAGAATATACTATAGACCTACTTCTTTAGTCTATCTCTTCTATATATAGTAATATTATATTATAATACACTTTATTTTAGAGTAAAATAATAAGTTTTTAGCTAATACTATAGCGCCTTAGTTATCTTTAGAGATTATAATTACTACCAAATCTCTCTCTAACTTAAATGGCTACTAAGAGGTATCTAAGCTAGACGGCTTTCTTAAAAGCCTATATATCTTTATAATATAATAAGGTAATAATTAGCTAATTACTCTACTTCTAATATTAAAAATATATTCTTTAATAGAATATTT
>Ga0307507_10004400_pt1 | contig 25088 bp, 14 predicted proteins | sample 7_EM_MG_FD_207223 | JGI IMG/M metagenome (GOLD analysis project Ga0307507, IMG submission 207223) | Populus trichocarpa ectomycorrhiza microbial communities from riparian zone in the Pacific Northwest, United States - 7_EM | ecosystem: Host-associated > Plants > Roots > Unclassified | place...
AATCTTTAAGCCCTCTTATTTGTCAGATCTTTAAGCCCTCTTATTTATTAAATCTTTAAGCCCTCTTATTAGTTAGCTTTTTACCTCTTTAGGCTAATTAACGTATTCTCTTCGGAATTTCTTTACGCCGCCAGTGTAGTCGGTTAGGAGGTGTAGGTAGGAAAGAGAATCCTTAAGTGTATTTACTTATTAAAATCGGCTTGTTGTTCGCTTAAGTATAAACGTCCTATCTCCTTTGCAAAGTAGATTGTAGCTTTAACCGCGCTAATGTCTAGAAAACGCCACAAAAACAAGGGTCTAGTTAGTGCGGCTTGGCTACCCTCCCTACTAGCTCTTACGAGCTCTCAGTAAGTACTGTCTTAGCGTCTACTAGCAGACTTAGTTTGCCGCAGGCTTCTTAAATACTATACATTTATAATCCTCCTACTTGCCTTCTATCATCTACCGCACGTTATAATACTTGACCAACTGTACAATACAGCCCTACTTAGTATGCTGCTGTTAGTTTTCGTCGTACCTGGCCTAGCAACCCCCAAACATATAGAGGCCCCCGCTTCAGCTTATACAGCCTATCTTATATAGCCCACCTAGCCCAGCGTCCCTTTGCGCAGCAATAGCCTACCTAAAGAGCTCTACCAAATGCCGTTCGCATTCTCAACATCCTCCTATAAATGTAACTACTCTCTTCTTTCTACAGAAGTAGTTCACCTCGTACTTCAAGAATTATTATAATAAGATAGCGGAAGCTCTAGCCGTAGTTGGCATTATCGCTAATATAATCCAGCTTGTTAACTTCGGCTCCCAGGTTCTGAAACGTCTTAAAGAATATTAGTCTAAGCTAGGAGAGGTCCTAGAAGTATTCCGCCATATTAAAGCTAAGCTGCCTATACTGCTAGATGCCCTCTGGCAGATAAAAGTGGCGATCAATACCGGATCTATATAAGATAAAACCAAAAAGGCGCTCCTTCCTACTATTAAAGGGTGTGGAGTACAGATAAAGTTGCTAGACGATATAATTATAAAAGCGCTGCCTGCATTGGGCGACTCTTAGGCTAAAAGAGGCAGGAAGGCATTTAGGAGCCTTTAGTATAACATAAAGGTGGAGAAGATAACAGCGGTGGTCCGGGGGTATATCCAGACGCTAATATACCACTATACCGCCACATCCACACTAAGGCCCTTAGCAGGTATAACTTTCTTATATTTTAGGTAATATATCTACATTCTAATAGTCCGTTTTTAGTAAACCGAACCCTATCCTATCCCGCCCTATCCTCCACCATCCCTTTCCGGCGTAATCTATACTTTGTAGATTGCGAAATCCTTACCCAAATAGATTGCAAGAGCCGGCAGTCTGCGTCTAGAGTAGCACTTGTTGGCCTTAGTGGCGTTAGGTAGGTAGCAAGCCTAGTGTTATCCCTAAGGGCATAAACTGACAAGCTCGAAAGAAAGTCACAGCTTACCGTCAAGTACTCGTACCGGGTACGAGAAAAATCGCCAGCTACCTAGGTCTTCTGGGTACATGCAAGCAGCATAGTAAGGTTTAAGGAAGGCTACCAAAAGATTGCCAAACAAGCTAAGCTTCCTAGCTAGGATTAGCCAGATGTAGATATCCTAAGGCTTATCTACAGTTGGCTATACGATGAGGCAAATAGTCGCTAGGTAATAATTATTAACAATATAGATAATCTAGGCGTCTTCTCCTATCCGTTAAACAGACGTAAAGGTAGTAAAGATAATATTTCTAGCAATGCGGCAGCCGCTTTACTAGAGTCTTTACCTTAATCACTAAACGGATCTATCCTTATCACCTCCTAAAGCCGAGACGTAGCCTTTTAACTAACGGGAAGCTACGCGGACATTATTAGAGTCCATTTAATGGACTAAGTACACGCTCTAGCCTTGCTCCGAAACAAGCTTGAGGGTAGCTTTAAATAGGACAATGCAGTAGCGCTAGCCGAGGCGCTTAACTATATACCCCTTGCGATTACCTAGGCCGCTACTTATATTAGCCAGAGAGCACTGCGTGCTATAGTATTAAGATATCTACAGGATCTCCGTAAAGGCGACTAAGACAAAGCGAAACTGCTAGATATGGACATTAGGGACTCTTATAGGGACGGCACGGCGTCAAACTCTATTATTGCTACTTAGCAGATATCTTTTGAGCATATTTACAGAGAGAGGCCTTTGGCAACGCAGCTGCTGTTACTTATAAGTCTTTTTGATTGGTAGGGGATTCCAGAGTCTCTGCTTAGTAGCTGCTACTAAGAAGACAACAATGCCAGCTCTAACTTTAAGGACGACTTAAACACGTTAATAAGTTTCTCTTTAGTTGCGATAAGCGTAGACAGGTACCAGTTTAAGATATACTAACTTATGCAGTTCTTAATAAGGAAATGGCTCGAGCTATAGGGCGAGATAGAGGGCTAGAGGGAGAAGTATATTATACTTATAAATAACAGCTACTCAGTGGGACAGTATAAGAACTAGAAAGCATATCAAGCACTATTTCCGCACACTTAAGCAGCAGTAGCGTGCCCACCGACCAATAGTGGCGCGCTAGGGACGTGGGCGTCGGTTTTTTTCAAGGCTGCGTGGTACGTAAGCGAAATGGAAAACTACTATGCAGCGAAGGAAATGGGCCGAGGTGCTTTAGAGGTAAGGGAGGCTACTCTAGGAGCGGAGCATCCGGATATGCTTAGCAGCGTTAGCAACCTTGGGTTGGTGTTAAAGAGCTAGGGCAAGTATAAAGAGGCCGAAGCAATATACCAGCAGGTGCTAGAAATAAGAGAGAAGGTGCTTAGGCTAGAGCATCCACGCACACTTAACAGCGTTAGCAAGCTTAGGTTAGTATTGTCAAGGCAGGGCAAGTATAAAGAGGCTAAAGTGATGCACCAGCAGGTGCTAGAAATAAGAGAGAAGGTACTTAGGCCAGAGCATCTAGATACGCTTAACAGCGTCAGCTACCTTAGGTCAGTGTTATTAAGGTAGGGTAAGTACAAAGAGGCCAAAGCGATGCACTAGCAAGATCTAGAAGGATCTAAGAAGGTACTTAGGCCAGAGTATCTAGATACGCTTAGCAGCGTTAGTAACCTTAGGTTGGTATTATCAAGCTAGGGCAAGTATAAAGAGGCCAAAGCAATGCACTGGCAGGTGCTAGAAATAAGAGAGAAGGTACTTAGGCCAGAGCATCTAGATATACTTAGCAGCGTCAGCCACCTTAGGTCGGTATTATCGAGCTAGGGTAGGTATAGAGAGGCTAAAGCGATATACTAGCGGGATCTAGAAGGATCTAAAAAGGTGCTTAGGCTAGAACATCTAGATACACTTAGCAGTGTCAGCCACCTTAAATCGGTGTTAGAGAGCTAGGGCAAGTATAAAGAGGCTAAAGCAATGCATCAGCAGGTGCTAGAAATAAGAGAGAAGGTATTTAGGCCAGAGCATCTAGACACGCTTAGTAGCGCCAGTAACCTTAGGTCGATATTAGAGAGCTAGGGCAAGTATAAAAAGGCCAAAGCAATGCACCAGCAGGTGCTGGAAATAAGAGAAAAGGTGCTTAGGCTAGAGCATCTACGTACACTTAGCAGCATCAGCTACCTTAGGTCGGTGTTATTAAGCCAGGGCAAGTATAAAGAGGCCAAAGTAATGCACTGGCGAGATCTAGAAGGATCTAAGAAGGTGCTTAGGCCAGAGCATCTAGATATACTTAGCAGCGTCAGCTACCTTAGGTCGGTGTTATTAAGCTAGGGCAAGTACGAAGAGGCTAAAGCGATGCACTAGCAGGTACTAGAAATAAAAGAGAAGGTACTTAGGCTAGAGTATCTGGACATACTTAGCAGCGTTAGCAACTTTAGGTCGGTATTAGAGAGCTAGGGCAAGTATAAAGAGGCCAAAGCGATACACTAGCAGGTGCTAGAAATAAGAGAAAAGGTGCTTAGGCTAGAGTATCTACACACGCTTAGCAGCGTTAGCAAGCTTGGGTCGGTGTTATTAAGCTAGGGTAAGTACAAAGAGGCCAAAGCAATGCACTAGCAGGTGCTAGAAACAAGAGAAAAGGTACTTAAGCTAGAGCATCCAGATACGCTTAGCAGCGTTAGCAAGCTTAGGTCGGTGTTATTAAGCTAGGGCAAGTATAAAGAGGCCAAAGCGATGCACCAGTAGGTGCTGGAAATAAGAGAGAAGGTGCTTAGGCCAGAGCATCCAGACACGCTTAGCAGCGTCAGCTACCTTAGGTCAGTGTTATCGAGCTAGGGTAAGTACGAAGAGGCTAAAATAATGCACTAGTAAGATCTAGAAGGATTTAAGAAGGTATTTAAGCCAGAGCATCTAGATATACTTACTAGCGTCAGCAACCTTAGGTCGGTATTGTCAAGTTAGAGCAAGTATAAAGAGGCCGAAGCGATATACTAGCGGGTGCTAGAAATAAGAGAGAGGGTACTTAGGCTAGAGCATCTAGGTATGCTTAGCAGCGTTAGCTACCTTAGGTTAGTGTTAGAGAGCTAGGGCAAGTACAAAGAGGCTAAAGCAATACACTGGCGAGATCTAGAAGGATCTAAGAAGGTGCTTAGGTTAGAGCATTTAGATACACTTAGTAGCGTCAGCTACCTTAGGTTAGTATTATCAAGCTAGGGCAAGTATAAAGAGGCCAAAGCAATATACTGGCAGGTGCTAGAAACAAGAGAGAAGGTGCTTAGGCCAAAGCATCCATATACACTTATTAGCATTAGCAATCTTAGGTCGGTATTAGAGAGCTAGGGTAAGTATAAAGAGGCCAAAGCAATATACCAGCAGGTGCTGGAAATAAGAGAGAAGGTGTTTAAACTAGAGCATCTACACATGCTTAGCAGCATTAGTAAACTTGGGTTAGTGTTATTAAGCTAGGGCAAGTATAAAGAGGCTAAAGCGATATACCAGCTAGCACTAGGAGGATATAAGAAGGTGCTTAGGCTAGAGTATCTACATACGCTTACCAGCGTTAGCAACCTTAGGTCAGTGTTAAAGAGCTAGGGTAAGTATAAAGAGGCCAAAGCGATACACTGGCGGGCACTAGGAGGATATAAGAAGGTGCTTAAGCTAGAGCATCTATATACACTTACTAGCATTAGTAATCTTGGGTTGGTATTATTAAGCCAGGGCAAGTACAAAGAGGCCAAAGCGATGCACCGGTAGGTGCTAAAAACAAGAGAGAAGGTACTTAGGCTAGAGCATCTAGACACGCTTACTAGCGTCAGCCACCTTGGGTTAGTGTTGTTAAGCCAGGGCAAGTACAAAGAGGCCAAAGCAATATACCGGCAGGTGCTAGAAACAAGAGAGAAGGTAATTAGGCTAGAGCATCTACGTACGCTTAGCAGCATCAGCAACCTTAGGTTGGTATTAGAGAGCTAGGGTAAGCGCGAACCAATAAGAGCAATAATAGCTTAACCTTGCACTTCAAATCGACCTCCTACTAGCCAGAATCGACCTGCCTCTAAGCAACCTCCCACTTTAAATTAACTTCCTACTAGCTAGAATTAACCTACCTCTAAGTGACCTTCCTTTTCTCTATAACTCTTATCTAAGCGACCTTTGTCTAGTTTAACTAGGCCCTCTACTAGCTCTAGACGACCTTCTTTAGGCTAGAGGCCTTCTTCTAGTTCTAGACAAACTAGCTCTATCTAGGGAGGACACACCTAACTAAAGTCAAGTTATTAGGGGCAGCTAATAATCTACAAGGACCATATACCTAAGGACAACGACATTACTTAGGGTATAATAGTGCTCTATACACTTATAGGTTAGCACGCAGAGCGCTTTTATACCGTACGGTATTCTTTCTATATTTGTTAAACTATAGGTAAGGCCCTGGTTAACCATATAACGGTTAGCAGTAGTAACGGTATAGCTCTATATATACTCCCCTATTGACTTTGTCTGGTCTTATATATAAACACTAGTAAGCGCTGTCCTAAGCGACCTTGCTAGAAAGCTTAAGTCTTATACCTTAAATCCTGCAAATAATTAATGTAAAGACCATATTAAGCAAATATGTATATCTGCCGATAGAATTCAATATATGGTATAAAAGCACCCGTCTAATTGGAGCTTTGGACGATTTAACTAGGGCGTATAGTTCCTAAGCGTCTACCAGGATGGAGATGTCGTTAAGGAGTTTCAGCTGCTATATAGCCTTGCCTTTAAACTTACCTAAATAAACTACCAGAATATTAGTGCAAGTTACGAACTAAAATTAGCTTTAAACTTAGCAGCCTTCTTAATACTATAGCTTTTCTAAATATTTACATGCTGCACTATTTTTAGATTAATATAAACGCTAACCCTAGTTTAAACACGTTTTCTAGGGGCCCATTATTCACGTTCAAATTCCTTTGTAATAGAATATATATATTAGTAAAAAGGCTATTTAATTTAGAAGGAATCACAGCCACTAATTTCCAAGACCTTTTTATTTATGATTATTAGTCCATCTCTAGCTTTGCCTAGTTGAGCTTTTATAGATCCCATTCTAGTTCCCACTGCGGATCCTGTTCTGGTACCTAGTTTTAGATTTTACTTCTCTTTTAAGACCCTATCTAGTCCTTGTTGGAATTTGCCCCGCTATTAGAACTTCTTAGCGCCCGCTACACTAACCTTTATATCTATATACCATCCTGTGGCGAAAACGCGTTAACCCTAGAGAAAAGAAACCACCTATAACTTATAATTAAATCAAAGTAGATTAAATATAACTAGGTAATAGGAAGGCAGAACAAGGGTTACTTAATAGGCTTTATAGGATTATATAACTATAAGTCTTATATAGGACTCTACCTACTCTTCCTTAGCTGCAAAACATACTGGTCGCCGCACTAGTATAGTATTAGTGGTGTTTTTAGCGCATAGATTCGCCTAGAGCTCTCTATAGTTTGCCTACACTAGTAGGGAGGGCGGCTGACCTGCTCTAGCTATACCCTTGTTAAGGGTCTACTTCCTAGGATAGTATTATGGCGGTAATACACTACCTCCGCTACTCGGCGTTTAGCTTGGCGCGGTTACTAAGTTAACTAAACTATACCAAAACCCCCAACCTGTATCCTCGTCAACGGATACATATTAAAGGCACAGGCGCTCCCGTAGGCGGGTCTTCTATAGGGATTAGCACTAGCCCTATAACTAGGGCTTTTTAACCCTAGGACTCTTAATTACACCTATACTTTTAAATTCGGCGTTATTAACGTATTTCAGACCAACCCTTTTGTTTATAGTCGTCGGAGCAGAGTTCCTCTAGGCTTTATAGAGCTACCTCTAGGGGCGATCTCTTATTTAAGAACGGGAGAACGGAAGCCACAGGGGATTAGTTCCCGTAGGGAAGCAGCAGACGTGGCTAATAGCCCCACAGGGGAGTAAAAGCCGCACGGGAATATAAGCCGCAGGGGATTGGTTTCTATAGGGCGGCGGAACACGTAGGTATTAGCACCTATAGGGGATTCATTAGAGTAAGGGATTTGTTAGAGTAGGGGGTTTATTAAAGCAGGGGATTTATTAGCGCAGGGGATTTGTTAGCGCAGGGGATTCGTTAGAGTAGGGGACTAGATCCCATAGGGGATTTATTAGAGTAGGGGACTAGTTCCTATAGGGCGGCGAAACACATAAGTATTAGCTCCCGTAGGGGATTTGTTTAAGTAGGGGACTTGTTTAAGTAGGGGATTAGTTAGAGTAGGGGATTAATTCTCCTATAGCCTCTATTTAGGCGGCATAAGGCTGCTTCTAATAGGCTAGGGAGTGGATTGCGTGTTTTATAGAAATATAAAGCCCATATAGAATAGTAGGGTATGGGGACCTAATAATTTGGCAGAAGATTAGGTTATCTACTTTCCCGGGTTTATTTAGCCCAGGCGACTCGCCCTATGCTATTTCACATGCGTTTTGACCAAGGCTGCTACCTAGCCTTAGCCGCCCAAATCTCCGCAAAACTTCACTTGTGCAGTAGAAGAGCAATAAAATATTATTCTATCTACTCTACTAGCACCTTTAGATCCTTCCTTGCTTCCCAAAGCACCTCCTTTATTTAAGAAGGAAGTTTTTTATCCTTTCCCTTTCACCTCCCACCGCCTAGAAAGACCACCTTCCGCAATCTATTAACCCAAGAGATTAGTGGCTGATAGTATAGTAAAAAGTTATTACCTATAGTCTTAAGAAAATCCTCTTTATTAGCCACTACCCCTTTTTTCATTTCAGCCAGCTCTTCTATATCCATAGAATTCCACTTATCAAACCTATTAACAACGTTGCCTTTCTTATTAGGTCTATTATAGTGAATACATATCCAGAATAGCACCTAAAAGAACGACTCAAAATCATGCCAAGCTAAGTATATCTCGCCTAGGAGCACTCCAATCGCTATAAACGCTTTTATGCCGGTCTTGCCCCGCGCTTCTAAAGGCCCTTCCCACTGCTCCTTAATCGCAAGATCGAAGTCAATTAAGAATACCGGCTAAGAAGGATTGTCGTCTTTCTTGTTTATTATAAGGTTGCCTATTAAAATGTCACATTAGATAATACCGGCCCGCGTATATAAAGACTCGTATCCTTTAATGCCACCCTTTAGTGTAATAAGCATTGCAGCCCAAGAGCTTGCCTTGTAAAGAGGCTTTCCGTAGTCCCTAGTAATAACGCGTCAATATACTCGATTTAGGGTTATAAGGCGCTTTCTGCCTTTAGGTGGAGAACCTAAACACATACGCTTGCTAGGCAGTAATAGGACATTAGTATAGCTAGAAGATCTCTTTTTACTAGAACTTCGGCCTTTTCTTATATTAATTTGCACTCCAGCCGGTCTTGGAGGCATTATTAAGCCTTCTAGCTTATATTTTATCGCTTTTATAATATCCAGCCCCTTGCGGATATTGTAGATGTTATTATTTTATCCATTTATATAAATAGTCTTATAGTAATAGTACCTGGCTACGTTAACTACTCCTTCCTCTAATATCTTATATAGCAGTTTGCCTTCTTCCTCGCGCTCTAGGTACTGCTACAAGTCTTTAATAACAAGGGGTTTCTTAGAGGCGTCCCCTTTACGGTATCCTCTTTAGTAAGTTGTTGCCTAACCCGCAACGCAGCGTGCCCGCTTAATAACTTTATCAAGGATAAGACGCTTAGTCTGGCCATTACATATAATTTTAATATACCGTTTGCCGTCCAATATTAGAATAGTAGGATCGAACCTAAGCTACTCCTTGTTTATCTAGAGAAATCCCAATATTGCTAAAGTAAATTATAGCCCGTCTTTATTAATATTAAATAGTGATGACGCGATGCCTCCTACCCGGTTATACTCCTATAGCCGCATAATAGGTCTATAGAGGGTAAAGCCTAGGATAAAGCGATAAGTGTCCTAAGCGGCAAAGACTTCTTTTATATATTTCCCCAAATTAAACCACGCCTGTGAGGCTATATTGGTGTTTAGATTACTTTTTAGCTCTTCTAGTACAAGTATATGCGACTAATAGCATTAAGAGCTTTTGCTGGCTATTAGATTATCCACAAAACCAATATCTAGCTTTCGCTTTGCTGTAGACCCTTATAAGGGCTGCTTAATATGTGCGACAAGCGTTTGTTATATCTTTAGGGCGGACCTATACTCCTCTATAAAATCCAAAAATGATTTAATTAGGTTATTAAACCACTCCAGGATATTATCTTGCTTTGCGCTTTTAGGCCAGTCATGCTAGCCACCCTTAGTATATAGTGGATTGTCCCCTTCCTTACATTTCTTAAAAACGGTGGCGCTTGCCTCTTTAAGACCTTCCACTCCCCTAAAGAATGCTTTATATAAGCCAGGAATCCCTACGTAAAGAGGGCCTAGCTCCTCCTTTAGAATATAATCCACGTATTTCCTATATTTAGATAAGTTAGTAAAGCTACTTATATTACGCAGAAGTGGGGTTTGAACATAGAATAGCAGCGGTTAGGGGGGGGGCGTGGACTCTATTATAATAGCGTATACCTTTTCCCAGATGACCTTGTTAGGTTCAATTTGAAGGATCGCATTTAGAAGAGGCAGGAATTGTTTAACGTCAAAGTTGTCGGAATTAACTGCTAAATTAAGTCTTAACAGATCACCAAGGAGGTTTTTGTTACTACTGTTGGACGGCAATGAACGAGAAGTATAAAGGCTCTATAGAGCAAGTATTAGATTAAGCAAAATATCCTTTAGTCCTATAGGCGTTAGATAAAAACTAGTAATAGGTCTATTAATAGTTACCTTTATTGCCTATCTGGTGCAATAAGTCTAAAGAGCTAGGGATACCTAGATTCTAATAAGTCAAGTTAAATAAATCGCGAAAGTTATTTAGCCCTTCTCTAATAGGCTTCGTTTTTATTATCTCTAATCTAAAGAGATTCGTTATTATAGGCGGGCGCGCTAAGAGCTACGTTAGGAGGGCTGACATAGTAGGCGGGTAGGTAGGTAAGGGGAGATCAAAGAGACTAGTATATAAGGATGGTATAATAGCAGAGAAGTAAATAAGTGCAGGGAGGTCGAATACACGCCGGCGCGTCTTAAAATAAGTAAATAGCGAGAGAGGAAAGTATAAGGGAGGAAGCAAAGTACAAGCAAACACAAGGATTAAAGATTAGGCGCGGAAAAGTTAAGCTGACCCAACATAGCTTAGACTAAGGCTTCGCAGGGCTTAGTTAAATGCTAAGCCACAATAGCCCAAATGCGGGTAGGCAGCGTTTTCTGGTCTATAACTAATTATACTTATCGGTTTTAGTTTGTTCCGCGACACATAAGGCTCCAATACAGCGGGGCTCTTATACAGCGAGGCTAAAGAGCACTAGGTGGAGTTGCTCCTATAAGCGCCTATAAATAATTATATAGCTAGTCCTAAAACGAGCTAAACCTAATTTAGACGCTAGCGGGTTAAGAGATAGATTAGCCTTTATAGCCTCTAGACCTAGAAACCCTTATAGGCCCCCTTTTCTTCTATTATTTTACAAACTAACTTCTATTTTAAGGACAAATTCTATCCTCCACTAGTAAAGAAGACGCTAGTATAAAGCGACTAGACCTAAATATATAATAGGGGAATGTAGTTCTGCTCGCTTTAGACGCCAAGCTTAGTTAAATCTGCTAACTTATTGCTAATTAAGCATATAAATGCGGCAAACACTTGCTATAAAGGGCAGGGCTAGTCCTAACTTAAATCCAATATATAAATTTCCTTTAATAAGCAAACGATATAATAACTAAAGAGCGTACTATTTAAGTAATAAATTTCCTCCTCAATTCTGGAGACTTCTCTATCCTTAGACTAAGTATGCCCTTTTCCTCTTAAATGCCGTGATCTTATTTCTAGCCTTTATAACCCGTTCATCTCCGTAATCTAAAGTTTCATCACTACCTCTCTTAAGAGTGTGGATTTCATTCTAAAACCGCCTAATAGTATCTCTTATTTCTTCCCAGTCACTTCTTAGGCTGTCAGTCCGATTGTTAACCTTCCCTAAATGACTTATAATGTAGCGGTTGTTTTTTTTAAGGCTGTTAATTTTCCTATTAAGTTGGCTAAGCCTATAGCTAAGTTAATTAACTAAGCTACCTAGTCTCTCTATTGCCCCTAATAGAGTAAGCTGGGGGTTAATAAGCTTTATTAGAAGGAGTTACTAAGTAGACCATATTAAGACAACTTCTTTATCTCGTTAGTGTGGGGTGAATATTTCCTTATAGTTTCTTCTGTATTGGCCTTGTTATTCTTTAAATTACTCTTGCGTTCTAGTGCTAACTAGATATCCTGCTCATATTAGTAAGCTGGCGAATAGACAAAACTATAGGGAAGCAACTATTGCATACCTACCCTACTATATTAACGGCCTTATTGGAGCCCTTGGGATTGGAAGTAAGTGGTATATTCTAGCTCTGTTAGCGGTATCCCACAAAGGATTTAATGTTTAGAGCGCACCTTAATCTGATACAATGTGGTATCCACTATTATAGCGTCCAAGTCGTCCGAGTCACTTATTATTAAAGAGATAAGGTAGCTAATAGTTTAAGTGTCTTTGCGAGAAAGTAAGGAGGGATTTCCTTAAAGGATTCTGTGCTTAATGCAGGTCTAGTTAAAGGATATAGAGGCCTTTTATATCCTACTTCTCTCTGCCGCTTGGCTAATAGGAGAGCTGACGGTGGGCTCTGTTTCAACTATACCTTAAAAGTCGAGCCAATTTACTAACTCAGGGATACTAGCACAGCATTATAAACGCACTACGATACAGCTATAATAGGAGCATAATCCTTCCCTATCTATACCCCACTTTACTGTGCCTCTATAGGAGGGTTATATTAAACAATAAGGGCTAGCATCAACCCCTTTCTTCCAATTATTTTGAGACGGCGATATTGAGGCAGCTGGTTAAGCGTTACTTCGCACAGCAATGCCTATCTAGTTGCGTGGCTTTACTCAAGCCCTATTATATACCTTAACGCAATTTCCTGTCGCCTTAATAGCTGACGAGCCTGGCCTAAGGTTAAGACAAGGTAAACAGACAACTTAGCTTTTAGACAGCCCTAATAGTGCAGTGTTTGGAGGCGTTTATATAAAGTTATAAACTAGAACCAGAAGCCAATAATGACCCCCTAATAACGCCTTACCTAGTAGAAATAGCATTATATAATCTACTCCTAACGCCCACCCTTTACGGAGCAGGACACTGCTTAAGTAGTAAACTCATCTTAGCCAGTCAATCTCGTATATTCACTCCCTATCTGTGGCAAAGGAGCTGTTGGTGCGTTATAGGGTGGTTTAATTGGCATTCTAGCTAAGCCCTTTATAAGCGCTCCGCTTTATATAGGCGGCATAACAACTCCTATTAATCTGCCTTGCGTTAAGGGAGGACTTATATTTAAGACGCTAAGCAGCCGGTACTTAGAGGCATATAGACTTATACCCTTATTTATACGTTCTACCGCGTCCTTATTTCTATAAGTAGTTGGTTTACTTTTCACTTATTATTTATCTATTACTCCATCTTCTCCTTTTTTCACTAGCTATTCTATCTAGTCATTAATATTAATCCTCCTCTCCTCCATAACAACTATTTTAGAATTTGCTTTGGATCCTCACTTATAAAATTAACTGAAAAAAAAAGCTAAACGCACTATTATAGATTTGAGGCGTTAGTGTTAGCCTAAGTACTATCGGACTTCTTAGTCTTTACCATATATGGGTACCCTCTAGACTACAAAATCGCCCTTCTCTATTGTGTTCTTTCTAGGAACAATTAAAAACCGTGCTTATAATAGCATATTTATATTTAGCAATATTCTTAAAAGCCTGTTAAGCAGCCTAAACAAGGCCCAATAATAAACAATCTGACGAAGAGGCTAGTATAGGCCTGCAAAACCCCTTACATCTTGAGCCAATAATTAAGAAAAGGTAGAAAGTAGCTTTAAAGCGTAAAATACCTGCTAAGGATCAGGTTCGTGCCGTCTTGTTTAACTTATAGATAAATATACTTCTTCTTGCCGTTCCCGTCGGCTTTGTGGTCAATTATCTTTATGTTAACGGTATCGCCATATTTATTGTTAACTTTATTGCTATTATCCCGCTTGCTGCAATGATTAGTTGCGCTACTGAAGAGATTACGCTCCGCGCCAGTAATATATTAGGTGGTCTTTTAAACGCAACTTTTAGGTACGTTTCTCCGCTTCTCGTTTGTCCTAATATTATCTAACATTTAGCGCAAAAACGCTGTTAAATTAATTGTCTCTATCTTAGCCCTAACTAAGGGCCAGATTACTATTATTAAAACTTCCTTAATTGGCAGTATACTTTCGAACTTACTCCTTATCCTTAGCATGTGCTTCTTCTTCAAAGGCATTAACCGGATGGAACAACATTTTAATATAATAGTAGCAAATACTGCAGCCAGTCTTCTAGCTCTGTTTATTAGCAGTCTAATTATTCTAACTACCCTCCACTCTACGCTGTTAAGTAAGTTCAATGACAGCTTTAGACCTATAATAGATACTAACCCACGTAGCCATAAGCCTTAATAGCTCTATACTTAATCGGGAGCTTTCCTGCGGAACAGCTATTATCCTCCTAATTGTATACGCTTGCTACCTTATATTTCAATTAAAGTCATATAACGAAATGTATAATGCTCCAAGCCAAAGGGCTCCTAAGCATAAATCCTCCTAAGTTAAGCAGGATTTAAACGTAGAAAAGAAAGACGACGAGATTAAGGTGCCCAAATTAACAATCTAAGGTGTAATTATAACCCTTAAATTCTCTACTGTGTTGGTCGCCTTCTGTTCCGAGTTTATAGTTAACAGCATTAGTAATGTTACGGTAAGCGGCACTATCTCTACTACTTTTGTCGGTCTTATCCTACTCCTAATCATTGGGAACGCTGCCGAGTATATAATAGCGGTTACAGTAGCTTACAAGGATAAAATAAGCCTAGTAATTAATGTTGCTATTAAATCTAGCATATAAATCGCCCTTCTAGTTCTCCCCTTCGTTGTTATACTTGGTTGGACTATAGGCTAGAATTGCATAACGCTTTTATTTAATACCTTTCTGATTGCTGTTTTATTTGTTACTATACTCCTAGTAAACTATCTTATCCAAGATAGCAAATTTAGTAAGTTTTCCTTTTTATATAGGTAATCCACTCTAACTAATACTAAAATAGACTGGCTTAAAGGCGTTCTTATTATGGCAATCTATGCTATTATTATAGTTGCCGGCTGGTTTTATCTAAAACAAGTTTTAGATCCTCTCTATCCTACTTAGTTTAAGCCTCTAATTGCTATCTTACTCCTCTATTGGTGTTGACCAGTTTCCATTACCTAGAGCTAAATATGATTTTTATAAGCTGTATATATAGCTTTCTAGCAAACCTTAGGCTGATCTTCTTATATCTATTAAGCCGTTTAGGTTGGCTAGAATGTTGCTTTCTTTTATCTTCTCTTAAAAAAAAAATTTCTTTAAATTGTTGCAAAGTTTATAGGAGTCTTTATGTGGGAACTTCTTCAATGTTTCTAGATATAGGACTTATATATTTCTTTTTTTTCTAGTTCTAGTATTTTCCTAACATTTACTTCTTACTAATTGCGTACTAGGCGTAAATAGGTGCTAGGCCAAACCACGCAGCTCTGACCTAGCTCGCACTATTGCCTAGCTTGTATAACTAGGGCTATAATGTTAATTGCGCACTAGATACACATACACCCCCTACCTTATTTAGTTTAGATACTTCCTTACTAAGTTTAGACGCTTCCTTACTAAGTTAGAATATTACGTGCGTTTAACTTGTTTGCGCCTATATCGCGAAAATTAAAGTACGCGGTACGTAACTTTTATAACCGCAACACTATAATTAAGTCTTGATTTCAGTTATAGTATAAATAGTAGAGTCTAAATTAGATTTGGAACGTGCTAAAGGAGCGATTAATTAGATTGCGTAGTGCTTTATAAGGCGTTGCGTAAACTAATTTGGGTGCTACTACCTCTGTAAGCTGCCTCCGCCGCGCCACGCCCGCGCCTAAGGGGAGTTTTCGCATAGTTAGTGGCACCTACTTGTTGGTTTTTGACCGGAAAACTAATACTATATAGCCTTGCCCTTTAGTAAACTTATAGATATTATTAAGCGCAAGCTTCTGAGAGTCGCACAGCTTTAACAGAGGTGGGTTAAGAACTATAGTGCATTTAGGTAGGCGCGCACTTTGATTTTCGCGATATAGGCGCAAACAAGTCAAACGCACATAATGTTCTAACTTAGTGAGAAAGCATCTAAACTAAATAAGGTAGGGGGTGTATGTGTATTAATTAAGGGGTGTACGTATATCATTTAGGGGGTATATAAATAGTAGCGACCTTTCTTTATAGAGGACCAAACAAGTTACGGGACGGCTAATTTATCGCTGCCAAGTATACAAAGGTAGAGAACTCTCAACTTCAATCTAATATACAAAAACTTGTCCATACACGCAAATGATAACGAGATATTCTTGATATAGAAGCAACTAGATAGAAATAAAACACCAAGCTAAGGAAATCCTAAATAACGCCTTAATTCTTAATGCCGAAAGACAAGAATATTACAAAAATCTTCCTTATAAGAAATTTCTTATACCTTAGACCTCTTAGGATCTCTATCTATAGTGGAATCCACCTTTCTCTTACGTACCCTTCTTCTTAATATCTCTTTTAATAAATCCTCTAATGCCTTTCCTAGTTGATCTCCTTGCTTATATAGTTTGTTCCTCTTAGCTATCTCTATTATAACATCTTCAAGTGGTTTGTATATCTCAGCATAACGGCGAAAGAGACGGGGATTCTCAGCATAGTATAATGCAAGTCTGTTTAGTAGTATATCCACAGCTAAAACCTAGGTAGGATACTAGTATATTACTGCGATAGGGCCAAATATAGATACAAATGATTTATAACTAGGGCTTCAGAGATGTCTTAAGTCCTTTATTATAAAATAAGAAGGCAACCACAAGACGAGATACTTTAGTTATTTACGCGAAATTATGGCATTGGAAATCGTTAATATTTTAGATAGGGGAGATACAACTCCAAGAAACGTTATAAGATTAGCTAAGCTATTCCCTATTTACTTATTAGTATTGCTAAATAAATATAGGTGTTTTATAAACATACCTAGAGGTATTGGTAAACCTTTAATATAAACCTCTTTTAGTTAAGGTAAGTCTGTTTTAGCCTCGCTATGGCTCTCTATTAGCTTAGGTAAGACTGTCTTGGTTTCACTACGGCCTTCTAGGCTCTTAAGGTAATTGGTATATATTTCCATATCTTCTTAGGTGTTACCCTCCGTATTGTTGTTAATTTTATAAGAGTTAACCTTATTGGGTATTTGAGTAGGTATACAAGGCATCTATTTCTATATAGGGTTAAAAAGCTGCAATTATTTCTTCTTCCTACTAGCAGATACTATGTCTTTGTTGCCAATGCAATTCTGGGATAATTTAAGGTTTCCAGCAAGTTAATAAACAGGTATATTATCTTCGGGGAGGTAGCATATAGTAATGTTTCTATAAGCACTAATTAAGGACCTATAGATTATATTAGCAACGTATCTAAGCTTAGTTAAGGTAACATATATAATATCTGGTATTCTTATAAAGATGGTAAGGGATGTATAGTCAAGAGGTCAGATTTAAAGGTAAGTTAAATTAATAGCATATAAGAGCCAGGAGCATGACGTTTATATTCCATTTCTCTCTTAGGGCGGAGTTAGGACAAAAGGCAGAAAGGAAAGGCGGAATATACCAGCCGCTCTTTTCCACTTTATATGGTGTCTGTGGTACAATATTCAGTGGCTGTAATTACTCTCAGCTTATATATTGTCTGCGCCTAAGACTATAGGCGCCTGAAGTAATCCACAAGTAAAGCATTAAGTGAGGTATTTTTGGGGGTAGCTATTAGCTGAGCTGTTACTAAATTTAAACAGCTGACAATTCCTAATAAACGCCGCATGCCTTAGTAGGGTTTAGAGGCGTTTGCATAAAGTTATAAACTAGAATTGGAAGTTAACAATGACCCCTAATAACGCCTCTCTTAGTAGGAATAGTATTATATAATCCACTTCTGACGCCCATCCTTCCCGGGGCAAGACACTGCCTAAGCAGTAGACTTATCCTAGCCAGTAAATCTTATATATTGACCCCCTATCTATGGCAAAGAAGCTGTTAGTGCCTATGGGGTGGTTTAATTAGCATTCTAGCTAAGCCCTTTATAAGCGCTCCGCCTTATATAAGCGGCAATCAACTCCTGTTAATCTACCATGCGTTAGGGGAGATCTTTTACTTAAGGCGCTAAGTAGCCGGTACTTAGAGGTCTATAGGCTTGTTCTATATCCCAACAACATTGACCACGATTTCTCCTTAAGTGGTATCTTATAACCCCAAGTACCTGCGAGCGCAGCGTCCCTAAATTATCAGCTAGTGAGTAGGTGTTCATAGATAGAGAAACCGACTTTAGAGATAGCGACAAGGCGTTAGCTAGTTGGGAAAGTGGCTTTAGCAATAAGGATTAAGAATGGGACACAGAGACATTATATAGCGGAGAAAATAGTGTCAGCACTAAAGGTCAAGAAATAGGGGCAGACAGCAATAAAGAGATATCGAGCGATGAGGCTATATAGGCGACGGTTAGATACAGTGGCCTTGGCTTTATAGTCTTAAATCTATAAGTACAGGATATAAATGTAAAGAAGATTTCTAATAAAAGCTGGTAAAAGGGTTAAAACTTTAGCCTCTTTTCGTTTAGCCTATCGCGAAATAAAACAATATTTTACTATTCCTACTAGAGTCTCTACCCGCTTGACTTATAGCGAGCTATAAAGTATTCGCGATAATCTATGCTTCCACTTAGATAAATTTATTCACTACCTTAAAAGCAATAAGTAAGGCAAATCTATGCTAACGATCTAGGATTTTTTAAATTTCTTATAGACCTAGGACGCATGCCACCTTAGTAACTATTAGTCGTGTTTAAGACTACAGTACTTATAGATTTATATCTTAAGGATATAAATATGTTTTTTTATAGTGTTTTCTTTTTGTTTAAATTATTTCTCTGCTTATGGTATATAGCGGTTGTTCATCTATTCCGGTGTAGTAGGGAGGGGTAGTTGGGTTACGTAAGGGGGCTCGGACTTATAGCTACGCTTATAGGGTTGTTTATATAGGAACTTCTCCAAGTATATATAAAGGGGCTTAGACTTATAACTATAGGGCTATTTACGTGGGAACTTCTCCAAGTATATATAAGGGGGCTTTAAGTCGTTGCAAAGTTCATAGGGGTTATTATATGGGAACTTCTTTAATGTTTCTAGATCTAATCTTATATATTTCTTTTACTTCTAGTTTCGGGATTTTTGTAACATTTACTTCTTATTAATTTAGGTTTACACGTGATATATAAGGCTCAAATATAGTAAGGCTAAAGAGGATACCAGCGTAAGGTACAGCTAGCTTTTAAGGGCGTTTTTACTACACGGCGCCCTGAAGATTTTGGCGTTGGGGGCCAGAATAGGCTGCTACAATGCCTAGATTGGGCATCGCTAGCATAAGGAATGTTAGCATAAAGATAAGGCTGGCGTTAGAAAGGGAGCTGTTCTAAAACCTTACGCATAAAATGGGCTTACTGGTGCTCCTACTATAACTATATATCTGCTTAATGTATACGCCTGTCTAGAAGCAGAATGGGATAAATATTTAAGTACATTTTCCTTAAAGCAATGCTATATGTAGCTGTTTCTATCTAACTTATGTGGTCTAGCATATCTAATATCTTATCTATCGCAGCCTTGTTAAGCTAGTAGAAACAATATAAATAGTATATACACTTACCACAACCTAAGCTATCGAAATTTGCACCTTTACTAGGTACTTCCTACTCCTTACAATTCTAAGAGTATAGCCCTTTAACTTAAAAAGATATCCTAGAGGCGTTCTAAACTTTATCTACTCTTATTAGCTACATCTAGCAACTTCTCCTCTATACGTTAGTAGGTTAGACTTTCTGGGAATATTACTTAAGTTAAAGACCTAATTCTAATTATTATCTAGCAGTACGTTATTATATACGAAATATTAATGGATCAGTGGACTTAATATAGATATATCGATTATAAAGTTCCTAAGAAGTGTTGGAACGATATTAAGGATCTATACTATTACCTAAATAGGGTGTGGGTATTAGAAACCCCATTACTTAGGCATTATAGTTGCTTAGTTACTACCCTATTAAGCTCTTCCGCAAGCGATAATTAGGGGATTATATGTACTACACCTAAACCTACATATATAGTGTTTTAGTGGACGGAGTATAATGGGCTCAGGTCTTTATAAAGAAAAAGCTATATATAAAAATGCCATAAACTATTTGCATTTGGAAACTATATATATATTTCAGATTTATATTATAGATACGCTAGAGCACGTCGTTTCCTTTAAATGTCTAATCGACTTGGAAAACTAAGGCTATACTTAAGATTATCCTTTCCCTACCAATCCACAGTTTTGTTCACTTTTGGCTGTATTAGCGGATGGGAAAGTTAACTAGCTAAAATTAAATCGCCAACTTTAACGTCAAACGCTATAACCCGAGGATGACGCTTGTTTGTAGGTATATTATAATTAAAGATAATATCTACTTGTTCTAATGTCCTCTAGTCTAATATCCTTGTAATTAGGTGGCATAGCTCCGTAGTATTGGCGCTATTGGACTGCTAAACCCAAAATCTTTTAATTAACTTGGTGTCGGCCTGCTTAATAGAAGTATAGACCTTCTCGAGTTGGGCTAGGCGCGTCTAGATAAGGACCCGTACCGGGCGTGCTAGAAGCTCGATTAAAAGCGACGCCATAAGCGTCTCCTATCTAATAATATTAAGCGTTTATTAGCCGGAAGGTTATGCAAGCTAGGCAATTATACAAGCTAGGGGTTATGCGGGCTATAGGATCTTATAAGCTAGAGATCGTGGGAGCTAGGAACTCGTGAGAGTTAGGAACTCATAGAAGCTAGAAACTCGTGGGAACTAGAAAATCGTATAAGTTAGAAGATCGTGCGATCTAGGTAATTTAAGCCGGGAGGGTTGTGCGAACTAGGCAATTATACAAGTTTAGGGGTTATGTAAGCTCTCAGATCTTGCGAGCTGGAGGTTATAGGAGCTAGGTGACTTTATAAGCTAGAGATCTTACAAGCTAGGTAATTATACGAGCTGGAAAATCGTACACGTTAGGTAATTGTGCAACTAAGGTAATTGTGCGACCAAGGGGTTCTGAAAGTAAGGCGCTTAGAAGTTATATTAGTCCTTAGTTAAGCAACTAACGTTTAAAGCTCTAACTAATTAACTAATTCCGTCGCAGATTAGACGAAGCTGATGACCACTTCTTAATGTATATATAGAGGCTCTAGAGCTATATTTAATAAAGCAGAGTTCTTATTCTTAATTGTCCTGTTTAACACTAAATTACTCCCTTAAATATTGCTTAAAACGCAGTTAAAACTAGAACTAGAAAAGAAAACCAATAAAATATATTATCTAAAAGTGTTCCACTCATCTTAGCGCAGCTTATAGATAGTGAGAAATATAGCGACTTAAAACTTGTATGCTAGGGACTAGAGTTTAAAGTCTATAAAGCAATTATATGCACCTAATCTCCTGTGCTTGCAGCTGCCTGTAATAGGGGCTTTTAGGTAAAAGCTAACCAAACATCTAGTGGAATTAACCCTAACTAGGAACTAACTAACGGGTAGGAGGCGGCGACTAATATTATAAATATTAACAAGTTCGATTCTGGCACTGTTAAGAGAATGATCTAATTTATATATAAGAGGGACTATAATAATAGCGAGGAGGAGTAAGGATCTAATATTGCAAGTATAAAAACGCTTAGCCAAAGTAAGGATATATTTGCACACTAATCCAATTTATCCGTACTTAAACTTCAATCTATAAAATTAGAGGTAGCGCAACTTAATAACGCTGATGCCTTATCGCTATTTAAACTAGATAATAGCGGTGGCGATAATAAAGATATAATAACATAGCCGACAACAGCTAATATCATACTTCGCCATGTCTATGTTAATACAATTGCCGATTATTATAATATACCACAGCTAAAAGAGCTTATAAATATAAAAATCTAACACATTCTAGAAACCAGCTGGTCCGCGGACGGGTTTCCTAATATTATTAAGGATGTCTTCGGCCTAACAAGCAACTTGGCATTACATAATATAATCGCCTTAATGGCGGCCGAGTATATTAAAGAGCTTATTAAACTTAAGGACTTTGTAGAGCTAGACGTTATAAGCGATTTTACCATCAGCATTATATAGACGGCGATTACCGCATCCAAGGACATAAAGGAAAATTTTATATAGAAACTTCAAGCTGTTTAATCTCAGCTATAATAAATAGAGTTACTACTTCAATCCGCTAAGGCGAGGTGCGCCGCGGCTAAGAGCAAAAGCGAAAACATTAATAACTGTCTTAATACTCTCTGCGGGACTAGAACCTATCGCAATATCAGTTATAGCGCTAAGTTTATATATTATATTAAGGATAGTAGTTATCTGCTCAACCCTAATCACCCTTATATACTTTATTGCTTAAAATGCTAGTGTATAATTTAGATAATTTAAGAGCCTATGGCCATCCTGTAAAACAGCAGGTAGGATAGATAGGTTACTTTAAGCAAGTATATTGCATGCATAGGAAGAACCTTTTACTACCATTTCTATAATCTAAGCTAGCTTCCCTAGTCGCCTCTATAAGCTTCTATATTGCGAGAGCCCTTTTTAAAACAACGAGGTAGTCTCTAACTACTTAAACCAAATTCTCCCTAGTAGCTTTCCTAGGGCTAAACTTCCTATTGAGACCCTATAGCTCCTCTGTGTTTAAACCCAGCCGACTTAATAGCTATGAGATAGGTTTTACGGCCCACTATAATATTTTGGCTGACTATTCTAATGTACGTAGTTTATCCCAACTAACTATAATGCAAGGAGCGCCTTTAGTCTCTTTCATTTTAACTGCGATCTTATGTATTTTGCCATTACCCTGTCTATAACTAATAATTTGGACCTATCGCATTATTTAAAGAGCTTACTTAATCTCTTTACAGTTAAACTAATAGTAGGCGAATATCTAATCCATTTTAAGACAAGTTTGTCTCTAGCTGCACTAGATGCGAATTGCGTTGGCTAATTATATTTAGTCCAAACCCAACCGTTACAGTCCGGTGCCGTCCACTTTAGTAAGGGGTTATAGATTAACTCTACGATCTATTTAGCAAGCGAATTAGATATAATGTGCCTTTAAGAGTATAAAAAGGTTAAGAAAGTTAAATATAAGGGGGTTAACTTATTAGAAATTTAACCCTAGGCGGTAGCCTATTTATATATTAATTGCTAAAGCCCTAGTATCCAGCTGGTCTTATATCCTTACATCCATTGGCCGGAACAGGGAAGGGCGTATATATCTATATATAGAAATGTAGGTTGATTATTAGGTGATGAAAGCCGCTAGAATGTTTAGGTGTGGCATTCTAGAGTACTTAGTTAAATTGTACTATAAAAGTAATAGGGTAAGTAGGTTAGCCTCTAATGCGCGCGATATCTGTCTTACATATTAAGGCTTATATGCATACTAAGCATTTTCCTACTACCCCTCCATTTAGATAAAGTTAGTTATATAACTAAAAAACCCCACTTATTCTAATTCACTGAAAAGTATTATCCGTGCTTTTTATCGATCACTTAACGGTAACTAGGCCGCATAAAGCGGTAAGTAAGACCTTTGCTAGAATCTTAGTAATACCAATACTAAAAAATGCCCTTTCTTAAATGTAGTTTCTGTATGGTCGATCCCATATCTTCCTAATACGGCAAAATCCCTTATCTTTTTCGTCAGAACCCTTCCGCTCTTATAGATATTACTTATGCCTAAACATTTATATTAGATTGAACTAGACACTAGCAATATAATAAGAAACATCTGCGAGGTGCTAAAGAAGCAGGAAACCACTTTTACAACATCTTTAGAGCCGGGTATAGACAAATGCATATTAAAGGAAGTGGATTAGAAAACCACTTTTACACTATCCTTAAAGCCGGGTATAGAGAAATGCACGTTAAAGGAAGTGGATTAGGAAACCACTTTTACACCATTCTCGGAACCGGGTATAGAGAAATATATATTAAAGGAAGTGGATTAGGAAGCTTTGCACCTTTACAGAGTAGCTTAGCCAAAGTTGTTTATAAAGGTAGGTAGTAAGCCATTGAATTATACATAATCTGCTAATAATTTAGCAGCCTCTATAACGCTAGGTCATTTTTCGATCTATAAAAGAGGATATATATATAGGAACCCAAAGGGACCAGTTTATTATTCCTATCCAGATCTTAAAGGCGCCCATATATATTACCGATAAAAGCACTGAACAGCAAGTAGAGCTGACTTGCGGGTGTACTATCCTTTATGCTGCTAGTAAGCCAGCCGCTATTAGCGACGGGGTGGTATTTCTTATCCTATCGCCATAGCTGGTCCAAAAGAAAAGCCTAGTAGGCAGCTTATAGTTCTATATTAAGATCTATCGAGTCAAATGCTTTAAAGAAGTTGTATTATGGTTCAAAGGATATAAGGAAATTATTAAAGAGGTTATATTATGGTTTAAAGTCTATAAGGATCCCTAGCGTAGAAGGGACTTCATTCTACATTAAAGTCAATAATTCTCTACTTATTCTGTTATCTAGTATTGCTAAACAGTTTTCGGCGTCTGTTAGCGGAGTGGATAGGTTTAGTAAGAAGCTCTTAGGTCTATTCTCGGTATCAGATAAAACTATTGTGCCATTATAATATACCTCCTGCTATGCGGGGTTTATTAGGACCCCTAAATTGCCGTAAGTTATTTCTATTTGAATTTGTGGCTGGTTCTCGCTAAATAGTCTGTTTGGCCTGGGTGCCTGGGCCTGCTTAAATGCGTCTTCCTTAAGGTTAGGCACCGGTTGTAAAACACATTTACAACAGCACTTACTATACGGTATGCCTCTTCTATTATCCATTAAATGTGATATGTTAAATGGCTGAGCTCTATTATCTCTATAGCCTAGTAATAGATTGTGTAAATTGTTTTTAGGATTCCCTAATAAGAAGTTAGAATTTTCTTAAGCACTTAGTTCTATCTACCCTTACCTATATTATTTCTAGTGGCATATCTATATGCCTCCTGTGCGTGCGGTGTCAAAGCGGCCTGTTAGAATGTGGTAATGGGATTTGCTATATTATATTGGTCTTGCCTTATAGTGCCGGCACTCTGCTCTACCAAAAGTAAGTTCCCCTCTCTTTGGACCCTAAGTCGCTTGCCGTCTAGTTATTTGGCGGTTTCCGATCTTCTCTTTAGAGCTTCCGGAATCTAATCAATCGCTTTATATATAATAGCCGCAGTAGCACCTAGTAAAGTCAGCATCTATACTAAATTATAAGGATTTTAACCATACTAATGCCTTCTTTAATTAAGCTTTTGGTAAGTGTATGGTATTCTTTTAAGGTATCTAAGATGC
>Ga0307507_10004401_pt1 | contig 25086 bp, 31 predicted proteins | sample 7_EM_MG_FD_207223 | JGI IMG/M metagenome (GOLD analysis project Ga0307507, IMG submission 207223) | Populus trichocarpa ectomycorrhiza microbial communities from riparian zone in the Pacific Northwest, United States - 7_EM | ecosystem: Host-associated > Plants > Roots > Unclassified | place...
TAGGAAAAAGTCTTTTTTTTTTTTCCGTGGTTCCGGGCGGCGTGTTGGCGATGGTGGGCTTTTGCGATATGTTTCGCTATCACAACGATGGTCTTTGAATATCTCATTGGATTTGGTGTGAGGTGAGCTGCGTTGTTTATACCGTGGAGGGTTTTAACTGGTAATATGGGGCGCTAAATTCGTTCTTTGTTTACTGTGCATGTTCACACTGTTAGCACAATTTGTACACAGGTATGAGGTACTTGAGTACTATAGACTTCGATATTAGCGCGAGTGCAAGTACTTATACAGGCACCAATACTCTAGTGCAAAACAATGATTAAGCGGCGGTAAACAATACTCATAGTTTACCACTCACCCTTAAAGATGAACGTCTTAAACGTCATGGATACGTCAATCTCTTAATACTCGAGTGTAAAAAACGCTCCGTAAAGAGTCTCTCCAGTCGGCAAAAACATCCTAACTTGAATTCTAGCCCTCGTCATTCCAAACTCAAACATCACCACTGCCCCATCACCTATATGCAAAATGGTAGACCACTCCCGTAGGAAAGCTCGAAGGCATGGTGTCCACAGCACTAGGGTCCCCTCCGACGTTGGAAGCCAGAACATCGTCCCCCCCAGAGCCCGACTAGGGCACCACGAAAGTGTGTTCTGTAACCACCCCACTCACTGGGCTGGGGGATCACGCTATTCCCGACAACACAATGGCGATGCGGAGCGGGCTTGATGAGAGTGGATGCACCGGGGATGCCATGGGTGCTACTGGACACGAACTTCCCATGGATGCTGAAGCCCAAAGGGTTGGGATGGATACCCATGGTGGGAAGAGCAGGGAGTTGGGGGATAAGTTATGCAAAGAAGGAGCTTAGCCCGAATATTGGCAGGACAGCCGGGGCTTCGGATGGAATAACGCGCTGGATAGGGGATTTTGTAGGGGATGGCCTCAATGAACAGGATGGGTCTAACTTATTAAATTCGGGTTCGGAGGTTCATGAACGCTTTGGGCCCCTGAGGTTCTCCTGGGCTGCCGATGTTAGTGCGAAAATTTGGCCAGATGGCCCAGTCAATGCCTAAAAAGTTGTCGGAGTATATCACCCTCTTACTACTTTGATGGGTTAGTGAAAGATGGGGCACAGGAAACCCCCATGAATTGTTCTAGCTGTTGTGAAGAGCCTGGTTTACAGGTGGGGAATCATATACGATCACTCGTAGACCCACTCGGCCTCGCCCAGGAAATGAGCACTTCCCGGGAAATACGCTAGTGCCGGGTTGGAGCAAAGTTAGCAGCACAAAACTTCTTTGAGAATATCCGGAATGCTCTACCCACAAACGGCAAAGGTCGTTCCACAACATAAAGAGGGACGCTCATGCGGGGCCCCACAAACTTCTAGATGCATAGAATCTTCAATCTTAAATGCTGTTTGTGCAACCAAATAGAATAGGACTTATCTAAATTCTCAATATGTGGGGGGGATAATTGTACTGTGGTAACATGAGATAAGGCTACCGTAGTAGCTTGATCCTAGAGTTAAGCGATTCCTGCATGTTTATAACCCGGCATTTTTCTTTCATGATTCATATGCATACGATTTTATACTTAAATATTAGCTTTAGTTCTATGTTATGGCCTCTCATGATCGGAGCTAGTATCCACGATGATCTTGGGCCCTAAGTAAGTGACACGAATCCATGGAGTCTCCCAGTAATACTGCTAAGGTTCTAATAACTTTTAGTAGACCCCGTACCCAGAATAATGCAGGACTGAAATTTTGTTCAATAAGGGCAGCAGCGCTTGTGAGGACATAGACATAAACTGGCATGGCCGTGATGTTTTAGGGCACGGCAAATCAGGGGCTGGTGCTTGGGGTGCTTTAATTATGGGGCAGGGATGGACTCGAGCTTTCCATTGATGTGAATACGGCACGGTTGTGATGGCGACCTGGGCTTTGGTTTAGTTAGGACTAGGAGACACCCCAATTCTATCAAGAGAAAACAGTGGGCGTAGGTATAAAGAGCTACCGATATTAGTGTGTGGTATCAAGGTTTATTTATAGATATAGATGCTGCATTTGAGCCGAAGCGACGTGATTGGGAATATGGCTACTAAGGCTTGAATTGACATTTCCAAAAGCACGATACGCGGTAACTTATGCTGAGTCCATCTGATGGAAATTTTGAGAATTGAGTTTAACGGAGAGCGCACGGAAGCCCCCCCTGTATCGTCCATATATCAATAAATAGGGACAACAGGGATCCTGAATTGGTAAGCTAATGTGCTCAATTACCATATCGTGCAGTAACCGATTCCTACACAGGAGCCCCCCAATGCCCCTGATGTGCCATAACGGTATCGTACCGGCACCTCTAAGCGAACTTTTTCCAAACCTCCTCTTCATACTCATCTACCATCTCCAACAACTTTCCTCCTGCTTTAACCCATCCTTTAATCCCACCTTCCAACGCAAAGCTCTTCATATTCTTGTCCCCCTTCTCATTAATATAATCCTGCATCCAAGAAGCCGCCCTAGACCCTCTTCCTTGCGACGATCCTATTGGCTTGCGTTAACCCCTTTCAGGTGCGGGGGTCTGGGGAATCTATGACATACCACAGTAAAAGACAACGGCCGAGATACCCGCTGAGGAGAATAAGGTGTAAAGCGTTGGGATGGAGGGGTGAATGCTCTGAGCGGGAAGGTTTATGGAAGTTTTAATGGTTCCTCCCTGCTAGGCATTAGTTTTTCTAAAAGACAAAAGAGCCTATGCACTGTTTATTCATTATGTATCGGGGGAGTCAATGGGAAGGGAGGGGAGATCGACCTCATGATCGTTACGGCGAAGGTCAACTAGGACAAAGTGCTTTCCCGGGAGCTTGTCTTCCGACGAGAACCATTCTAGGACAGTGGAGCGAGGAAGGAAGACTGCCTCCGAGACTGCCTTCGGATAGGCGGCGTACCAGGGCTGCTGTTCAGATGCAGACATGATCGAATGGGTATTGATATGTTGGGTGGGGAAGAGTGCCTTGATTAATTTTGGCGCTGATGATAGTAACGGAAAAGGTGGGGTGCGGGGATGGGTGGGCGTTGAGGTTCCTTTGAATGGGCACCTTATATTCCGTGAACCGTGCTCATTACAAATATTCACACTAGGACAACGCCAGCACTGAGCCCCATACCCAATGGCAATGCCAATAAACCTAGTGTTGTATGTCTCCCACAGCCCCAGTGCCTTATCCTCTTCCGTCCTAGACATCGTGAGTTGTGACCTAACACATCCTGTTTCTGATCGCAATATCCTTTTGCATCCTGTACCTCCCGAGCTGGCACCTGATAATGGACGGCATGAGGAATGAATCTAGAGAAAAATGCTTAGTAAATGGTTGCTCTGAACATAGCATGCTCTGATGTCTGACCCATAACCTTGCAGGTCGATCTTTGTGTAATCCTATCTGGGGCATATTTTTTAAGCCCATTAGCTCTTAAGATACCACTTCCCTGTACTCTGAAAGTAAGTGATAGCTGTGACCCCTTGGTGCCAACACTACTTTATTATGATTTTTTCCCATTACCATACTCACTATTGTGTGATAGGGTCTAGTTGCTTATAACACTTTATTTAGTGTTTTCATTTGTGGGCTGTATGATCAAAGGCTTGAAAGCTAATTTTCTTATTAATTCAGCATCCAATCAAAGATCTAATACCTGAGTCTGAAAGTTTTCAATGCTAGCTTTCCAACGGAGGAAAGAGTATTGATATGGTATCAATGCCTATAAAGCTAGGGCTAATATTACTACATGTATTTAGAATTGATTGAAATTATGGGAATGGAATGCAAAATGCTCTCAAGACGCAATGAGGTCATACCAAATATTAATATTATTATCTATACATATATGCGTATCTATCTCTAAACTCTTTTTATTTTTTATTTTTTACCTAGCTATTGTGATGATTCATTTGTTGCCCGCTTTGTCTTCGCCGAGGCCTTAGTAGATGTAATCCCATCTAGTAGTTACTAGGGTACGGTAGGGTACGATAGTTAGTCTGGGGCACGACTGGCAGAAGGGTCGTGACTGTGGTTGTGCGGGTTTTCTCTGTTGGGTGCGTTCTCTTCCTGTATTTAGTCTGGAGCGAGCCGGTCGAGAGCTACTCGTCGAACATCTTAACTCTCTTCACCACCCAAGTGCTTTCCTCCTCTGCTGCGACGAAGTTTCCGCTGTCGGGGTTCGCCATCAGGCCTGCCAAGCCTCTCTTCTATCGCGGCTGCACAGCGAAACAGATGCCGAAAGCGTCAGAATTTCCGGAAAAATGAATATTATCGATTTCGAAAAGGTCGTGAGCGCTGGACTTTCCCTAAGAATTTTTTCTTTTTCCCTTTACATCGAATGCGGCTTCACACGGCCGACTTTCCCACTTTTAGCTGAACTTTACCTCTCTCGGTTAGAGAGCCAATCGGAACCCCTGCGCGGCGTCAAGGTAAAAAAATTGAGGGTTGACAAACTGACGGCCTTTTTGAAATCGATGATAAAGTCTGGGAGAGGAAGGTGCCACTGCCAAGCGTACTTTACCACGGAATTGGTACAGTGCCCAATTGTCAGATATGGTTCTTCATGCCGATCAACCATACCGGGATCTGGGAAATCCGTTCTCTAAGGTTGAATGTCACTATCGACCAATGGGCGTCGAGCAGCCTGTCATCGACTCAGCGGGAGATGCCGAGTGGCTCAGTCCGAAAAAATAATAAATAATAAAAGTAGGGGATTTTAATATATTTTTTCCAAAGTTTGAATATCAATGACATGCTCGGGGAAGTTAGGTCGTTCGTCTGCGGTGACACTCACCTCTGGTGACATTCACCTCCGGGCTAGTCGGACAACCCCGTAGACCATTCTACGCAGCTAGTATAAGGCTACTCTTTTCTTCTCTTCTACATCTGCCCGCTCCGTCAACTCTTAAGCCTTCCCGTTTCACTTCCGGTTGGATATAGACAATATGGCATCTGGCACTCCAACCCTATCTGAGAAGGTCTCCGAAGGCTGTATTGTTCCGGCAGGCTCCTCTACAGCACAAAACGACTCTATTAGTGCGTTCAAGCAATTATCCTTTCTCGACCGTTTCCTGGCAATATGGATCTTTCTAGCTATGGCGATTGGTATCATCCTGGGATACTTTGTGCCTAAAATGGCGCCAGCTCTGCAGACTGCAGGAGAATTCGGTCCGGTGAAGGTCTCGGTACCGATATCCGTTGGATTACTCGTCATGATGTACCCAATCTTGTGCAAGGTGCGGTACGAGTCGCTTGGAGGATTGGTCAAAGTGAGGGCATTGTGGATTCAAATAGGGTTTAGCGTATTGGCCAATTGGATACTTGCACCTATAGTAATGGTCAGTATAGGATTATTTCTCCAACGAGAGAAACGTAGATTTTTCTAATAGAAACAATAGGTCGGATTATCGTGGGCTTTCCTCCCTGATAAGAGCGACCTCCGCGATGGCTTGATACTCGTTGGGATTGCCCGATGCATAGCTATGGTAGATTCCGAGAGCTAGCGTCATCTAAATACACTAAAAGCTAATCATATCCCTAGGTACTCATCTGGACCGATCTTGCATCCGGCGACACAGACTATTGCGCAATGCTCGTCGCCCTCAACTCCATTCTCCAAATCATCCTCTTCGCCCCACTCGCAGTCTTCTACATTAACGTGATCTCCCGATCCAATATTGAGATCCACTACAGCACTGTGGCAATCTCGGTAGCTGTATTCCTCGGCATCCCTCTCGCAGCTGCGATAATAACCCGGTACCTGGTCCTGATCCTGCTCTTCCGCAGGGACGTTAATAAGTACAACAAGTACTTTATCCGCTGGGTAGCCCCTCTCTCCCTGATCGGCCTTCTCTTCACAATCTTGGTTCTCTTCGCTTCGCAGTCCCGCAACATTGTCGGTAAGATCACGGATGTTCTTAGAGTCAGCGCGCCACTGATCGTCTATTTCGTCCTCATATTCAGCGCTACGCTATGCGCTTGCCGGTATTTCGGAAGCGGCGCGTTCAAGAGATTGGGTGAATGGGGGTACGGCGTTACCGTTACACAGAGTTTGACGGCCGCGAGTAATAATTTTGAGCTGGCGATTGCAGTTGCCGTTGCTTGTTATGGGGCTGGGTCGTCCCAGGCTTTGGCGGCGACGGTCGGGCCGTTGATTGAGGTGCCCGTGCTGCTAGGATTGGTTGAGGTTATGAAGTTGACGGGGAAGAGGTGGCAGTGGAGTGATAGGAAGGTTGTAAATCCTGTTTAATACTGGGCCCGGGGGGTGGGGCGAACTTTTAATTTTTGTCCTCTCTTCCGTTCCTTTTAACGACTATATGCATATTTCGGTGTTCGTTTCGCCCTTTGAGTTTATAAAATATATATATTAGAACACCAACTCACGCTATAAACAGAGATCAATCAGTATAGCAAATAGAGACATGTATAAAAGGGCCCCATGTTCATTATATCTTCTATCATGATCCCGATTGCGAATCAGCCCGAGTGATCTTTGATGACGCCCATATCACAGTTGATATCCGTGCTCTAGACCATCCAGCGGAGCCATTTCTCCCACCAACCACCAGCTGCAGCCTACTCGAGCACAATGCTGCCGTAGTAATAACCTAGCACATATTACCGGTATATCGCCGCAGTTACTAACCTAACTTACCCCGCCCCCTTGGCCTTGACTTATCTTATTCCCACCACCGATCTTTAATCGCGCCCGCCGGCGCGTACCGTTTGAATGGTATCCTACTGTGTAAATTCCAGTCAGGAACATCCCACAGGTATGGTAAGGGGGTGATAGGGTGGGGCAGAGTCTTGGCACGAGGAAGTGTGGTATGAGTAGGGTAACGATTCCATGGTGGTTGGGGGGGGTGGTGAGGCTTGGGTGCTTTGCGGGGGTGGGTGTGGTGGCCATAGATAAGTTAGGAGAGAGGTCAGTATTTGTATGGTGGCAGATATCGTGCTAGAGTGAATATTGGAGTTTCTTGTTGGTCGTATTAGAGTTAGTTTTTCGGGGCTATGGGAGGTAGTTAACAGTAATTATGGAGCGAGAGAGAGACCTTTTTTTTGCTTGGCGGGCGGATGTTGACTAACTTAGTGACTTGTTACAACAGCTAGAATGCTGTAATTGAACCTCACGCTAGGACGTTAGAGTTACTTCTCTAAGTAAGGCCTATTATATCTTCCTTTTTTATTCACCTGAGCGGAGGGCCGAAAGTCGCCCCCTTTTCGCGGTGACCCCCCCCCATTTGTCGGAAGGGGATTCTGGACGCCTTATCAATAGGTTCAATTATTCTAGGATTTACGGTATCTTGTAACACTGTGGTTGAATGGTTTCGGTGGCAATTTCATAATTCGAAATTACTATTATGGCTCCGTTCGGTATGTCCAATAAAAATATATCACGATATTTATCAAAACAGAAAATCCCCTGATAACACAGGCAGGCTGATTCCAAATAAGAAATTAATATCATAGTCAGATAGCAGACACTCTCTCGCACGTTCTGTGTATTGGACAAAAAGGCGTAGGGGTTGAGAAGCAAGGAAAATTGCGATATTGCGAACTACTGTAGGACATTGGGTGAAATATTTTGTAACATGACGAGTTTCCTTACTTTACAATGTGTAAGCTGCCCTCTGCTTTTTACCTCTCATTGAATCAATATAGGGGTACCTACTATATGACTATGGTACAAACTTTTTCTTCGAAGTTGGCCTGCTTTAAGCATAGAAATATACTGTTTTCAAAAATATTGTGATATATTTTTATAAGCACCTGCCGAACAGAGCCTAATTTCTTTCAATATTCCCCTCTCTTTCTCTCCATCTGACAGGACCATAGCTAGCCCCCAACAAGCCCAATTATCTCGGTTCCTTAACAGAGCCCCAACACACAATCCATCACTCTGCCGGAAAAATGCCGCATAAAACCCCCCTCTCCTCATGTAGTCTTCTCTACCGTACTACCAAATAGCCTCCCAGAAGAGCTAGGAAACAAACGAATAAGTCTACATTATAGGTGGATAGACGAGGTATCATACACCCCTCCCAGCATGATCACAAAAGCCCAGAGCCCTATCCGCCCCTCAATGCTTATACACGCCTGGATCTACGCTGCGACCTAGCCAGCTAACCAGCATCGAGGTGAAATGGTACCGCTTCTCTGGGCAAACAGAGATGCTACAGCAAAGCGCCGTGCCGCAATACTACGATACCTACAGAAATCTGAGTCAAGATCTAGTTCATCACTCCTATCGTATCTATGGATAGCGCAGTGGTAAAGTAAGCGGATTCACTTTGTGTTAGAAGAGTGTAGGAAAGGTAATGTCACAACTTTGTTCACCCCAGTACACTCTCCAAATAAGTAGGAGTATATTGCATAAAGCAAGACAAAAGCATCCCGACCCTGCCACAGACCGTCACACATGTCTTCATGCCTCCAGGCATCTCTGTTCCGCCACACATATCTCCATGCCTCTAGGCATCTCTGTTTCGCCACACATACCCCACCCCCGCACACCTCCGCGATAACAAAGGAAATCCATACCTGGGGAACCCCCTTTGTAAATCATAACAACTCAATAACAATCCACCAGACACTCAAGACCTTGATGACCAACTACTCGAGTACAGCATACTGGCTGCCTTCAGCACTCCACCCACCACGTGGGGTGGTAAGTCGTCCCCCCATTTGATATGATCTGTCTGGCTAAATTTCCAGAAGGGGTACCGTGCTGGTGCCTACACTTTGCGCCGCGGGAGTTTTATCTACTTTTGGAAGGGGCCGTTTTCTCTGCTTGCATTTTGCACTTAGCTGTGGTTGTGTTTGTTGTAGTGGGGTTTCGGTGGCCAGTCGAAGGATCGGGGCGTTTGCTCTAGTGTAATACTGTACGCAGTTGCGATACCTATTCACTTTAGACGAATTGTGGACCCACTTAGGTTAATCGTGCGCTCGCAGAAGGTGCTGTGTGGAAACACAGTGTGATATAGTATTTCCTCATTAATTTTGTTTTCACTTACGCTTTACCATTTAAGAAACCAACATTAAACTCTCTTACTATCCCGTACTTATTACCGTAAGTACAAAAAGGCTTACGCATGCAAAAGAAATATTTCAGATTTTTCGTTCGTTTCATCCAATAGAAGTAGAAAGCCCTAACCGCATCCTATACCCTTTCGCTCGGTCCCAACAGTAAGAAAGCACTAAGGGGAGGACAGTAGTGAAAAAAATACCCTCTCCTTTTCCCCCAGAATCCATATGCATTCATAGACCCTTTACATCTCCCCCAACCATCGTAGTTCAAGAACTATCAATTTTGGTGAGTTTTGCCTGCTGTTCCCTCTCCAAGGTCAGCTCACTGCCAAGGACTTGACTAGAGTAGCTGCTATCATATTACTTGTATAGTAATAAAATATCCAATCAGTCGGATGTTCAGTACGTTGTCACACAACCCTACCTATGCTTCGTCCAACCAGGATGGGGGTAGTAAAGACGAACAACGGGTCCAGGGCTAAACTTGCAATATCACCCGGCCTTGGCTCCCAGGAGGGACGAGCTCGACGAACCGCCGTGGTATCTCTTCTTAAGCTCTTATAGCCACCGGGCACGAAGACCTTGTGGTGCTGGTTCGCTCTTGTGAATTTGTACTAATACCGTAGGCCCATGGATGTACCGACTATTATTCGTTAGCTACATTAGTATTTACCCAGCCAAGGGAACAGTGGCGCTCCCCAGGTACCTATACAAGGGAACCCAGAACCCCCGGCCATGATGATTGCCGAGCATTAGAATTATTGGTCTGAGTCACCTATATCCCGTTAATGACATACCGTATCTACTGATCAAATTCGCTAGGTCCGTCCTAGGTTGTATTAGCTCCCGCCGATATTGTGTTGCTTGAAATTTTAGCGTAAATAATGGATCGTGATCGAGTGGTTCTAGCTGTTAAAACATCGCCCATGAGAAAGGGCGACTGAAGTCGAATTCTACCGTCTAACCGGACAGGAATTAACACAGCCTGGGACAGGGGCAGCTTATTTGATCAGTAAATACGGTACGTCGTTAAGGATTTCCAGAGTAGGCTTTACAGCAGACAGAATTGTGGGTCCTGCGCAACCAGATGATTCCACCCATCCTTTTTGATACCGGATCCATTTCTCCTAGGGAACGCTGCTCTAGTAAGCTCCTGGTGTACCTGTTGTAATGGGCACGGGAGATGCAGTCGAATCAACCATGCTCGACTACCCCGCTGTTTCTGCATAAGGAGCAGGATCCAGTGCAGAGCTATTCCACGAATAAAATAAAGACCTAGGTACTAGCATCAAGCAAATGCAGATCGGAGAAATGAGCCAAGAACCGGCTTCTGGGAAATCAGCTTCTGTAATTTTTACGATCCAGGGACCCTAGACTTATATCCCCATCCTGGCCCCAGAGCCTTGTTTGCCTCTTTGTGCTCCTAGCCGAAAACTGTTATCCATTTATAATTAGATTTTTCATCTATAGCTCCGATAATAAGAGAGAGGAAACGAAAGCTTAAGAGTAAATATAGCCGCTGCTATCGAACAAATACTGCCACCTCGTTTGATGGTCGATTGGAGGGGGTGAGAAAGAAAAAGAAAATCTTCCTCGCGGTATGCCTTGCGTTTCAGCATTCTAGCAAAAGCAAATAGGAACATGGCGATGCGGCAACTCCCAGCGCAAAAAGTTTAGGTTGCGAAACTTTTTCCGATCGCGGGAGTGTTTGTCCGGTGTTGGTGGCTTTTTCTCTCCATAGATAGCCATCATCCATCATCTTTCATTCGCATGCATACTACACCCACCAAAACCACACTGTTTGTCAATTATGGTGGGCGTTTGTTCGTAGATAAGGCCGGGAGGGTTCCTGGTGCGCTTATATAGCCCTTCGCCCTCCCTACCTTCAAAGAATCCCTTAATATATCGAGCCCACAACCTAAAGCTACTGTAAGACAAAGTCCCTTCACCCCTTTAAGCCCACATTCTCAGTAAGCTAACCTTGAACCTAAGGAAAAGAGAAAGGTACGCACTGCCTGCTCAGTCACTGCTAAATCCTCGAATTAACCTATACTCATAAGTTATCTATCGTAGTCTCGAAAGACTAATTGCTCTCGACATTTCTCACAAGTAACGCCCCTTCCTCATCCTTAAGCGTAGCCTTCTAACCACCTATATGATGCTACCAACCTAGAATATCCAGGGTGAATCACCTTCATGGCTCTCGGAGGTAGCCCTTGAATATCTGGGAGTTCTTCTAGCCAGGCCTGGCTGGAGGCATTTCACAGAGCTGGGTCTCTTCCCATTTTCCAGGACTTGGATTGTTCCCCCGCAAGGCCCTATTTGGAGGACTCCCGCTTCCCGCCTTAAAAAAGCCATTAATGGATCCGTGGATGAAGGAGCCTAATATCACAGGAGCTAGTAACCTATAGGAATTATGCCATCTCCCGCGTCCTAGGCCCGCTTCTCTGCTGGGCCTAGGGCATGGCCATTGAGTTGGCTTAGGGACAGCCGGATGGATCACTACCAGCCTGGGACCAGTTTCCCACTCTCTCAGGCCCCTCCCCTCCCATGGTTTTGGATTCTGCCTCTCCAAAAACCGAGTTTCCGGAGAGCACCAGGAATCCAGACACCCGCTTGCCAACTTGGAATTTGGGACCATTACTCTAACGAAACACCCCACTTTTGGGGTAGCTATGTTAAGATCTAGCTTAACCCCGCTTAAAGACAGTGAAAAGATGGGGATGGGGGTCTCTTTTAGTTGGAACGGAGTTGGTTTTCGTTTTGTGCCTGAAGGTCATGTACAAGGCGCTCTTCTCCTTAATTTTTTCCCCGTGTGGTTTTTTCGAGGAGTTTGACGAGGCCTGTGCAGGGTACTCTTCTCCTTAATTTTTTTCCCGCGAGGTTTTTTCGAGGAGTTTAACGAGGCCTTGAGTTTTTGTCGCCGTGTTGATCAGGCTTCTCTTCTAGAGTTGGGGTTTTTTTCTTTTTTGTTTCCTCTTGGTCAGAGTATATTGCTCCAATTGGCTCTACCATTATTGCCCATTTTCCCGTGATGAAAGCCTTTGGAGGAATGTTCCCCCCATAGCCCTGGAAGATCTGGAATGGGTAATGAGGAGGGATGGTGTGGAGAAGGGGGGGGGGGTTAGACGGTACGGGGTGGGGTATTAGTGAGGGCCACCGAAGAGGTTTTTAGGAGGACCGGGTGGGATTGTTGCGAGAAAATAGAGTTGAACCCCCCGGGGAACGTTTCCTACATTCCATGATACCCGCTCAGAGATTTTGCATCCTGTTCAACCTGCCGTGTGTACCGTATTCCGGCTTCCATTGAGTTTCTGAAATTCCTCTGGAGCCATGCTTCCACGTTCATGACATTGACCCCCTCATCCCGTGTATTTTTGGTTCCCACGCATGGAACCCAAACAACCTCGATAATTGGACCACCACCAAGCCCATAGGCAACCTAAGAAAATCTGTAGCTTTACCCAAACCCCACGGTCCAATCAATAAGCGACCTCCACACCCACAAACAAAACATTTTGCTGGGCCCCACCCGTTATTTCGCATCAGTCATGACCACTCACTCACACTCCAAAGCATCACTGCATCAACGACTTCCGCTTCGCACAAAAAAAACAAACTAAATGCCCTCAGCTTCACTTTGAAATTCCAACAGCATATTCAGACCTCTATCCTTCCCCGCACATGCAAGAGAGCCAGAAGGTTTAGCGGTCCTTCCTCCGCGATAAGTCTATTCATTCCGTAAAAGATTAGGATAGCTAAAATAAAAAGCTGAACAAAAACAAGCCAACCAAAATACTCACCCACACTCCCTCACGATCCACGATGGGACCAAAATCCTCATCGCAGCCCCTGTCTTCCTACCAAGAAGCACAATTCTCATAACCCAGGCATTCCTCTGCACAATTCCCAGGCCATCCTTCCCCCGCAGGACACACTCCTCCTGCAGCCCCCACTATCCTCTCCTTCCGCTCCATCCTTAACAAGCCTCAACCAACCAACCAACCCAGCCCAATCCCAAAACCTCAATACCGGAGGCAATGTTCTCTCCCAAGCCCCCTAGGACTGGCTGAGTATCGAGAGGAATTCTAGAGATAAGGGTACGTCTGGCGCAGATTTTGGTGGGGAAGGGTTCGTGCACCGTCAGCCTAGGTGCTTGATTGTTGCAGGCGGGGGAGCCCCCGCTTATGCCGTGGTTTTTCACGAGGGTTATGGAGGTGGCTGGCGTTTTGGAGAAGGGATAGGTTGGCGAGAGGGATCGTGAGTGAGCTTTTGGGGGCATTGTTTGGTGGTGGGTTGATCGGGGGTGGATATGTGGATGATAACGCGGAGTGAGGGGGAGGGGGGGGGGATGAGGTGACTCGATAGTTTGTTTGTTTGTTCGTTCTCCGTGCAGCATGTGGGCAGACATTCGTGTGCTCGTATTCGGATAAACGGTAGGTGCTGGAGATGCCCCACTGTCAGGCCTGCTTATCCTACCGTGTTGTACTACATGTACGCACTTTATGCGCAGTACAGTAATGCTTTCCGCTCAACGGGAAGTATAGACCAAGCTCCGGGCACTATCGCTGTAAGGTGCCGAAAGGTAGGTTTCATGGGTGGATCTCCTCGGAGGAAGTCAATTGCGCCAAGGGCGGGTGCGGTATCTGCTTAGAGTAGGATTAGACTTCCTATCTGAAGGGCTAGAGATGTATGTAGGCAGGTAGGCAGGTAGGCACAGTCCCTAAGCAAAAGTATTGGTGAAATGGCCTTTTTACACAAAAGTTTCCTATGTTTAATCAACCCCCACACCTAGAATTACTTCAAACAATACCCCACCTAAACCTACCTGATTATTTTCATCTCTATTGCAGCTTTAACCTGATACCACTAATTAGGTCAATTTACTTTATGGGGCTAAGCCACTACCCATTGTAATTCCGTTTATCAGCACACTCAAAACATTAGGACTACATAACAATTCCAATTTTTCACCAAATTTATTAAGAGCTATATAGGAGTAGTAGAAAGCTATCATAGCCACATACCAGAAGTTAGGTTAGAAAAATTCTTGATAGCTCCTAAACTATAAATAGCTAAAAATATATGTTTTTGGTGCAAAAAGCCCGGCCACCAAAACTCTTTTTCCGAGGAGCTTTAGGAAGGAAGAGACAGACAAGCCCTTACTAATACCGAGTAACTTTAATATAAACAATAGGAAGCAAAAATACAAAAGGTACCACAATTTAAAACCCAACAAGCCAATACTCATATCCCACAGAGAATCGAAAATATACATCTACAGCACACTACAAGCACTGACTTGACCTCGAACCCCATTACACAGGTATTTGAGCTTAGGGCGGATACCATACTAAGCCGTTGTCAAATTTATGCCTGACTGACGCCACTCCGAGAGGAGAAGTGCGGAGAATGAGTATCATATTATTATTATACTATACAAGTAAATCCGGGCCCCAACCTGTATGAGAATAAATTTTGGGTCACAGGAGTAGGCTTGCCCACGATTCGTATGATAATATAAATATTATTATAATATTATTATCATATCACCGGCACTGTGATAAATAAGTTACTTATGAACAATAACTCACCGCAGCAGACTCAAAGATTAAATAGTACAAGACAAAATCTAAACAATCTCCTACAGTACATAATTCACTTTAGGAAATATCTGTCTTTTTAACCTACAGTCGTGCAAACAAGTCATATATATCCTGCGAAACCACTAATTTTTTGCATCATATGATATCACCCACTCACTTTTAGGCTTCCAATTGTTGAGAAAAGGTTCCTTGAGTTAAGGAACGAGAGCTTCGCCGTGTGAACTTCCTACTCACTATTGCGGATCTGTAGGGGGACGTGGAGGTTAGCATTCCACGTCATGGCTTGCGTCATCAAGACGGGTATATATATACCGTTCATGTCTCCCGTAGTTAGGTAGCAAACTTAATCAACAATCTTCCGCTGCAAGACAAAAACGCTCAATTCCTGACACCAATGATGTATACAGATGGATCCCCACAAGGAAAAAACCTTTTCCAATATATAAAAGTTACCTTTTCCCTGCTTGGTGGAATCAACCAGGATTTTCATTGCTATAACCGTTACCCCTCTAGCCTCCTCCTCCAGCCTCTTCCATTCTTCTCCTGTTTCCTCCCGTCTTACCCCTTGCCAGATTTGAGAGAGAAAAAAAATATCGCAAAAACTCGAATTCAAGTTTATGCAAGCTCGAGCTAGCTAGCTGGACCGGCTTAGGGAATAATAGGTCGGCTTTTGCGGCTTGAACCAAAGCTCGTGGCAAACACTATTCCTAACTAAACCCATCCGACAATTCTCCGGGACGGCATATATCCACATCCGAATACCCCGCCTAGTCCACCAAGTAGGTACATATCCCAATCTGGGCTTGGTACTAAAACCCCAAAGGAAGGCACATACACACTCAAAAGCTCCCCACCACCCCAAATATCAGAAAAAGTGATCTTCCCAACACTTCGATTTCCCCCCTAGCTAGAAGACTATTATAAAAGTCATGCAAATCCGACTATTATATTATACTTATCAGCACAAGTAAGCTATAATACCATAGCTCGGTCACCCCATTCCCGAGGGGGGGGGGAGGTTCAACTTGCACGGAATATAATTCCTTCCTTCGTTCGTTCCTTCGTAACGTTCTAGGAAAATGTACTGTACACTAACTTATGGCCTTTCTCTCTCCACCGGACGAGATTAGACGTAAAGCCACCTATATACCTTGTCCGGTAAGTTAAGTTAGCCCTCTTCACTGCAGTTTCCCTTAAAAAATAAAAAAAATAAAAAAAAGTGGGAAAATGGCCCAAGGAGGATTTTGTCTTTGGGGATTTTTCTTTTCTTCATTCCCGACCTTCATCTGTTTGTCTATAGTATTTGTTCATTCGTCCAATTAATTTATTAATCTTTAGTAATAGCATACCACTGTCCCCCGCAGTCAGTCAGTCTCAATACTATAGTGCTCCTGCGTACTCGGTTCAACATAATATATATAATACATATATATCAATCGCGCACGGAACGGAACGATATGTCCAAGGAAGCAAGGAACGAAAGAGAGAGAGGGGGGGGGGATTACGTCCTCAAGTAGGCCAGTTGGCAGAAAATGCGTCTCCTGTCACCTGCAAGTCCAACGCTGGCTATTAGTTCCCGGCCTAGATTCACCAGGCAAAAGATGAAATACCACTTTTCCTGTCTCCCTGTCTACATATCTAATCGCAAGCACCACCACTGCACAGGAAAAGGAAGAAAACAATTAACCAAATCGTGAGTAAGGAAGAGGGAGGGTGGAGCTCGGGAAGTGCGCCCAGGGTTGAGCCCCCTTGCCCCACATACTCCCAACACATATGCAGGCAGGACCAGACATGGCATGATACAAATGAATGGGAAGGGTGTTAATATGTATGGCCTACGAGCTCGCGCAGGGCAAGGGCATTAAGCCCAACTTTCAAGTCAGGCGTCGTGAGTGACATGAGAGGGAGTCAAGAGCAAAAAATCACAAAGTATCACTCGATGAAGAAAAGTAACTCTCGTGAATTCATGAGATTCCGTTCGTAAGATGAACACTAGGTATTAGAACTACCGCACCTTCCACCTGCTCACTCAAAAACGGCTTCCATGCTATTACTCCCACCCGGAGGTCCGACCCCATTCCCTATAAAATGAAAAAAAAAATTACTTACTTCGTGGAGCAATACATGTGTACTAGAAGAGAAGGAAATAAAAGGTAGAAGGAAACAGAATCAGCCTTCAGGCGATAGGAAATTCTAGGAAACGAATACAAGAACCTGGGTCTCGCCATCTCAACACCTAGCCAAAGCGTCCAAAAAAAAAAATGAACGAAAAACAGTGGTGTAAAAGACACAGCTTAAAACCAACCAATGGAGAGAAAGAAATCAAGGAGCCGCAGAATTATGTTTAGTAGAGTGGCTTCTCCTCCCAGTCAGGAGGCATCTCACCCTCAACCCAGCAGACCTTACTCTTTTCATTGATGATAGCACCTCCGTCAGAGATCCCGATCACACCACTAGTATGAGCAACCTCTTGTCGAGAGACACCACCCTCATCTCTTGGGATCCAAAGGACAGGCGGCCTAGAGGAAACGGCGGGATTGAGATATGCCTCCTTTTCGGCCTCGGGGCTGTACGCAATCTCAGGGTAATCTTGTGGAATAACTTTGCGCATGCGGGCGTACGAGTAATATGTTTCCGGATGCATAAATCGGGCGAGAAATCCACCAGGTTTTGTCTGCACCCCCTCGGCACCTTTGGAATGGTTCGCCCCCTTAGATGCGTTATTCTTCTCATTCTCAGGGCCAGCCGCACCTTCCGGCTCATATGCATCATCAGCGCCACCAGTACCATCTTCAACTGACAAGAGTCCCTCTTCCTCCTTTTCAAGATTTTTAGGAAGGAACTTGAGAAGTGGTTCTACGGCAGAGGAGAGAGAAAGTTGAAAGAGGATAGTAAAGATAAGGAAAACGACCTGAAGAATCAAGGGTCCGGCGGCTTTGCGAATAGCGAATAGACCAATCAGGCAAACTTCTGCAAGATAAACACCGGTGAGAGTTTGATACAGTGCTCTGGGATAAACAAGTCCCTTGGTGTCGATGTCAACATTGTAGACAAACAAGAAATTGTAACGGTAGGCAAAGTACAAAAGCCCAAGACCCACAACGGCGAAGCCCAAAACCAAGGGCGCGATCATGGAGTAGGTTATAGCGATGACAGTAATGTTGGTGTAAACGGGGAAGACTGTTCCCCATCCGAGGCCCGAAAGACTGGACCAACGACGCCATTGCTTACGAGGAGTGTTATCAAGCAGCATACCCAAAAGTTTATAGAGAATCAACCCAACAATCTGGATCAACGCACCGGACGAGATGGCTAACCCTTGCAAGATCATGAATGAGATGTAGAAGTTTGATGCCTTAGGGATGTTGATTGCCAAAATGGAAGTAGCAGACGCAGGGTTGTCGGCGATCTGAGCGCCAACTGAAGACGCAGCAGATGTCATTGTAGTGACAAGGAAGACCTGGATAACTTGGAAGGCGAAGTACATGTTCTGGACCCTAAGCTCCACGTTGGAATTCGATGGTTCACCAGCGATCCTCGACAAGAGCCTGAGCACAATGGGCAAGAGCGCCATCAAAACAGCCAACATAACTACCGGAAGAAGACCAGTGATAACACCCAAGATCACAGGTGGGATGTCATTGATAAATCCCAGGAAATGAACCTTCGTTGTAAGATAATTGATGTTGGAGATGGAACCAACAACAGCAACAGGAATGGACCAGAAGATAACGAGAGCGGAGACAGCAGCGGTAGTCGTAGCAACTTTGACAAGTCTCTCCCACCATTGCAATTTAAGGTTCGACCAGATGATCTCGCTAGGAGTGATCCCGATATAACGAGGGGCCATGTGGAGAGGCTGGTTGTGAGCAAGAACCTGAAGGGCGACCTGTGCGGCGGATTGCGAAGTAAATTCAATGAATGCGGAGTTAAGCTTGGTTCCTTCACCGTTCTTCTGGATTTCTTGAAGTTCTTCGATTTTAGGAATCAGTTCAGCAAGCTTTCCACGGCACCAATCAATGGTGTCAACCTATTTCGAGCGCGTTAGCAAGCCACGACGGTAAAATGCGATTGAAAACACTCCATCATACCTTCTCTCCAATAATTGGCTTTAGCTTGTGTGAAGGTCTCTTCTTCCTATCCAACCACCTAGCCGCAACACTTCCACTCTCACCTCCAGCTTCGCCTTCTTCATCCTCATCCTCTGGGGGATCCTGGCCAAGGTTTCCCTTGCGTCTCGCGGCATCAGCGGTCTTGATTAGCGCAACCTCGGCAGCTTCAAGCTGGTATGCGATTTTGTCCCTTTCCTCAACCAATTCCTCAAGTTTCTCGGTATTGGTGTTAATCCAGATACGCTTGACATTCTCAAATACCCTCCTCAAAGCGGTCTCGGTCAAATAAGCTTTTGGGATGGTAGTAATAAGGAGGGTTCTCGCGGAGATACGAGAGGAGTAGATAGGGGACAGCATGTAAGCTTGTCGCAGGGTGGTGTAGTAGATGAGTTCCCGATAAATCGTAAACAAAATAAACCCAAAGAAAATGTATCCAATAAGGACATGGGCGTATAACCTTGGTTGTGTTAGCCTAGAACTCGTATGAACCACAATTGATTGATCGACTAGTGTTACCTATTGGAAATTTCCTTCGTATCCTTCAGGTTACTGAAGCTCAAAAGATCCAACCCAGTCTGTCCACCCTGTCCGGTAGCATTCAATGGGAAGAGAATCGGAAACGTCAAGCAGCATCCAACAAAGCAAATCATCTGCGCCTTGCGGAGATAACGAAGAAAGAAGTAGCCATCAAGACCATTGGTTCGGAGAACAGTTTCATCGCTAAGACTGCTGTCAGCGCAGTCTTGGATGAAATAGGGCTCGATAAATTCATAGCGAGTTCGTACAGATGGATGAACTCACGGGATCTTCCAAACGCCGCCGATCCACCCAACCAAGCTCGAAAATCCTGAAACGCCTTCAATCTCCTCTGTAATTCCATCACTACCGGAGACATGTAGTTTCCTCCATTTCTCAACAACGCCAACCTAAATTGCATGTTCATTAGAAAAATGCACGTCACAGTAGTAGTAATCAAAAAGTAGGACCCACATAAGTTCTTGGCGCGTAAATTCTCTTGTTGGAGCGACGAAGCAGGATGAAGATGGTAATGAGGACGACGAAAATCAACAGATTAACGACGAGTGTGGATAGAAAGGCAGAGACGGAAGTCCCCTTCCGCGCAGATGCAATGTTTGGATCATTATTAGGATCGGTAGCGTTATCACGCTTAAGGAGGGCGTGAATTGCCTCCATCTTCAATTGAAGTCCCCTTGGTTTGTCATTAGCCATGAGGGGATAATAAATAGGGAGGACGGTTGTACCAAAACAAGAAACTTACCAATTAGACAACAATCACAGAGAGGCTACCGCTAAAAAATTAGAGAAGCGATTAAGCTCCAGCCACCTGTCTCCTGTCCACTAGAACTAGTGATTTTAAGGGAGATGTGTAGGAAAAGAAAACACCGAGATTGTCGTATCGTAGTAGAAAGGGAAGCAGGGAGCCACGGGTTTATTTACCAGTTTGTGCAAATAGTGCGGCGTATGACAGGGTCTCGCTAACTGGTTACCGAGGGACAAAATGGTGGGATCAGCGCGCAAGGAGGAGCTTGAGGGGGGAAGAAAATCGACTGGATACTGGCGAAACAGGCACAGCCCCGGATCTCGAGCGAGCAAACTTGAAAAAGTTGGATCAGATGGACCACGCGTGGGACACAGCGATGACGAACAGATGCCCGGGGTGGAGGCAACAGAGAATATTCTACAAAAAAAAAAGTGCTGATAGGAAAAGATAGACTTCTACTCGCACTGAATCAACGCAGGAAAAGGAATGAATGAGTGAATGAAAAAAAAAATGAGCGACACAGCAAGCAATTGCGCAGGTGATTCAATGCGTGGCCAGAGGTAGTGAGAAGCCCGATAGTTGGAAAGAGAAAAGGAGTGAAGCTTAGGGGAAGAATGGCCTGTTTGGGTGAGGATTGTTTTTGCAGCCAGGCAAGGAGAGGAAGGGATCAGGGGAAGAGGAGTGAGGAAGACTGTCTCTGAGAGAGAGGAATGCGAACAGAAAGCCAGAAGCCAGAACAAAAGCGGAACGCTGGGGAGTGGATTGTCACCAGGATTCCCGGTGCGCTGCTGCTGGAGGCTGAGCGGCATTCAATTGCATTTCGACACCTCAACTGACCCACAAGAGCGCCTGTTGGTGAAACTACAGTACCGGTATTCGAGTACCAGTATCCGAGCAAAGGTTATGCGGCATCGTGAGACAAGATGTGGGTAATTGGTCAAGTTCAGTGCTGTTTTGATTCACCCAGGCATCAACCGGCAGCGAGCACAAGTGCCAGTGCTGCACAATGCCCGGCAAGAAGTTATGGCGGTTATTTGAGGTTAACACATCCCTGTCCGCTCTGATACAAGTACTATAACTCTAGCGATGGGGTTCCTGCCCTCGTGCCCACTGGAAAGCTGGTGAGCAGTTAATTCGGGTTAACTTGCAAAATACACTTTCTCGTGAACGAAAAACATCTCCCAGGACACCTGTACAATACTCGAGCACCGGCGCAGTCGTGTCCAATTGGCCTTTGTATGGTCCCCGGCAATGGGGGCAAAAAAAAGCACATCGACATTGTGCGCGCCCAGGCAAAGAAGTGCCAGAAAACGAGGGGAGGGGTATATTTCGCATGGGCGCTGAGATACGCAGATATCTTACCATGCTCTGCAGTGCCGGTACTGTACCACGCATCCCAGATCTTTCTCCACCATCAGGCCCAACTCCACGGATTCGCGAGATCGAGAAGGTCATCAATAAGCTCTATAAAAAAAAGCAACTGTCTTTCTCTTATTTTTAATCTCACTAGGGTTGGGCGCTCTGTATGGGAACTGCCACCTTTGCTGCAGGTTGTCGGACATCAACTCGGCCACTCGAGTGGAGCTGAGGGAGAGGGACTTGACAGCAGGAACTCCACAGCACCATCAGGCACGCCATTGCCATGGCATAGACTACGACCAAAGTGCGCAGACTGCCGGTGCTTATAGGATACACACCGTGGGCAGCGATCATGTATTTAGGCTCGCTATTTTCTCGTGTATCTTGTTGATAACAGCGCCCTTTTGGCAATACCGTCTCAGCACTGTGCTCGTGCTCCTCCGCCAAGATTCGGTTTCCCCGTTTGTCGTACGAGTAAGGAACTTGCTGCTGTTGAAAAATCTCGTTGGGAGTGCTTGTATGCCGTTTCGCCAGATACCCAGCTCAGACTGTGAAATACGCACACCGTCACCCATGATATCATTAGGAGATCTACCCGAGTATGATACCTGCTCTTGACCTGGTATCATACTGGGGGAAACTGCAGGCTCTAAGTTTATTCGCTGGGTTTTTTTCCCAGTTTAAATATTTGCCATAGACTGGAGAGCATATTCTAGTTGTCACAGCGGGGCCGAAGCCCCCGCGAACTCTCCAAGAAAAAATGTTTCAGGTCATCCATTTGCCTCTGCTGCAAAGCTTTTGAAACCAAATCTTAGCAAAGAAGCACGAGAACAGTCCCCCCAGCTCTGACGATCGCCAATAATCCCTGCCTATCATGATGGAGAACGTGGGGAGAGGTTTAAAATACCGTACCGGTGCCATCGATTGCAAGATATTCAATACCGATACTCAAGTAAGGGAGAAATAAGAACACCCACTCCATCCCTCTCCCTGTCCCTCCCTCCCTCCCTCCCTCGCAAGTATGCTCATGTCTCTGCTACCGGTATTGGCGTTAACAATCGTACCGGTATTCTGTGCTCCTCCATATCTTTCTTTGTCCAGACTGAGACCCTACAAGATGCAAGACAGACCTCCTCCTAATCCAAATGAAACCAAACAAATGGTAGATCGACTTGCGCACGTGCCTCGCCTAATACCTGCAGACCAGCCTTTTTCCCAACTGTGGCAAAACAAAGCCAAGTTTAAATTTCTACCGCCATTTTTACGGGAAAAATAATCTTGCGGTCGCTTCCCCCAGCCCCCTCTCCACGCAATCTAACCCAAAACTTCAGCTCCAGTCGTTCCTGTGGAAATCCACCTTTCGCAGCCCGCCACAGCGCACCCCCGACACAACGAGATCCACAATTTTTGTCCGCCTTTAATGCTGATAGGACCCCGACGACAATTCCTTTTACAATAATGAAAGCACCTTCCCGTGGCCTACCGGTACATTACGTGGATTGTATGCACGGTTGGAGCTAAGGTTCACACTCGTGCATGCTTTGAATCGCTCTAACTCACGTCTCAAGCAAGCAAGCAACTAATTCCTACCAATGGCTAACACATTATCATATCAAAATCAAACCAAAGGCGTGGCTCTGACAGAACTGCTACCATATTCATCATCCTTCCATCATCACCATACCCGTATTACCACGGCCAAGAATTTTCTACCCTACCACACCTCCATACAGTGCTCAAGTGTGCCAGTTAAAATCGGAAAATTGCTACCGGTACTGCTGATCCCATACAATTCCCTCGGATAGAGATAGGGGTTGCGTTTTCCGATTTTTGTGGACGGTACACAACCCTACTTGGCAGCCGCATCTTGCTGATCACCGATGCATTGTCGGCTAGCGCTGTGATACGAGTTACACTACGATCGGTTGCGCTCGGCTTCACCCCCAATACTGGCGGTGGTGTGACTGGTGTCGGAGGCCACGACACCGTGGTGCAATGGAGACGGTAGCGCCATCTTAAAGAACCCCTTCTCTTGACAACTCACCTCATCGCAAGAAAGCCCACAATGTGCCCCTCGAGGAGAGTAAGTTATTCTTTTCTCAAGACCGAATTGCGAGCGGAGGGGGTTGAGGTGCGATACGGTAGTCAAACATTGACGAGAATGCACAGCGAATCGCAAATCATGATCATATTTTGTTTTTTTCTTTCTTTCTGCGAGTCCCTAGAGAGCGGTGCTCCGCGCCCTGTCCTTGAATAATGCGGCTTTCCCAACACTCGCGTATAAACGTTCTACTGCAGCATCGCACACGCGCTCCGACATGAAAAACGCAAGTTCCCCATGTCAGCCCCGAGTTCAGCACTATGATGCGTTTCTCCGCAGAATGGCTTGCAATGGCTTCATGGGTGGCGGCTATTGTGACGTTTCCCCGGCACTGATACCGAGTTTTATCTGGAGGCTGAACCGCTGGCAACCAGGGTGCATTGGTGAGAGATTGGGAGGTTCGCAGGTCACCTGTTCAAATTTAGCAGTTCGATGGGGTTTTGGGATGTCGGTGTCTTCGATTTAGTCTAAGGGGTGGGTCTTGACATTGCTGGCACAAAGACAGGGGGATGTTTTCGCTCAAGACAGGGATTATTTCACGGCTTAACCTAAATTAACTGTTCATTAACGTTCTAGGCACAAGGGTAGGCATCTGTTAACCGGAACAGGCAGGGATATATGAGTTGGCTGATTAGCCTCAAATAACGAAAACATTTCCCTAAGTACTTGTGCAGGGTCGGGCAGGAAGTTATGGAAAAGACGGGGGGTTATTCTGCTGGTTAACTGCCCTTGTCTTGAATGAAAACACCTGCCCCAGCACTTGTACCGATATCTCGTCCGGGGTAGTTAGGATTTCTATAGAGTTCGGAATTATTATTTAAGCCGTTGCCAGTGCACGAACAAAAGTCAGAGCCGGTGTTGTCATCGTGTCCCGAGTCTTAAGTTAAAGTGATTTGGGGTTTTGCATTATATGATATCGCGCCACAAAAGGCGACATGGCAGCCAGCTGTCCCTCGAGCCTATCGTCCGTTTCTTGGTTGTTTAGAATCCTTGGTGGGTCTGGTAAGCACTATATCTGCCGAACATCACTCGCCATCAACTTGTAAGCCAGGGAAACCCCCAGGAGCGTTGTGATTATTGTAGTTGGAATTGGTGAAGCTTGATGCTTTTGGTGCGGATACCGCACCGAGACATTTTGACCATGATAGAGAATGCGTAAGTTAGTTCTTGAAGGAGGCCCTAGAGTCAAGGATTGGCCGCTACCGCAAGAGTAGTTAATGCTTTTCGGTCCTCAATGCTCAAAGGCTCCCGCCCAACATGAATGGCATTGCCGGCGAGGAAAGTACTTGCGCTAGTTTCGATTCCTGATGAGGGCCCTACGCTCGTGGATTTCAATTCTTTACCAAGCATCAAGTTAAATACGAGTCCAAGCTTCAGCAGTAACTTTCGGTACAAGCATACTCCCACAGCGCACCAAAGTTTGGTCGTGGTGGTGGGGTGCTCGAGAGCATATTGTACTCACTTAGGCATGGTTTTCTCCTCGCCCGTGGAAATAGGTATTCTCGGGGACGTATCGTACGTAGTTAGAAAAAGCTGCCTCGTTGCGTGTGCTTT
>Ga0307507_10004402_pt1 | contig 25080 bp, 33 predicted proteins | sample 7_EM_MG_FD_207223 | JGI IMG/M metagenome (GOLD analysis project Ga0307507, IMG submission 207223) | Populus trichocarpa ectomycorrhiza microbial communities from riparian zone in the Pacific Northwest, United States - 7_EM | ecosystem: Host-associated > Plants > Roots > Unclassified | place...
AGTTTGGTATGCGGTCTTCTTCAGACTCCATTTTTCCGCATTTTTTAATGGCTCGCAGATGGCCAATCACTTCCATCTTGGTAAGAGGCCATGGCCTCGAACTTGAAGTAAACGCGTTAACTCTCCTCGAACAGCTGCGATGACAACGGGTCTGTATGTACGCACCGGACTCATCGGGGCAATTTTTCGCAAATCTTTGAGACTATCGGGGAAAGCACGTATGGAGCATACAGTAGGTCAAGTCACAACGATGATCTCCGTTGACGTAACGAGATTGGACACGTTTGCCGCATTTGGTCCTCAGTGAGTTGGTTCAGCTTGCTATACCCACTGTAAATGACATACGTTGATTTCAGCTTATGGTCGGCCCCTATTCAAGTAAGTTATTCCATTTAATGATGGTAAAGGGAGGAACATTCGACATGTATCTAGTTAATATTGAGTATTGGGCTCCTCATAGGAAATGTAAGTAAATTAATACCTCAAGAACAAGTGATATTGAATATATTTCCCCACAGTTGGGTTATTCTACACTCGCCGGTTTTGCAGTACGTTTCCAACACTCTTATCTCTTGGTCAAACATTCACTTTCTATTCACGTAGGTCATGGTTATCGCTCTGCCTTTTCAGTACCTCCTAGTAAAGGTTTTATTAAACCAGCATGCAAAGGGGGTCAAAATCACCGACAAGCGCGTACGACTCACAACAGAAGTCTTACAGGGCATCCGATTGATCAAGGTATACGGATGGGAATCATTTTATACAGAAGCAATTGCCAAATTCCGTCATGGGGAAATCAGAACGATCAAGAAATCTTCGTGTGTCATTTCCAATTAATGGCCTAATAACTAACAACCCTTTTGTGACTGTATAGGGTAGCGGGAGCTCTACTTGTTTCCATGTTTACCACCATCCCGATTATCGCAATTATTCTGAGCTTTGTTGGTTCAATCTTTAGTCAATTGTTTGATTATTGACTAACCATGAATGTGATAGATCACATACTCGCTTACCGGCCATGATCTCAACGTGGCAATCATATTTACCTCGTTGCAGCTGTTCAACGTACGTGTTACGCCTTTTATTTCCCCGCATCCAAAACATTTTTCTCTATTACAGAACGTCCGTTTGCCACTTATCATCTTCCCGATGGTTTTGTCCAGCCTTGCTGATGCAATTGTCTCGCTTGCTCGCATATCGAAGTATTTGTTGGCAGAAGAATTAATACATATGCCTAGGATTGATCCTTCACAAGGTGCAGCAGTATCGGTCGATGGAGATTTTGAGTGGGAAGTAGTGAGTGGCAAGGATAAAGTGCAGGTGATGGATCAGAAGGAAGACGACAAAGCTAATGAGTTAAAGTTGCTTATGGAAGAGAAAAAGAAAGGGGAAGAAAAGAGGGGCAAGAAGGATTCAAGTGCACGCTGGAAATTCTGGAATGTGGAGAAGGGACAGGAAGATTCTCTGCCTGTGACAATCGAAGGTGAAGGAATTCGTGTCGACGACGAACCTTCTCCTGCTGTTGAAGAAAAGCCCTTTGATTTGAAAGATCTTCGATTAGAATTCCGAAAAGGTGCATTCGTTGCTATCGTGGGTCGCGTTGGGTCTGGAAAGGTATACATCATCTCTTCTGCAGTTCGCTGTTATGTACCATTCTTTTCCCCTCAAACAGAGCTCGATCCTTCAAGCATTGATTGGTGAGATGAGGCGGATAAGGGGCGACGTATGTGTACTGATTCTGTTCCTCCACCTTGTGATGCATGCCTTTAATAGGTAGTATTTGGTGGCACAATTGCATATGTACCTCAAGTCCCTTGGATCAAAAATGCAACTATACTGGACAACATCCTTTTTGGCAAGGAGTACGACGAGGAAAGGTTTTTGCAGGTTATCCGGGCCTGCAGTCTGGAACAAGATCTTGCGGTTCTTCCTCAAGGTAAACATACAGAGATCGGCGAGAAGGGCATTACTCTGAGCGGTAGGTGTACATTCATTTCACCAAAAACGAGTCCTGATTCAAATTTATACACAGGTGGACAAAAAGTTAGGGAACTAGGTCTCGCTTGTTCGGCTGTATTTTCTTATTGCGGTTTTACAGGCCAGAGTTTCTTTAGCTCGCGCGGTCTATTCGCAAGCGGATGTCGTCCTTTTGGACGACCCACTTTCTGCAGTGGATGCATATGTTGGCAAAAACATAGTAGAAAACTGTCTCCTTAATGGTCCTTTGGCAACACGGACACGGGTTCTGGTCACCCATTCGCTTCACGTTCTGGACAGGACAGATTATATTTATGTTATGGACGATGGGAAGGTAATCGAACAAGGATCATATACTGTGAGTTCCAGTGCCTTCGTTCAAGCCAATATTAAGGTTTCGTTTCCAAAGGATCTCATGTCAAACAGCGCTGTCTTCCGTCACCTCATCGAAGAGCACTTGGACCGAGACTTTGAGAAGAGGGTCTTCCCTGACCAAAAAGTTGCAGCTTGGGCGGATCAGCCAGGAAACAATGAATTGTTAAACACAGTGGATTCTGCTTTGATGGAGGAAGAGGAGCGAAACGTCGGCGCAGTAGGTTGGGATGTCTACATAAAGTATCTCCACAGTGCAGGTGGACTCTTTTGGGTGCCAATTGTCCTGTGTCTGTTGATATTGAACGGAGCTGGGAATGGTAAGTTCTTACTTGCAAAATTCTCAATGGCTGATTTACCCTCTCTTTTTAGTGGCGATTACACTGTTCCTTGGTTTTTGGACAGAAAATTCGATTCCACATTTCAAGAATGGTCATTACATGGCCGTTTACGGGGCTATTGGTATGTATTCATATCGTGTCTCCAACTGGCATTGTCGATAACAGTGTTAAAGGGGGTGCCTTGGCACTAGGATCCTTCGTCCAGACCTACGTCTTCATGTGAGTTATTCATGAGTGTGCTGCGGTTTAACTTCAACACTGAACGTCCCTCAAGCATTCTTTCACTAACTGCAAGTCTAAGTCTATACAGAGGTGCACTTGCGGGGGTCATATATTCACCCACATCATTCTTTGACACTACGCCAATTGGTAAATGGTTCTTCTCGTCCATTAGACGTCTCTTACATTCCCAGGTCGAATTTCTTCCAGATTAACCAAGGATCAATCGGGTATCGACTCACAACTTCCTCTTGTTCTGCTACAGGTCAGCTCTTGTACGTTCCATAGCATGATGTTATACCTCAATAAAACTCTAGTTTCTGGGAACATTTTTCCAAGTTTTTGGGACGATTGCACTTGTCTTCTACACATTTCCGTATCTCGGGATTATTTTCTTTCCTTTGGTGATTTTATATTATGGCGCATCTGTCTTCTATCGCCGTTCGTCGGTGGAGACGAAACGAATGGACTCTATACTTCGGTCATTCTTATACGCATCTTATTCAGGTATGAACATTGTACTATCATGGATGAACCAATACTAATTCTTGTGGTACAGAAACGCTGACTGGCTTATCGACGATCCGGGCCTATTCGAAGCAGGTAGGACCGAAATATCTATCAACACTCTAATGAAAGCAATTCTCTCTCAGGAAAGCTCTGTCCAGAATGCGGACCACAGTTTGGATATGCAAAACAGAGCCTACCTCATGACTGTCGCGATGCAGCGCTGGTTGGCGATGCGATTGGATTTCCTTGGCAATATCTTAGTGCTCGGGATTGCACTGTTCGGTGCCACTACTAGCAAGACTACGAACCCGGCCAAAACCGGTGTAGTTCTCAGTTACACGCTTGCGAGTAAGTAATCAAATTGCATTGCGGCATATGGGACGGGAACTGAAGAATTGTTTTCACACAGTAACTCTTACATTTGGTTCGTCTGCCTTAAAATGTGAATACCCGACTCGCACTAATGCTGAATTTCAGCCGAGATTATTTCCCTTTTTGCCAACTGCGAGCAGGAAATGAACGCGGTTGAACGTGTCCTTCACTATGCAGAATTACCCCCTGAAGATAACAGAACCGTTTCTAATGAAAAACAACCCCCGCCTTCCTGGCCCGATAAAGGACTCATTCAATTCACCAATGTGAAAATGCATTATCGGGAGGGTCTCCCACTTGTTCTCAAAGGTATCAACATTTCCATTCAACCCGGAGAGAAGGTGCTTCCATTATGATATATATTGTTCTGCGCTGTCTAAATATACAAACCTTTAGATTGGCATCGTAGGCCGTACAGGATCTGGAAAGAGTTCTCTTGTCCAGGCTCTTCTCAGGTACAAAGAGCGATGATTCAAGATTACAATTTCCTTCTGATATTGTTTTAGACTCGTTGAACTTGGAGAGGGGAAGATTGACGTCGACAGTTACGACATTAGTCATGTCGACTTGAATACTTTGCGCAGTCGGATGGCTTTTGTTCCGCAAGACACAACGCTGTTCCTTGGTACTCTCCGGGACAACCTGTATAATCCGCTTTCTGTTCCTACTTGTTCAAAATTGACAGACCGTGTAGTGATCCACAGCGCCTTCGCACAGATGCTGAACTGATATCTGTCCTCCAACGGGCTTGGCTTTTGCCGAAGGATTCTACCAACGCCAAACCCAGCAATGAGACAAAGTTCCACCTAGATGCGCCTGTTGGGGATGAAGGTATGGTTTCGACTTTACGAAATTCCTGATTACCTAAACGTTCAAAAGGTTCCAACTACAGTGCAGGGGAAAAGCAGCTTCTCGCATTGGGTCGTGCACTTGTCAAGGACAGCCGCATCATCATCCTCGACGAGGCAACAAGCAGTGTGGACGTTGAAACAGATGCGAAGGTTCAGCAAACGATAAAAACTGAATTTAGGTCTGCCACACTGCTTTGCATAGCTCACAGGCTGAATACTATTGGTAAGATGCTCCCAGTCGTGTCTCTAAGGATGGCACTCACGATTGCTGTGCAGCCCATTATGACAGAATACTCGTCATGGACGATGGTCATGTCGCTGAATTTGACACTGTCCTAAACCTGTACGACAACTCCAATTCGATCTTCAGAGCCCTTTGTGAAGAGGCTAGCCTAACCCGCGCCGACATTCTGAGACTTCGTTCGGACTAACATTGAATTCCCTTACCATACACTTTTATTCTTGCTTCAACTCCCAACTCCATTCTGGTTAGCTTAAACACCCCCAACGTTATTTTTTAGTTGCTGCTTGCCTCTCATGACGAGCAGCCGGTGTTCACTCAAGTCCACCAAAACTCCAAATGTTCCATACCCCATCTCCCTCAGTATATCCATATAAACTTAAAGTAGTGGACCATTTAACATAAGAAAGGAATCAAAAAATTCAAGATGACTCCTGTTCCGGAAATGCCAAATTGATCGCCGTGCTTCGCACCAAAGGAAATTGAAAAAGCATCATTGGCAATCGGAATGACCATTTCGAGTAATGTCTAATTTCAAATTCTTAACAACGTGTTGGCCTCATGTGCAAACGAAAGTTTGGGATGCCTTTCGGGAACCTGACCTTAAGTTATCTAAATGCAGTTAACAGTTTGCGACCGCAATCGAGCGCCAAATACCCGCTGCTGTTGAGTAACAGAAGTGGCAAGCCGCGGATAATATATAGGTGCGTGCTGCTCTCCCATTGCAATTCAAATCAGCTGTGTTGGTGTTTATCAAGACACGGAATTAAAGAGAATCAGGATTGACATTATGAGTTGAAAAAAGGTTAGCGCGAAAGAGTTTAAACTTATCACTCTCAAGAAAGAGTCTATTTAGCTAGCAGCTTGAATTTGTAATTTCCCTCGGTCCAGGATGTCCTCGACGTGAAGGCGGAATGATCAGACAACTCCTAAAGGGAGGATATCCGATAAACACTCCTGTTCTGTCGATATTGGGCTCATGGGGTTAGACGCCCACATGATGGGTGGATCCTGTTGGATCTCGGAATTTCGCAAGCTTCTCTCAGAAAAGAGCTTTGGAGACATTCATTCAGTACCATTGCTGGAAAGGCCAAAATACGACATCCTTTCACATTCTTCTCAGAATAATGCACTCGGCAAGACTCGAAGACCTTTCGTTACTTCCAACGGAGGGCCCTACAAGGCAGCAAGGTTTCCGGTGCAACGTGTGGTCAACGTGGAAGAGCAACCTTAGCGATAAAAGCGAATAGCTACATGCAATGTCGGTCACTGAGCCTCGTTTCGTCAGGTCATTCACTTGAGGCAGAAACTGGATATTAAAATTTGGTTCGGATTGGTTTGGTGTGCAGAGTGAGCGTACTGCCACTGATTCGATTTCTATCATTCGGAAACCAATCGTAATGCGGGGTTCAGTGGAATAGGGACCGTCCCCAATCCAAGGTGAGAATATATAATACCGTTTGGGTAGCGCGATTGACAAAAGACGTTGGAGCCTTGACAATTCTGTGAATAATTGTTGGTGCTGGCGTTGTCAAAAGGAAGATGGGATATTCGTAATCATGTTAAATAAAATAAAGAAAGGTACTTTTCGGTCTAGAGAGTGAGTCCAAAACTCCAAATCGCTTCGCGGAGGTAAGGTAACCCGCCTACCTTGCCAGCTGTGTAGTAATAGGCAATATACGGGGGTCCAGACTCCATCATTCCGCAAATTACTTTGTGAATGCTCGAATGACCTTGGCGGAGATATGCAAGAAGAATATCGAACCAATGAAAGACAAAGACAGAACGAGCACAATGAATGGGTCCCTGAGAAGGAAAAGATGTAGTTTCGCCATTGGAGACGAGGGAAATCCACTTACACTCGAAGCCCAGGTGAATCATCAGTGTAGAGCTTTAGCATCGTGTTTGAAGACCCGCCTGCCCCAGCCGCCCGAGTTGAGTTAGGTTTTGCCACCTGGGATCCAGCAGCACGTCGTCTGTGATTTGCAGTCATTAGATACCAGATCATACACGACACACACGACAAACCTGATTTGTGCGCCTGGGGGCTTGGAAACTGTTCCACCTCGGGTGGTAGAGCGAGAAGAGTCAGAATCGGACTTTTGAAGTAACAATTAGATACGAAACCGGATAACATAGGAACTCACCATGGTGAAGTGCTAAAATATAATTGTGGTTATGCGCTGGCGAGGCTTGCAAGAAAGCAAGTGATGACCGTGGGAACCGGCATTCGCCAGGTCTCTCAAAGGTGCTAAGCGCCCAAGTATTTAGTTGGTATTTAGAATACATCGAAGCTATGTTTAATGCGAGCTTTGAAGATCGAATAGCCGTTAGTCAATCTCAGAACCGTGGTCCATTAGGGACAAAAAATGCATGAAACAGGGTAGTATCCTAATCTGTAGTAGATAGCTGCAATCTAGCGTGGACAGCTGATTTTGGACTTGGTTCCAAATATTCTTCTCCAGATGGAGTGGAAAGCGACGTTTTCCTTCAGGATCTCGGGCTGATGATAGTAACCTAAGTTGAGATCAGGACTCTTATTATTTGGCGCCATGTCGCCATTATCGATATCTGGATTGCAAGATCTGGGAAGGCGAATCACACGCAATCAGGCTTTTATCAGGCTTAGCAGAGATCTTTCGAGGGCGCACTGGAAGAAGGTGTGCTTGAATGACATCCGAACCTTGAGAAAAGGCTCTTTAGGAACCTCAACGGTGTAGCTGATACTATATCGCGAATTTCCAAGTTCATGCATGCATGTCTGAATGTCAGGAATCCGAGTGCACTGTCAATTCGTACAGAAAGTGGAAACTCGGATTACGGCCCAGCACTGGTACTTAATAGAGAACCGGTCCAGATCCGGGCCGTTGAACAATTGAGTTTTTGTTATGTAACTTGATTAAAAATTCAACACGGTTTCCAAAGGTTGTAAGCCCATTTGCTTTCAAGTCTGTCGATATGTTATTAACTGTTCAACAAAAGTGCTTGTTAAAGTGGAACTTGGTGTTGCCTGCTTGGAATACAAGAACAACGCTATGCTAATGATTATCATGGCATCTTTCACAAGTGATATTCAAGTTGTTGATATGTCAACATGAGGCCACCTGAGCCCAATCGTCCCGTCTTTCCGAGTTGGCATGCGGCGCTCTCGTTCTCCAGGGGTTCGCTTGCCAAACCAGTTCAGTCTTAGGCTAGATTTATCTATTCCTGTCTGGAATGCATCTGGGAAGTGCCAAGGACCGGGATGGAACGAGGCCACTTTTGCCACAGGTCCTTTATCTCGGGTGGATTGCGTCTCGAATTCCGTTCCGACGACATCTGGGCGCGAACGATTCGCGCGGTCGGGTTGGCTTACTTCCTGTGATCTTGTTCAAATCGGAGAATTGGGTATCAGCTCCTTATGAACAACCAGGGCCGTCCGCAATGGAGTTGGTTCGTGATCCCTGAATCTGCTCTCTCACTTACGTCTACCTCGTGCCTCCGGAGCCATATATCATAGGCTGGCCTTTGATCCTCTGAATGCAGGGCAATTGTTCCCTTTCACAATAGACGACGTCCTTCCATCCTCCGGCGACACCCCGACTTCCCATACATACGTACCCTGCCAACACCATTTTCTGCAATACTTCTCCACCCTGTCCACTCGTTGACCGAGTATGTTGAGCTTTGGTGCCGGTTCCTCCTGTGACGTCTGCTTCGAAAGATTCGCACAGGACAGCAAAGCCCCATGTTCAATACCTTGCGGACACGTCTTTTGCGTTGAGTGAGTTGCCATTGAATCCTCTTAATACGGCCTCCCTCACACACTAGATAGATGCATATCTAATATTGCTCGTTTATGCCCACTATGCCGGAAACCTTTCGAACTGAGCTCATGCATAAAGTTGCATGTGGATTTAGACGCCATTCCTCCTGAACAAACATCCGGTTGCCCTCTTGACGAAATCAAAGAAGCACAACGACTCCACAAGGCCATCGCACGTATTGCCGACGTGGGCATCGAGGAGCAGGGCTTGAGACAGCTGATTCAGGATACCAGGAATTTCCTTCACGGCAAACCTAGACATTTGGTAAGCATCATTTTCAATGACCCAATCTCCGAGGCGTTAACTTGAGGCTACAGTTCCACGATCTTCGAGTTGCGCACAGAATGGTTGCTTACATGTGCGAATTAAAGTCGGATTTAAGGAAGCAGAGGACCTCGAGCGACGCTTTAAACGATCAAATCAATGCGTTGGGAGCAGAGAAGGAAGACTTGTTGAGCCAGCTGCAGCAAACCGAGCAAGATCGTCTTTATGAGCGAGAGACGGCGCTCGCTGTGGAAAAGAGTCTTCGTGAGCACAATGCGCTTGCTGTTCGGAATTATCATGTTCTGATTGAGTAAGTCGATTGAATTTGACTTTGGTACCCGCATTTACACATTACACGCAGGGTGGTCTGTGGTCCTTTCCCGTCGTCTCCCGGCTTTTCAAGCTGATTTATTTCTTTCACAGTACAATAAACTCGCCCAATCAACCGCTGAATTACTTAAGAACACCCCCTTTACCTGCACAGTTGAGAAGAGTACCGGCACCGCTGGTGGTGTCACTCGGGCAATAATGGCAGCCCTGCCACAGCTCGATATGTCAGCTTTGGAAGGAGTGGCCCTGCGAGATTCTGGATCAAGTTTCTTGATATCACCTTTACCACAATTTACGAATGCGCTGCCTTCTGTTCTGGGCGGAATTGCACCCCTTCCAGAATTGACGGAAGATATTGACGGTGAGGAGAAGGAGGAAGAAGACGAGGAAGAGATTTCCACTCCTGACAGCGCCCAGCATGGTCGTCCAATCGGAGAACATCAGGACTTCCACAGACAACAACCTGGAGACGCCTTTCCACCCGTGCAGTCAGACCACTTCAAAGTGATGCAAGTTTCGGAGTTACCTCACGCAACTCATTACCACCGAGCCAGGTCGCACTCAATTCCTAGTCACTCCACGAGCCCCGGCTCTCCGTCCCCCGGTCGTAGTGCCTCTGCGAGTCCTCCCAAACTAGCTTTGCATCTGACTCAGGCATCACCCAGTCGACCCAGTTCATATTCACATCACACCCGGGAAACCCCTACCCCTGCCATCCGAATCTCAAATCCAGATGGAGATGCTCTTCGTAGCAGGCTGCACGATCTCCTTCGCGACTCACCGACTTCTTCGTCGTTACCCAATATGACATCCGCTCACTTTGCCGCATCATTGAACAAAGTCGACCGCGATTCGTCTGTTCCAAACACGAGTAGTCCTTCGCCATCTCATACAGGAGGATTGAATTCCGGAAAGACGTCTCTTCCGACACAGTCACATAACCCTGGTGATGGCTTCTCTCACCTTCTAGCCTCAGCTCCCCCGTCATCCAACAGACTTGCACCAGTACCCTCACCGATTCCGTTCGGTGGACAACGTTATTCGAGTGCGAGTACTGAAGCAAAGAAGCTGGAAGAGGAACGCCGTCGGAAACACTTAGAGGAGAGACAGCAACGAAGGGAGGAAAGGCACAAAGCTGAGAGGCAAAGAGACGACAAACTCAAGGAAGAGAAACACAGGGAAGGGCAAGAAAAGCAGAAGGAAGAGAGGAGTGGAGTGGATCATGGGCGGCTACACACGGATGTAGACCGCGAACAGTTCGCAAAGGTTCCGTCATCTACCACGTCTTCGCGATGGGATCAACCCGTACAGTCAAACCAAAACTTCATGTACACTGCGTCTCCCTTGAAACGTAGACCAAGTACTGGGAATGCACATAGCCAACCTCCCGGAGCTCCCCCTACTCCAGTACCGGAGCATGCATCTGGTCAGCATGGTCGCTACACTCCTGCTTCCTCTGGTGGACACAAGTCTCGACCTGTACCCATCCCTACCAACTCGGTTCATAACTATTCATGATCTCGGCTATGCTCGCTCCTTTGGAACTATGACTTATATTGTAGGCTTTTTTGACCTTGCTGCAAGCAGATATGTGAACCAGGGAACAACTTGACATCTTTTGCAAGCCTGTGAATAATTCGTCCGGGCAATTCAACGACTTCATGTGGTTTGTATTGCTGTGTCGGAAACTGGTCAATTTTTATCACACTTCATGGCTCTTCACCGATCATGTATCTATCACTTTGTGTATGTAAGATTATTGATGGATTATTTCTCTTGCAAAGAATGGTGCGCTTCCGCCTGCTTATCTACCAACGTTCCATTTGTGCAGTACCTTTGTTGGGTTACTCTTCCTCACTGCTAATACAATGTCCACATGCCATCTTGCTCCGCATCACATTCACCACCTGAAGAACCGCCGATCACGGGATACCGATTGAACACAATGCAATTTTAGTCTCGAGGTATCGCTGATCTCTACATGTGCATCCGAGTCAGCTGGGAGCGGAGATTTGGGAGTTTATTGACAGAATAAACCCCGTATCGAAAGCTGTGTTAAGAAGCCCGGTTTAATGCGGAGCACACTCCGTTTGGTCCACACTGACCATACGAGGGTAGCTCAGTATGTCTCGAGGGAAGCTAAATATTTGTTTCCGTGATTGAGATAAGATTCTATAGCACCACTGGAGCAACTGAAGATTTATATAACGGTCCAGGCTGGTTATTACCGCTCAAGAGGAATAGAATTTAGAACTGTGATGATAAGCGGAACTTCAACTGAACACAAGGCTGAGAAGGAATTGTAGAATTGAGCAGACTGCTTACTGCACAGCATGATAGCAGCAAGAATTGACGATGTTGCAATGGCATACAGAATAATTAATACCTGTCGACAGTGACGACGATGAGAATCGTCATCAAGGGATCTGATGAGGTCAACCATCCGCAATGGTAAATGTCAAACAAGTGGGTCTGCCGAATTCATGAACCGCAGTGGTTCAAGCGTAGGCCGCAGGCTTGTGCTACAAGTAAATACACGAGAATCTGATTGGTTCGTCATTTCAGTAGAATCCTCAGTTGAGAATATATTTTTCTTACCAAACCGACCAGAAAGGAAAGGACCAGGATTTTCATGTTCTTCCACCACATTTGTTGTGTGACTGATCGAGCTCCTCTTCTAAAGGCAGTCGCCTGGCCAGCCATGGCATCCGTTTTGTTCACCAATAAATCGATTCTCTCTCCTCTGCTCAGAATCTGCTCAACGTTCTGTACCATTACGTCCTTGACTTGATTGAGTTCATTCTGTGCGCGTGTCAGCTCGTCAGAAGGCGGTGCGGTATTGTATGTATGCATCAACGCCGCAATCACAGGGCCAAAGGTGCCTTGAAGGGCATATGGAGGAAGTTCTCGTGAGGAAGATGATGGAGCCGACACAAACTATGCAGGCCATTCAATATTTGTCGGTAAGATACGCCACATTATTTACCTTCTTTTGCACGTCAGACAGGAAAACAAATGGCATTCGCCTGAACAGGAATTTCAGAAATATGACAGGTGTCTGTATATTGCACCACTTACCGTCCAGCAGACTCATCAGTCATAACAAGATAGATATGTTGCCCATCGGAAATATAGTGGAAGAGATATTCTTCCCAGACATAGGTCAATTTGCTATTCGCTTTGGGTTAGCAGTTGTGTTCCATTGGAATCCCATAGAGCTGGACCACTTGCCCGTTATTTGCAGGAATTTTGGGTAAAATCATTTGGATTGCTGTGTGTATCGTAATACAATCTGTTATTTCAGTATTTTCCTCTACGAACCTTGCGAGAAGTCCCTATCTCCTGCTTTGTGCTCGGCAAGAATTGTCTGCCCCTCAGCGATCAAGGCGTGGATCTAAACCGGAAGTGAAGATAGTCAGAACAACCGTTAATATCCAAGTAATACAGATGTACTAAAGACATGGCGAGCTTCAAGGAGCAGATATACAGCAGTGGCAGTTCAAGTTGGTCAATGGTTGCAGGTCAGATTTATGATTATATCATGTTTCCCACAACACAACCTAATTATCGGCCCGGGTCAGTTCAAGTAACTCAGTGAGGGTCACCTTTTTGTTCAACAATCCTCTCGTTCAAAAAGTGCTTCAGTGCTTCAGTTGTCAGACACTTCACACTTCACTCAAGACGAGTATCAGTTAAACCAGCGTCTTTCAGATCCCGAGGAATGACATTGGCGTCTGTTTTATATATCGAGAATCGAGGTCCAATCTGCACGAGTAGCAACGGTGAAGTGACGATAGAAATATTGAAGGTTGAAAATTGAAGCAAAATGGATCTAATTCACGGGCTGCAATCGGATTCGGAGGCGCTCAGGGCAGCTTTCAGCCTTATTGTTGAAGGATATCTATTGTCGTTCTTCCCTTTTGAACAATCACTTGGATCGTTACTTGACTTATAGGTCAGGTCCGTGCTTCAGACAAACGGAATTGCTTTCCCGCTGAATCTAGATCTCCCAAGTCAAGCGATCTAATCCGATTCCTGTCTGATCTGCTGACTGTACATATTGTATCTCAATCTTGTGTCCCTCGGTCCTGAGTGCTGAGTGTTCAGGTTTAATCATTATAATTAAGACTAATATCGAACAAGAAAGCAATTTACAATGCATGCAGAAAAAAAATGGCCGTAAAATCTGTGATGTAATTTGTAAGTATATTGAGTCATCAAGATTGTTATGGATCCCCTTGACTAAAACTCCTCAAAAACCCTTGAGTACTAGACCTTGAAACAGGAGCTGGGGCGCTTATTCCGTTGGTGGTAGTGACAAGTTCCAATCCAAGAGCATTCTGGGTCCCAAAGGATTGCAACGATGGATTATTTGAAATGGTGCTTGGCACGCCATTGGAAATGGCAAGGGACGAACTATTCGCTTGCCTCCCAACTCGCGTGTTCCTCCCATCATTGGTATTCATTGCAGTGCGGCTACGGTTTGGGTTTATGCGTGGATGACGTTCGTCGTCGGTACTTTCGACGCTGACGGGGAAAGCTGATGAGGAGTCCCTGGTCAGCAAGGATGGGCGAGTGTTGCCGTGATGGCTATGTCCATGAGGAACTCGAGACCGATCGGCGTCTCTGTCCCTTTCTAATCTTGAAGGTGGGTGTGGATTGATACCAGACAGTGGTTGGACCCCGGAAGGCTGTGATGTAGGAGAAACTTGTTCGTGACTTCTGTTATGTGCACGAGAAGAGCGGTATTGGTAGTTGTTCGAATCGTGATCATATGACCAATTTGAAGAACCCGAACCACTGACGGACGAGCTGACGCCCATTGAGGTCTGCGAGCGATGTGTTGCAGCTGGGCGTCTATGCCTATCGCTATCTTCGTCACGGTTCGATTGGCGCTCGCGGCTATCGCTAGTAACTCTAGCCCGGTTCTGGTGTGGCGAATGTGGTCTTTCGTACTCGGAATAATACCCCATTGTTGTCCCCGAGATTGTGTTGGGATTGTGCGTTGGGACCCAATCAGCATTTGCTGCGATTGCTTGGGACTCCGTCTGTCGATGGTTACTTCCTTGTTGTGGCTGGCCTTGACTGGTGTTAAAACCGTTATCCCAAATCGCCGCGTCAGACGCCATTCGCCTGTCTACAGCTGTGAAAGATCGTTGAGAGTGGGAAATCGTGTCTGGATTTGATACCATCCGATTCGTAGACGCAGTGACACGCGCAAAATCACTTTCTCTCTGCTGCTGGGAATTTTGGCCCGACTCTTCAAGAGGAAGCACTCCAACCATGGAATGGACGGGTCTAACAGGTGACCCCTCTCTTTCTTCCTCCTCGATTTCTGACATGTTGCTCCTTGCCCCAAAGCTGGCGTAACTTTCCCTTCTACTATCTCGGACACTGTCCCTGTCATCGATATCAGCAAGGTCACTGAACCTGGTCCCTCTTGTCCTGACACTCGCATTGTCATGAGCGTCTCCTTGACCCAACGGGAGGCCCCTCAACCCACTTATGAGGCTGTTTGATCGAGCTCCCGAGTATACTGTGCCCCAACCCGAGCTCACAGATGTGCGCTGTGACCGGATGGAAGGCGATAATGTCCCAGGTATCGTATACTGAGCCATGGTATCAGCAAGAATAGCGGCCGCTGCTTCAGGGTCATGGGGTAGGGATGGAGGAGGATTTAGGCCCAAAGAAGCAATTGATTGTCTGGGCGAATCATCTTCATGAGCCAGTATATTAATGGAGGAATGACTCGAAGTATAAGCAGGACGCTGGTTGCTTGACAAGGATGGCGATGGTTGTCCATGACTCGACACGGAGGGCAGAGATACGACGGACATGTGTTGCCCGGGAGGGGATGACAATATTAATGCCAACCGAGGATTACTGATTTGAGATGTCGTGGATCTGCCATGTCCTGACCGTGGAGATCGCGATATTGAATGAAACAGCTCTCTATCTTGTCCGTCCTCCAGCGAATCCGACGTGAAAACGATAGAGCCTGTGTTATCAGCAGGTGCCTGTGACGATGTCCGAGCCGGTGTTGAAGCCATGAGTTGTGGTGGGGGCGAGGCGAAGGGGCCAACCCCGAGAGCCGCTGCTTGCCCGTTTACGTATCCCGCAGAGTACTCCCTCAAGTAATGACTTGTTGCAGAGAAGACATCCAACGGTTGTGAATTCCCTTCGTATTGCAATTGTGACCCAGAACGTGTCCCGTAGTTTGAATTGTGTCTTCCATGTCGATTTTGATCGTGACCGACATTGTGGGTGCCATACTCATTAGGTCGTTCACTAGAAGTAAATCCTTGCACGACAGGGGGAGCTGAGGTTGGATATGTGGGACCTGAAGATGATTGTTGCCAGCGATTCTCGTCTTCGAAGTACCCAGAGTCATCACGATAGGAGTAATGCGAGCTATCCCTCCCCTTCCCTTTCTTCTTCCCACTTCTCGACAACCTCCCATTTGTGTTGGCGGATTGACCAGGTCCATCGTCAAGTGCGGGGTACCGTTCCCTTGCTCTGCCGGGCGAACCGGGAGACACTGCGAACCTTACTCCTGTGTTAGATCCCGCAGGACTATGCACCAAACCATTATATGGGGAGCTTGATCCCTCAGACATTGCCTGAGCAAAGGTTGGAACATGTTCTGTCGATATTGGTTCAGGAGGACGGGGTAGAGGGTTCCGTAGAGCAGGAGACGGATTTCGGGGTCGCTTCGATAAGCGGGCTTTAAGGTTCTGATTCTGAAATCATTAGTTCGCCTGCTTCAGTCAAGATGGAAAAAGGAAAGAGTCACGGGAGACCCACTTCTCTACTCTGAATGTCAACGTCTACTCGGAATACAAAAAGTAGAGGCACGCACATTGAAATTGTTTCTACCAGGGCATTGTATCTTTGCACCTCTTCCCCTGCTACCTGCATTGCCTGCTTAATCGTTTCCAATTCCTGAAGATCCTGTAGCAGGTTGCTACGTTCTTCATTAAGAGACTTAGCAAATTGAAGGGTACCCTTGAGAGCCTCTCGCACTGCGACATGTTGTGCGAAGATAAGGCGAGACTTCCGGAGAGCAACAACCTACAATCGAGTAAGACAAGATACAGAGCATTAAAATCCAAAAGAAAACAATCACCGAATCTTCGTCCTTGCCTTCTAACCATACATCCACTCGTCTCAGAACCTCCGTAGCGTGAACTTTCCGTGCTTCCCTCAAAGTCACTATAGGACCTCCTTCATGCCCATGAGCAGCCAATGTGGTTCCCCATCTCTCTAGAAACCCTCTTCCAATACCTGGTGCACCAGCAATCCCATCCAATATCTGCTCTACATCACTGCTGTGATCGAATTGGTGAAAACTCCCTTCTTCTTCACGCAGTCCAAGTAAACCGCCGATGTGTTCGCCTGTTCCAACAACACCCGGTATTGCAAAGCGAGAGTCGGATGAAATCCTAGCATCCTCGGTTTCGGAGCGTATATCCTGATCTCTACCGCCCTCGAGATGAATGCCGTTGACAATTGAACGTTCCTGGTTTTCTACCTCGTTGAAATCGGAGGCTAATCCTTCCCGTAGCTCGACATCCCAAACTTCTACGAGCTGCTCCAACAACTCCAACTGTTGCCTTCCTAATTCTACTTCCCTGGCCTCATCAACATTTTCGGGACGATCGACATGTAGCTTCTTGATTTTAGCAGGTTGGTAATGTTTACGACAAAGAGGGCACAATGGGGGGGTCGTGGCATACAGACAGCTACAACAAAGGAGGATGTCAGAATGTTAATGACAAAGTTTAAGATTGTAAAGCAAGAGAAGAGGAGAGTAGAGTCCTATATAAGAAGATGCAGAGCTACAGGCTTACTCGCGACAAAAAATGTGGCCACACGCTATTGCATGTGGAACTCTTGCAGAGGTCTCCCAGGTGTATTCCAACAAACATACATCGCATCGACTGGTCGAGTGGAGGACAAGCATCTAATTTCCTGAAGTGACGTTGTGAGGGGGAGACAAAGGCTTCTTTTGTCCACATACCAGATGTCGTGGTTTTGTCGGATGTTTCGTCTTCAATTTTTGGCCGTTGAAAAATGATTCGAATTTCGGTAAAGAGAGTTATACCAGGCTCTGTATATCCTCTACTAGGGCGATCCCTGCAGAGACTCTACAATAGATTAACATCCGAGCAATCAGGCTTGAATCAGGCACAATGATCTATCGAAATCACTCACTTTTAAGTATATGTATTAGTGTGGTGTGCACGGCAGCTTAAGTATTATGTGGGTTCGAGGATGCTGTCCAAGCTCAGTCTGCACCGCGTAGACATGCCTCGAGGCATCCTCAAATACAACAATCACCATCCATAATGACGGGCCGTTGAACCCCGCCGATCGGGGTTAAAATTCAGTCTTGTTCGATGGTGCAAAACTCAAGTGGGTGCAAGGTTGTGACCCTTATTGAAGTTATTGGTGGTGGAATGTCGATGAGGCAAGTCTTGTCGGATAAAGGGCTGCTGGAAAGCACAGAGTCGTTGGAGTTGAACTATCAGCGGAATACTGCCTACCAGTTGTGCTCTTTGAATTGTGTCACACACTTGAGTGCTCAGCACTCAGTTTCCAGGAAACAGGACAATTGTTCAGAATTGTCGTTATGGCTTAATCTTACCGCCGTCATTGGTAAAACATAACTAACGTCTAGACAGGCTTGTGGGATGGAGAAATGCACGACCACGGGGCAGGATTTCATTGAAAACGAAAACCCGATGCGTGTCGAGCAGCGACATTATTTTCTATGGAACACAGAGACAGCAGTCGGGGTGCAATTTTGAATAATAACCCAGAAATCACAGACGACGACCACGACGACCACCCTGGTAGGAAAATCAGACCCAAGGGTTCTCCAACCGTTAAAGATGCAACGAACCTTCCGTCTGGTAGAGTCGGTTGGGACAGGAGTGACATCCTCGATCCTTCCTATGCTCATACCAGCACGAGCAAGAGCACGAAGTGCGCTTTGTGCTCCTGGTCCTGGGGTTTTGGTGCCCGTTCCACCAGTAGCACGAAGTTTGATATGGAGAGCCGTGATACCAACTTCACGGCATCGGACGGCCACATCTTGCGCGGCTAACATGGCAGCATACGGGGATGATTCATCACGATCTGCTTTGACTTTCATGCCACCTGTTCCTCGGATTATTAGATGCCAGTACCATGGTTAATTAGATCGCACCAGTCACTCGAGAGATAGTTTCCTTCCCAGAGAGATCGGTGATATGAACGAAGGTATCGTTGAAGGATGCAAAGATATGAGCGACGCCAAAAACGAGCTCGCCTTCAGCGACTTGAGGACCAAGTTGAACGGCGGCTTCCTCCTTTTGAACCTTGGCTTTTTTTGGTGGCTACAACACAAAAAGAGGTTTTTCAGCATCACATTGAATTTCAATGTGCCATAAAGTCAGATGTGACATCCAGGGTGGATTTGCGCGATCCAACCTCTAGATCGTTCTTGCTCATTCGAATATACAAGTTTTCATATATAATGGTAGAAGGTGCACACACCATCTTGTCTTGAAACGCGTCTGCAAGCTGGAGGACGTGAAAGACGACGTAGGATCTGTTGATGTCGAAGAGGAGGTATCCAAATACATGCAAATAACTCGGATGCATCAAAGTCACGGTCCGGGTTCCGTTATCGTCTTCCATCAGACCTTGATCAGACATTGGATCAATTGCTATACGAAATTATGGATTGCGTAGCCGTTAAAAGTGCCATGGCAAAGAAAGGTGCACTCCTAAGCAATATAACAACATTGGATGGTCAGCTGATTCTGTTTACTAGGATGGAATAACAGTGACCTTGGCAAAAAACTGAGCTATTCCGATGATCAAATAGCCCAAGGTAGGCCTACGATATTTTCCTTTACACCCTACTGATTTCTATCTCTTAGTTTTACAAGACAAGTCCAACGCGGAAGAACTGGAGAAGGTTAAATCGGCGCTCGAGATGAAAGATGTATGTTGCAGTCCTTACCAATGTCATATGTTCAGCTATTCTGACACAAAGCGTCAGAACGCTCCTGCTGGTCACGGACAACCCAAATGACATCCAAATTTTGGATCGCCCAGTACACAAGTTGAATATAAATGACAGACTCCTTGTTATGTAAACTAATTTCACCCAATGCAAATCTCTGCCTGTTTGGATTTCAAGTTTGTGTTGATTGCCTTGCACGTTGAACTTTCACTATACACCCTACCATAATCCTCCTTAGGAAGTGTTTTAAGTGTTTTCTCTCCAGGGTATCTGGTCTCTTTGACTAAGTTGGGGTCTCCATGGACCGAGGTATTTCAGTGTCGTCCTCGAGGACTTGGGGACTGTATCCTGGCGTTCGTGATCAGGTTTGAGGTTGGCTCATTTGCAGGTTTAACTGTCAACCCAAACCGCGTATCCACCTCGACTTGAATCCCTGATATCGGTTTGCGTGGCTGAAACAGTTACATTGCGCGAATGGTGGTGCTGGGGATGAAAATTTGCAAATTTTCACTCGTCTTTCACTCACTTCACGGCGCAGCATCGTTGATCTATGTATTTCCTGCAGCTTTGTGGTTTCCGATTGTTCGGGTGACTTCCTTCAGGCAATGCGGGAGGTTGTCAGTCACTAGTCAACCCTGGCACTACCACTGTGGTTTTGTTCGAATTCGCCTATGTCATTTTCATCGTACTCTCGCGTGGCTACTCTCGCCCAGCTGCCACCCTTGGAAGAGGTCGAAGCAACGTGGTCGTCAAAGGCCTGCCCTTCGCCTCATCTTAGTATGACTTCATAGTATCATTTCATCATAAAAGATCGAGTTTGTATGCTCCGATACTGTTGAAGCATGTCCTCGCGCAGTTCTGAGTTATTGGTTTTGCTCAGTTCTGTGACCGCCGGTTGTTTGATTCACCTATTTGCAACTGGTGTCTCAAGCAAGTAGCTTTCTCCTAGTTTCTCCATCCATGCAATTTGATCATTTCCTTTAGACGAGCCATGGCCCATGGTCGTGTGCTCCCACGCCCAGTTTTGTAATAACCAAGGGGGATCCAACTGATTCCATAATTTTTCCCGTCTGCTCTTCTTACGACTGGGCAATTCAGATCATATTGGAGGGTTGTTTTATCACCCGGTACATCCATACCGTTGTCAAGGGGCACAAATTTCTCAGCGATCCCATCCATATTTCAAGACGATTCGGACTACTTGGGAATTGGCACAAACGTTCGTTCTCTAGGTCAGAATGCATGGAGTTTGGACGGTGCCCACCCATGACCTACTACTTAGAAGCGGCAAACAACCAGGATGGAATGCAATCGCCGAATCTTGCTGCCTATCTATCAGCTCATAAATTCCGCATGACTATAATCACTCCCGTATCTCTCATATGACCACCACAACTTGACCACAACGACGGTCCCGGATCCTATGTTGGTCCTAACTTGGAGTTATTCATCTCGTCCTGTTTCAGCCAATTAAACAAGCGGAGGCCTCATTTGAGATGCTCCGCCTTGTTCGTCTCGAATCGGGAACAAAAAAGACGGTGAGCGATGCCGTAATTCACTTCTCTATTGTGTGCCGAAACAAGAATTCAGGGTGTTTTCTTATCAAAATTGTCTCCCCAACAAGGTATTAAACATGTGCCTTGAATAAGCAAACCGTCGTCCGTTCCTTCTTCAAGTCAATTGTATTGTACCTGGACGGAGCCCAGCAATGATCTTCGACTTCGACTAATCCAGAGATTTACGTCAGCTGGTGAACAATGGCAGCCACTGACATACAGTAGTATGAAATACATTCTGCCGTGTCTTTCAAATGCTGATAAGTACTAGTCTTTTGCCTATTCAGGAACTATTGTCCCGCAACTTGGGGGCATGTTTAAATTCCGTTATCGACGAATACGAGAGGCAAGTCACAAAATATATAAGTCAAATCCTATGTCAATTCCATGCGATAGCTTGCATTTAATACATTCAAGTTGCACGACTATCAAGCATGGTCCCACGTAATCTGCTATATTAATGAAGCTGTGAGAGATTTCATTCCAGTTTAATCGAACAAGTTCACCTTTCGAAAGGCAAAGTATTTGTTTGGAATGGTATACCGATCGATACTGTATCGAGTTGATGATCATCGATCAACGATCAACGCAACATTCGCCTATGAAGGGGTACACCGCCGATGTTCGTCATCGATAAAGTTGAAGAACGATCAAAATCACCATCTTCAAACTGACAAATGCCTCAAGGTGGCCCTGAGGCATCATAGAATTGGAGAACTATTTGGAATTGTCAAAGCTTAGAATGTACTTGTAGCCGATCAGTAAGTCGTTGAGAACAACGTAATCGAAATTTCGGGGGCCACATCGAAATCAAACAAATTATGTAACATTGTGTCTAAGTGTGCTACTGGCGAAAACGTATCATTATCATCCAGCAACTCGTACAGTAATGTAGCGATAGGTGGAATCAAAAGAAGTAAAATTTCCGAGAATGTAACTATAGAATAAAGATAACTAACTAAAAAGCAGTCGTGGGGAGAATCAACACGAATAAGATCCAAGGGTGTGTAATGGTATCGCCAACGGGCATGGTGAAGGGGAAAGGAAAGCATGAGGTACGGAAAGGCCATGAGACCTCGTGGCATATTAGAAGGGGAAGCAGTAGTCAAGATGACTATGGATTGGCCTAAGAGCATAATGCATACTTCGCATAGGAGAAGATGAAGGGAGATGGCGAGGGATGAACCATGTCAAAGGCCTTTTTCGGCGATTGATCACTGGTTACTAGAGAGTGATAATTGCAAGCAGTAAAGAGGTGAAGGGAAAAATAAGGGGACCGGCGATCGTGTAAGAATTGGCGAGTGCGTCCGCAGGTCGAGGGTGGATAAAGAAGTCGATTAGAATGTGGAAAGTCGGAAATAGGAAGGTCTGGATGCACGTTGACCGATTGGACGTGAATGGGAGATTAGACGATGGGAAACCTGAAGAAACTAGGCCAATCAAGTCTTGGTCTGTGATTAGGACCTATAGGTCTAGATTGATTGTGCACGAGAGTCCAAGTCCTGTACCAAGAGGGAATAAGACAAGTAGCATATGTGTGCTGAACGAGTACTCACTCATCGACAAATAGGAGAGGAGTCACGGAAACGACTTAGAAATCATAACCAGCGGAGAAAAAAGATCTAAAGCAATCAGATGAAATCGAGGAAAATAGGTGGCAGAGTGTAACTAACTACAGGAAATTATTAGGGATTTGTAAATGAGGTAATAAATCACACAAGATGTGATTAGACTATGTAAGTGGAAACAACTAGTTCCGGGACGGCAATCAGTACGAGACAGAGAAATATGGATGGATGGAGTCAGGTAGAAAAGAACTGCGGGGAAGGCGACATACGCCCGCACGGACATGGGAGGGACTTGGGCATAGGGCAGTAGGCAAGAAAGCGGAAAGAAAAGAAGAATGCGAAAACGAGCAACAGCTCAATAAAGAAACGCCAAAAAGGGCCCAAGGAGGATTATTGATGACGCGGAAGATAAAGAAAAAAAGGTCTTGCCTGACATATGCACCTTTTGGAAAGCAGCTTTCCCGAGGAAGGTTAGGAGTCGAAGAGGAGAAAGAGATGGTACAGGAAGCAGTAAGGGAGGAAGGAGACAAAATTAAGTAATAGTAAAGAAATTGGATATGGTATCCAAGAATAGAACGAGCCTGTATCAGCGGCCCGCGGTATCGGTATGAGGGATATGCTGTGGATGCTAATAGATACATGCAGCGGTGTAAGTGGATGAATGAATGGTGAACTTGGAAAGGGGTGATTGGAAATAAAGATCCAGCAAGAGGATAGGTAAATACGCGAAAAGAGTCTGATGAAAGATCTCAAAGCGTGGGTTGAAGAAATCGAAAAGAAAAAAAAAACCACCAAGCACTGATTTAGCTCATCAAACGGCTGATGGAGAACCCGCGACTAGGCGGCCGCGGTGTTGAGCTCTTGTACTTGCTCGGATGATAATCATACTCCTCTGCTGAAGTAGGTGGTATCCACCTCTCGTGGGCATCTGCCTTCTCCTCTGATGTGGAACGGAACATTTTGGGAGGAGAAGGTGGTTGAGAGAGGCGCCTAGGCTTGGGAGGAACAAGTGGCACCGGCGTTTGCGCCCTCAAGGTCATGGAGGGAGGCGCAGGGGTGGAAAGCCTAGGTACGGGGGGGATAGCAGAAGATGGAGCAGGCGTGTAGGACCTGATGGAAGGAGTATGAGAGCGCGCATAAGCAGAGGCGGAAAGCGAAGGAACAGGAGGAGCAGGCGTATGCGAACGCGGCGGAATAACAGAAGATGCCGACATAGATGCCGACATCGAGCCAGGTCCGGGAGTATGAGAACGACTCATGGAACCAGGTCCAGGGGTATGCGAACGTGGAAGGACAGGAGCGGGTGTGTGAGAGCGGGTTGGACCTGGAGTATGAGAACGGGTTGGACCTGGAGTATGAGAGCGCGTTGGACTGGACACGGATGCTGATCTGGAGTGCATGGTGTTATATCGCGAAAGAGGAGAAACGGCAGCAGCAGCAGCGGAAGCGGAACTGCTCCCAGTAGGGGAATAGGGCGTAGGTGAAGGTGAAGGTGAAGAAGGGGAAGGCGAAAGGGAACGCTGAGGTTGCATTTCTGGAGCCGACACGCCGAGAGTTGTTGCCAGGGCGCGCAATTGACTAACTTCATGTCGTAACTGCTGGCATTCCTGTGATTTTTGACTGTATTGGGTTCGCTAACAAATAAAATTAGCCTCCGATGGTGCAGAATAAAAATGGACCCACTAGTCTGAGTTCGAGTCACAAGTAGACATCCTACCATCAGAAAAAGAAATTATCTTGGAATAGAACAGTGCGTACCTGCGTAACTCTGACTCTACTTTGGCATTACTGTTCTCGATTTCGTCGATTTTAATTTTGAGGTTGCCTTCAGCGGTTTTAGCGGTTTTACTTGCCTCCGAATGGGCTAAGTGGTTCATGAGAATAGCGCGCAGGAGGGCCGCGCTGAGGAAAAGCGATGAGGTCTGAAAAAAAAATTTGTTTGTTCAGTGGTAAGATCATCGAGTCAATTAGACCCACCTGTTCATTCTTCTCCGCAAGGAGCCACTCCTCGAGTTCCTTGTACAAGGAGGAGACCTCCTCGACAGAACATTTTTTGGCGGCGACCCGAGCCACCTTATCCTCTAGTCTTCGAACTTCAAAGGTTTTTGAGCCATCGGAATTCAAAACACGTTCGGTTTTTCGTTGGAGAATTTCTGTGTTGAAGTCGTTGAACGTTTCGACAGCAGGAAAGCGTCTAGGCGTACTCCAACCGGAAGTTGTAAAGTCCATGCGGATTAATCTTAAGGAATCGTTCGTAAATTGTTCGCGACAGAACGGGCATACGGGGCTGAGTCTAGGGGACGTTTTTTCTACGATGTTTGTGCAACAACTGGCGCATAGGACATGCCCTGTAAAAAATAGTTTTAGAAATCCGGAAATTCGGGTTAAAATTTTCACGCACCACAGGGAATTGAGTGAGGCAACCTGTGGGGGCCATATTCTTCTGCGCAAACATCGCAGGCGCACCCGGGAGCGAGAGTGAGCATTAGGCCTGCCAGTTGGGCACCACGTAGGTGGGGGACGAGCAAAAAAGCGAAATTAGGGCGAAGGGGAAATTCTCGCTTGTGTACAAATGAGGGCTATATATTGCCCACACAGTTCTAAATCGGGAAACACGCCGCGCCAAACAAATCGACAACAACAATTGCCATTTTTCAT
>Ga0307507_10004403_pt1 | contig 25079 bp, 4 predicted proteins | sample 7_EM_MG_FD_207223 | JGI IMG/M metagenome (GOLD analysis project Ga0307507, IMG submission 207223) | Populus trichocarpa ectomycorrhiza microbial communities from riparian zone in the Pacific Northwest, United States - 7_EM | ecosystem: Host-associated > Plants > Roots > Unclassified | place...
GGCGCTGGTGGAAAACGGTACTGGCAAATTGCCATCACGTGACCAGAGGATTGTATATAGCTTCGAGCGGTGCTTCCGTTCTTCCCCTTTCCTTTCTCTAGCTTTGGATCCTCGTTTATAGACAATCCAATTATACAGGCTTGCGCGACCCTCTCGCCGTACTCGTGCCTCAATTAACCGAGTCGCTAACATTATCCAAAGCTCGTTACTACTCTTCTTTCCTAAAAAGGAACTTAAAAATATCTACAAGGCCACGAATAGGACAAGGACACAGAACAGGACCCCAAGGACATCACCAGGACCACAAGGATAGGACAAACCCCCAAGAATTAAAAGAATACAAACAGAACGCGAAACCTAAGAATAGGACACGCATAGACTAGAACCCTTAGGAAATAAACAAACACTAGAAATTACCTAATACCCCTACTACCATGCCAAGAAATACAGCAGCTGGTAAAGCCGCTGTAGGACCTATAAATACCTCCAATAGTAAAACAGTTGCCGTCTTAACCCCCTAGGAAGAGCTTGCAGCAGCTAATACCGAAATTAAACAGCTTTAAGAGCTGCTTAAAACCAAAAACACCCCTATACCTAGTAAGGAGTTATTAGACACTTAGAGACTTGCTATAGTCCTTAAGGCCCTAGCCTAACGTATAGCCTTAGCATTGTCGCGGTCCGCGAAGGTCGTGGACCCCCTATTGCTTACAAACAGAACTAACCCTATATTTAATAATTAGAAGCTTTAACTGCAAGACAAGCTTAAAGTTAATATAAACCACTTCCCTACTATCCAAGCTAAAATGGCCTATATCTTTGGCCGTACTAGTAGGGACGTATAGACGCATCTATATCCGCGATATGCCTAGGACTTAGCAGACCCCTTCCTCTCTAGAGAAGAGATAATTAACCACCTGTCTTTTATTTATAAGGACCCCTATAAGATACAGAACGCCCACCTTAACTATAAAGCCCTTAATATAAAAATAATAGAGACCTTCTTGGTTTTCTAAACCCGCTTTCTACACCTAGCCAGATAGGCTCAAATCCCCCAGGAAGATTTAATGCCAAACCTCTTTAATAAGCTTACCCTAGACCTACAGCGCGCCGTGCTGCCAGTTTATACTACCATATAGACGCTAAAGGAACTTATAAACTAGTGCCTAGCTATTAACTAGGGCCTCCGCCAAATTAAGGCACGTGCTAAGCGGTACAAGACTAGAAGCTCTGCTAACTAGAATATAAGTACTATAAAAACAGGCTATAGCGCCCTAGTAAGATCTACAATCCCTACAGCACTAACTATACCGCCTGCCGTTAACCTAGCAGCTAGCTATATAGCTAGCCCCATAGTGGGTCTGGCAAATACTTAACCTATAGATAACAACCCCTATAGATAGGCCCTTAGCAATTAAGGAGCCTACTTCTTATACGGCTAGAAAGACCACTTTATAAAGGACTGCCTAATAGCGGCAAAGATAAACAAGGTCCTATTAATTTAGGAGAATAGTATAGAGTTAAAAAAAGAGGAACCCTAAAGCAAGACTCCTCTCTAGGGTTAAAAGGAATTAATATATTATATATTAATCTAGGTTAGCTAGTTAGTAGAAGAAGCTGTACTATCCCTTATACTTTATCCCATAATAGATATTAAGTTTTAACCTCTGCTTTAGCTAACTCTAGAGCAAATACCTTTGCCTTAATAGACACACAGTATGCTATAAAGCTAGCTAACTTTTTAAATGCACCCCTTAAAGAACTGCCCTAACCAATTCCTATTCGCGGGTATAACGGACAGATAGGACTACCTATTACAACTATCTTACGGATTTACCTCCGTGTAGATAGACAAAGGTAGTATAACATCTCCTTTCTTATTACGGACCTAGGAAGCTATAATATAATTTTAGGAAGAAAATAGCTAGCCTATCTAGGCTTACAGCTTAATATATGGAGTAGACGGCTTGTCTAGCCCAAAACCCTACCCCTAACACCTTCTTTTATAAAAGAAATCAGCATTATAATAGAAAATCTTATACGGCCATAGATAGACACCATTCACTAGGCCGATGCCATGCATAGGGACTAGGCCTTTAAGAAAGATATACAGCTTAATTCGTAACGGGTTTGTATACTACGCCGCCCCCAGACTACTAATATCGCACTACTGGCACTAGAAACCTAGGAAGTTAGTAATAAGCCAGCTAGCTTAGGCCCTATACAGCTATAAAGAATAGCAAGAAATATTAGACGCTATACTAAATGTATAGACCAAAAGGATAACTTATAGAAAATGGAACAGGAGCTAAGGAGGGCTATAAACCCTCCACTACAAAATATAGTCCATGAAACGTCCGTAAAAAAACCTACAAACCTCCTACCAGTTGATATCTACTGTATTAGTGCTATAGGGTTCTACCAGAACTTAAAACAGCCCAATACCGTTGCCTTTATAACTAGCTTATATAAAATTAACTAGATAATTAAAGATAAGGAAGCCCTAGCCCGTCACTAGCTTAGTAAAGAAAGTAAGCTTATAGATAAGGAGCTAGTAGAATAAAAACTACTCCATTAATACTGGGAATTTAAGGATATGTTCTCTAAGGCAGTATCTAATATACTCCCACCTCACTAACTGTACAACTATAAGATTGAGATTGAGCCTAATAAAGAAAACACCCTTAGTTATAGCCCCCTCCGCTAGCAATCTACTAATAAGCTATAGGCTACTAAGCGGTACCTTATTAATAACCTTAATAAGGGCTTTATTAAGCCTAGCTAAGTCCCCTTTACCTTACCCATTCTCTTTACAAAAAAGCTAAATAGCGGACTCCGTTTTTGTATTAACTACCGTAAACTAAACTATATAACCTATAAAGACCAATATCTGCTACCCTTACTTAAAGAAACACTAGCCCGTATAAGTAAGGCTAAGATTTTTATAAAGCTTAATATCCACTAGGCCTTTTACTAAATTAGGATAAACCCCAGATCTAAGGATGTTGGAATTACAAGGTCATAAGGTCACAGGGGAGCAGTCTTAAGGGTCTAATTGATGATAGAGATGACGCAGACGATGAATATTGATTGATTCGTGATGCAGTAGATGCGGTTGATGTCTATTTAGATTGACATGCAGAGCTCGCTCTCGCGACGTGTCTAGAGCTTAGTTAGCATCTCTCACTTAATTCTGACACTCCCCCATACTGACGACGCTCTCCTCGTCTGTCCTAAATAGGTAATTATAAAGCTATTCCCAAATACCTTACAAGTGCCATTTGGCCTACGTACAGAGGGAAAACCTATAGTAGGCGAAATACCTCCATAACTTGCTCCGTCTCCGTCCGTTACCGTCTCCATTAGTTACCAATTCCTAGCATTACACAGTGCTTTATAAATTGGTTAATTAGTAGCTGTTTTATAAGCATATCTCCAGGTTAATCTTTACCTAGTATATATACCACCTTAAGTCAATCTTTCTAAACCATGTCGTTCCGTACGAAGAGGTATTAAATCTTAATATGCTTGGCTTTCTAGTAGTGTTTTATGTTGTACAAAAGGTTAACTATACCCTTATTGTCACAGTAGAGCGTAGGGATAAAAGGGTTGTTGTTGTCTCTTACTTTTAGATCTCTTGTTAGCTTTTTAAGCTATACTGCTAACCTTACTCCTTTTAATGCCGCCATAATCTCTGCTTCTATTAAGCTTAATGCCGTTAACTTCTATCTTTAAGCCGTCTAGATCACCGCTCCCCTATAGCGTATAACTGCTATGCCTTAAAATAATATCTAATTATATTCTGTTCCCCACGTGGCATTGGTAAAGATACTATAGCCAGTAGGTAATATAAGCTTGCATAAGGGTAGGTAAATCTCTTAATTTAAGTAGGTAATTCCTGTTTTAAGAGTGCCGTTTAGATATTATAGTAGCTGCTTACTTAAGTGGTAGTGCGATTCTCCTAGTGCTGCCATAAACCTAGCTAGCTAACTAATAGTATAGCTAGTATTAGGACGTGTGTAGTTTAAGAGGTAGATTATAGAGCTAATAATCTATTAGTAGACTATCGCATTATTATACTTAAGGAGGCTTTTAATATTGGGCTTTAAAACAGTACCTACTGGTATTAGTAGCTTGGCTAGATTATAGTTATCTATTTTTAGCCGTTTAAGTAGCTTCTTAGTATATATCGTCTGATATAGCTTAAGGGTTTAGTTTGTACAATCTCGCTTAATCTAGAAGCCTATAAATACCTCTATAGGACCTAGGTCTTTGCATCTCTATTCTCTTAAGATTCTTATCTTTATAATATTAAGGTATTGGCACTTTCCTATAATTAGCATATTGTTAATAAATAGCAAGATATATACTTTATTTCCTATAAAGAGATTAGGGTTAGTATTAGCTGCTTTTAAACCTATGCTCTTAAAGAACTTCTTAACTATCTAAAACCATTCTCTTGGTGCCTGCTTTAGGCCATAAAGTAACTTATTTAGCTTTAAGTAGACGTCTTTTATGCCCTTAAGCTTAGGTTTAAAGTCTCTTAATAGGTTAGAAATCTGCATATAAATCTATTCTTATAACGGCGGGTTTAAGAATGTAGTTTTAACGTTAATATGGTTGAGCTTAAGGTCCTTAGCTGCTACCTTTGCCATTAGGAACCTAAAGGTGTTATATTATACGATAGACATAAATGTCTTAAAATAATCGATGTTAGGGGTCTACTTGTCTCCCTAAATGTATAGTCTTGCCTTCTTACAAATTGCTTCTCCCTTGGCGTTATACTTGTGCTTTAGGACTAGCTTGCTTAGGAGTAACGACCTTCCTTCTAGTACTCTCCCCCTTATAATAGTATAGGTGTGCATTCTCTTAAAAGAGAGAAATTCTTTAAAGATAGCTTTTATCCAGCTAGGAGTATCCTCCCTTAAGGCCTAATCTAGCTTAATAGCGTTAAATAGTGCTATAGGTGCTCCTAAAGAGGTAGTGTTCTTAGCTTCTAGGTAAATAGCTTTTATAGCTATTACTAACTAAACTACTATATTATTAAAAACCCTTATATTTAGTAACCTTCTAGACCTTGTTCTCTGCGCATAAGGAATATATATTAATGTGCTTTATACAGGCGTCCTACCCTTAGTATTACCTTAATTTAAGCGTCCTACTTAATTTTAACCTAGGCTTCCCGCTTAATTAGAGTGGCCCACTTAGTCTTAACCTAGGCTTCCCATTTATTTAGAGCGGCCTACTTGGTTACCATCTGGCCTACTTATAGTTCTCGCAACTAGAGTCTCTGTTGGCGCGTTTAAGGTAGTAGGGGGAGGTATAAGTTGGTTTATGGCTTAGCTTATAGCGTAATTTAAGTATTCTACTTGATCTTAACCTGGGCTTCCTACTTAATCTAAGCGGTTTACTTAGTTACTATGTCTTATAGCTTGCACCTAAGGTGCTTTATAAGGGAACCTATACTTATTTACTTTAGCATCTCTAAATAGCTTAATTGCTTGGGTATATAGGTTTATCATCTTAAATTAACTACTCCCTTTTAATCTGATAAAAACGTAGTTAGGTTTTATTCTCGAATTGTACTTTCTAGGGTATTTCTTAAGCGTATTAATTGGATTGGCGTGACACCTAAAAACAACTAGATTCTTTAAGTTAGGAACTTATCAGGTGTATGCCTTATAGAGTATAATAGCACCACTATACTTGTCGTTAAATAGAAGTGTTAAGGTGGGTACTTAATTCTTAATCCAGACAGTATACTTAACTGTGTAGCACTAAAGTTTAACTAGTATATTTCCTTAAAATAGAAGTGACCTTATCTTGTAGTCAACTATATAGATCGCGCACTTAATTGCACTATTGTATAAGTGCTTATATAGCGGATAAGGTTTAAAGTTAATACCCTAGGTTATTAGTTCGTCTTAAAATCTGTAGCTAAACTCCCCCTTTCTATTATCCGCTTAAATCCATGCAGCTTTATTGCCAGTGAACCTCTCTGCCCTTATAATGATCTCTTTAATATGTGGTAGTACCTCTTTAGTTTGGAGGGTTTTAAGAGGAACAACCTAAGTATACTATATGGCGTTGTCTAGGGCTAGTAGGTAGTAGTTATAACCTCTAATTAATATACTAATTCGTCTTGTAGTATCTAGATATAGCCCTTAACTAGGTATCTTCTTATATTTAGTTGTCTTCTTACTTAGTATTTCTCGCATCTTTCTAGCTAGATAAGCTTTGTACATGCTCTTGCTGACTAGTACTGCTCTCTTCTTAAGCTTTATGCCTAGTAAGGAGTGCTATAACTTAAATAGGTCGCTGTAATTTGTGTCTAGTTTGGCGGTGCTATAGCTTAGCATCTATTTTACTAACGTTTAGTTATAAATTATATGCTTTTACTATTGCATTAAATGCTTCCTAATACTCTTATAGTACGTAGAGGTTGTTCCTTGTAATAGCCTTAAATATTATACCTAATTTATGCTTGCCAGTAGCTTAATCATCTAAGTTAAATGTAATTAAGTAGCCTTCCTAAGTAAAAGTCCTTACTGAGATTAGCTTAATTAACTTAAACGAAGGTACAAGCCAGATGTCTTTTAGCTTTAGGGTACTGATTTAAGCTTGGCTATATCCTATAGCAGGGACAATAATCCCATTTGTAGTGCGGATCTATTATAGCGTATTCCATCTCTTTAAGTATATTAGGTCTAATTGGTTACTAGTAAAGTGCTTAGTTGCACCTAAGTTAGGAGCCTAAGCTAGAGACGTTATTATAAGTATAGCACGTTTAGGGTTAGGGTTAAGGTAGATTAAATCACTATTAAATTCTTCCTTAGCTATTGCTACATTCCCTACTTCCTCTACCTTAGGAGCACCTTAATCTATCTTTCTAGCGTTATTAAATTGGAATTGCTTAAGTAGGGGACAGTCTTTCTAGTAGTAACCTTTCTAATAGTATACTCTGCACTCGTCTTTTTCTAGTTATCTTGGCTCTTTAGTTACTTAAGATAATAAGCTATAGCAATAACATAATAAGGAATAATTAAATTTACTAGTATAATCTCTACCCCTTGTTTAACCTTAACCTTAGTTTCCCCTTCTTCCCCTAGGTTTATCTTTCCTCTTATATATAAGTGCTGCATTTTATACTTATGTAGGGAGAGCAGTCTCTTACTCCTAAAGAAGGGTAATACAGCTCTTAAGGTCTTGTTTGTCTTATAGATACTAGGTCTTCGCATTCTGCCATATAACATCACTTAGGAGGGCTAAGAGAAGCTGCTCTTTAATATTATTGTTAGTAAGTGCTTAAGGCGTTAAGGCTAAATTAATCTTAAATTAATTAAGTATTTGGAGGAACTTAACAATTTGTATCTTTATAGGGTTAAATATAGTACTATAGAACTCTCTGCGGAGTCTAGAGATATAGACCTTATTATTAGCCTTATTAAACTTCTTTATTCCTTCCCATATTCCTTAAATATTGTACGCCTTTATTATTACACGCATCTCTTCCTAACGGTCGTCTCCTATTAAATTGTAGATGATCTTGTTTACTTCCCCTCATCTTCTTCTTCCATTAGCTAAATTAACTTAATTTAGGTCCTTTGCACCAGTGACAAAATCCCAGCCCTTTAATATAATTAGGGCTGCCTTGTAGGTGCGCTCCTAGTCTGCAAAGCTGTCTCTATTAAAAATGACGATTTTACCAGCCTTATAATTGTATGTAGGTGTCGTTGAGGTTAAGGTAGAGGAGGTTATTTTTGGGGTCGATTTTTGAGTTAGGAGAGGTATCGCTACCCAGGCTTATAACCTGTTGGAATTACAAGGTTATAAGGTTACAGCGGAGCAGTCTTGAGGGTCTAATTGATAATAGAAATGACGCAGACGATGAATATTGATTGATTTGTGATGTAGTAGATACGGTTGATGTCTATCTAGATTGACATACAGAGCTCGCTTTTGCGACGTGTCTAGAGCTTAGTTAGTATCTCTTACTTAATTCTAACAAAGGATCTTACTATATTTTAGACTTACTACAGATTATATAAATGCAAAGTACTACCTTTTGGGCTAACTAACGGACTGGCTACATACCAACGGTATATAAATAACGTACTCTTTAACTACCTTAATAACTTCTGCACAGCCTACCTAGATAATATTATAATTTACTCTAAGAATAAATTGGAATATAAGGAGCATATCTATAAGGTCCTATAATAGCTCTATAAAGCTAGTCTCCAGACTAATATCAGGAAGTTAGAATTTAGTGTTAAGCGCACTAAGTACCTAGGGTTTATTATTAGTACAGACGGAATTAAGGCAGACCCAGAAAAAACGGCTGTAATTAACTAGTAGACACCCCTATAGACTGTAAAGGGGGTATAATTATTTTTAGGTTTCTATAACTTCTACTAGTGCTTTATTAAGAACTATAGCAGGATTACCTGGCCCCTTAACTATCTTACTAGAAAAGACCAGCCCTTCCACTTTAATGCTATATATAGGCAGGCCTTTAATAAGCTTAAGAAACGGCTAGTATCAGCTCCCCTACTTACCCAATTTAACCCGGAATAGCCCTTAATACTAAAAACTAATGCCTTAAACGGCGTAATAGCTAATATCTTTTTCTAGAGGCAACTAGACGGAGAATGGCACCCTATTGCATACTATTTAAAGACCATAATAAATGCCGAGCTAAACTACCACATCTATAATAAAGAAATGCTGGCTATTATCTCTAGCTTTTAGCACTAGTATACACAGCTAGAAGGGACCCCTAAGCCTATTAAGGTAGTTTTAGATTATAAGGCCTTAGAATACTTTATAATAACAAAGGCCCTTACAGCCTAGTAGGCACGCTAGGTGGATATTCTATCTTAGTTCCACTTCCTAATTATATATAAGCTAGGCGTAACTAACTATGCAGATACCCTTATAAGGCGCGAACAAGACCTAGATAACCAGATTACCGCAAAGATTATATTATAGACCTAGATGCTACTATAACTAGAGCACCTTAACCCCTAAATACAGGTAGAACTAAATATAGACCCTATAAAGGCCGAGATGTGCCCTATTAACACTATAGAACTTAACCTTATTAATAAACTACTGTAGGTAAACTATACGGCCCCTTCCCTACAGGAGTACCGCGAAAAGGTAAAGGATACTACTAGCCCATAGTCCCTTAAAAACGGACTACTTAAGCACTAGGAACGGCTGGTGGTAGTAGAGGAATAGAATTTACAGACTTAGCTTATTGCCGAAGCATATACTTAGGTCTCTACGGCCCACCCTAAAAAAAATAAAACCTATAGAATTATTAGCGACCACTACTACTAGCCCGAAATAGTTATAGATATTAACCGCTATATACAGAACTACGACAACTGCTATAGGTCTATAATTCTATAAGATAAAACCCTAGGGCTATTAAAGCCACTCCCAATACCAGAACGCCCCTAACAGTATATCTCTATAGACTTCCACAAGTTACCTACAGACCGCAACGGATATAATATAGTTATAATCCTAGTTAACCACTTTGGCAAGCGCCCATTCTTAATCCCCTATTATAAGAATATTAATGCTAAAAAGGCGGCCTAACTATATATCCACTATGTCTACCAAATTTACGGACTACTAAATACTATCATATCTAACCATAGGCCGTAGTTTATATTAGCCTTCTAGAACAAGTTTACCTAGATCCTAGGTATTAGGCTAAAGCTCTCCATAGCATACCACCCCTAGATAGACGGTTAGACAGAGATTGTAAATTAATACTTAAACTAGAGACTCCGGCCCTTTATTAACTACTTTTAGGATAACTAGAGCAAACTACTACCTATAATAGACTACGCCTAGGCAATCCTACCCTATAACTCTACAGGGTTTGCACCTATTTAGCTAGAAATAGGATACTTACATATAAGCTTTAACTGGGAGAGACCAGAAGGACTATAGACCGTGCGCGAAAAACTATCTTATAAGGAAGCATAGCAGTATGCTAAACGCTTAGAAGAAGTATAGATAGTAGCCCACAAGAACCTAGAGAAGGCCCAGAAATTAATGGAACAGTAGGCAAATAAGCACAGGCGTAAGCCTAACTTTACCATAGGCAACAAGGTCTGGGTTATAACAAAGAACTAGAAAACAGAACGGCCTAGCTATAAGCTAGACTATAAGATAACAGGACTATATAAAATCCTTAATAAAGAAGGCAACTTATATAAGGTTAAACTCCCAGACTTAATTAAAGTCTACCCTATTTTCTTACTAGATAAGCTATAGAAAGCTATAAATAACCCACTACCTGGATAAAAGAATAAGCCTCTACTGCCAATTTAAGTTAATGGCAACAACAAATAGGAAGTTAATAAAATACTAGCCTATAAACTAGTACAAGGAATGCTAAAATACCATATCTAATAGAAAGGTTACAATCTAAACCCAACCTAGTACCCGGCCTAGAACTTTATAGGTTGCCCCCAGATGCTTAAAGAATTCCATAACTAATACCCTAATAAGCCAGGACCCCTAAAGTATCTAGACAAGTAGATAGAGTGCTAGTATAGCAAAGATAATAAGCTACCTGTTGAGCATATAGATAAGAACACCCTACGGACATAATACGGACATACAAAGCCTAAGGGCAGGCTTTTTCAGAGGGGGGGTAATGTTACGGCGCTAGTAGAAAACGGTACTGGCAAATTGCCATCACGTGACTAGAGGATTGTATATAGCTTCGAGCGGTGCTTCCGTTCTTCCCCTTTCCTTTCTCTAGCTTTGGATCCTTGTTTATAGACAATCCAATCGTACAGGCTTGCGCGACCCTCTTGCCGTGCTCGTGCCTTGATTAACCGAGTCGCTAACAAGGAGTTTGTCTAGGAAAACTTATAAAAGGGATATATTAGACCGTTATAGTTGTTAGTAGGATATCTAGTATTGTTTATTTTAAAGAAAAACAGAAAATTTAGGATGTGTATTAACTATAGATAGTTAAACAGCATTATAAGAAAGGATAGGTATTCTTTACCCTTAATTAGCAAAATCTAAGACAGGATAGGTAATGTGCAAATTTTTATAAAGATAGATCTAAGATAGGCGTACTACCAGATTAGAATTAAGGAAGGCAATAAATAGAAAGCAGCCTTTAGGTTAAAGGAAGGACTATATAAACCATTAGTAATGCAGTTTGGGCTTATAAATGCACTAATAATATTTTAGAAAAGAATTAATAGTGTATTAGGAGAACACCTAAATAAGTTTATTATGGTATATCTTAATAATATTATTATCTACTTAGCAAATAAGAAAGAATATAGAGAATATATTAAGTAAGTCTTAAAGAGACTACAAGAAGAATAAATACTAGTAGTAATTAAGAAATGCGAGTTCTTTACTAGGAAGACCAATTTTGTAGAATTTATTATTAAACTAGAAAAAATTAGTATAGACCTAAAGAAGGTAGAGGCTATAGTAAGTTAGTAAGAACTAGAGAACGTTATATAGTTAAGATTATTTCTAGGGTTTTGTAACTACTATAGGAGGTTTATAGTGTAGTAGTTAAAGAACATTAAGCTATTTATAAGACTTATAGAAAAAGAGGAACTGTGGATATAGGGTAATAAGCAAAAAAAACTATTTTAGGAACTTAAGAAGTTGTTTATCTAAGATCCAATTCTTAAGATTTACTAACTATAGTTAGACATAGTTATAGAAATAGATGCATTAGACTTTATATTAGGAGCGTGTCTACTATAGAAGTATCTAGATAGATAGCATCTAGTAGCGTACTATAGTTAAAAAATAACACTACTAGAACTGAACTATAATATCTATAATAAGGAGCTATTAGGAATAGTTATAGCACTTAAGGAATAGAGAGTATTTTTATAAGGCATAGAGAAACTATTTATAGTTAAGACGGACTATAAGAACCTAATAGGGTTCCTAATAATAAAGGAACTAAACTAAAGATAGGTTAGATAGGTGGAAATACTTACGGAGTATTACTTTAAAATCTAGTATACTAAAGGCATTAAGAATGCAAGAGCAGATACACTTAGTAGAAAGGCAAAGTTATAAAATAAAGAAAAACTATTGGGCATAATGTTACAAAAAGATAAGGATGGATTAATTAGATATAATTATCCTAAGATTACAGTAACTAGAGAAGACAGTTAGACCTATAAATTACTAGAGAGTAAGTGGTTATAAAGGATTTAAGAAGTATAGGATAAAGATTTAGAGTTAAAGCAGTATAAGAACTAAGAAGCTATATATATGCTAAAATTGGTAGTAAAGAAGTTTATAAAAGACTTTTATAAAGGAATAATATAAGGATATAACGGAGCTATAGGCTTAGTATTAAGACTTTAAAAGGAGTATATTATTTAAGGAATCTAGGGACTAGTGAGATAAGTTATAAAGGAATATCTAAATTATTAAAGAAATAAACTAATAAGGTATAAGCTATATGGAGGGCTATAACCTATTAAAATACTAGAAAGACTGTAGGAGGTTATATTATAGGACTTTATTATTAAGTTACTAAAGTTAAGAGATCTTATTACTGGATAAAATTATAACACGATCTTAGTAATAGTGGATAAGTTAACTAAGTAGGGCTACTTTATAGTATATATAGAAGAAATCTTAATAGAAGATATGGCTAAAATCTATATTAAGGAAGTGTTTATAAGACATAGAGTACTAGTAAAGGTTATATTGGATAGAGATTTAAGATTTATAGTAGTATTTTAGGAGGTATTCTTAGCAGAATAAGGGGTTTAAGCGGCAATGTTAACCGCGTATTACCTATAAACAGATAGTTAAATAGAGAGACTAAACTAAACATTAGAATAGTATCTAAGGCACTATATTAATTATACATAAAATAATTAGGTATTATTACTACTAGTTATACAGTTTATATATAATACTATACTATAGAAAGGAATAGGCATATTACCTTTTAAAGCGAATTATAGGTATAAACTAAGAATATTGTTATCACTATAATAAGTAAGGAAAATAAGTAGTATAGCTAAAGAAAGAGTAGAGACATTAATAAATCTTTATAATTATTTTAAGGAAATAGTATAACTAGTATAGAAAAGAATAAAAAGGTATTATAATACTAAGAGATCTAAGGGATCAGATCTTAAGGAGGGGGATAAAGTATATCTACTATATAAAAAATTTAAGAGTTAATAACTAAGTAAGAAGTTGGATTATATTAAACTAAGACTATTTATAGTTAAAGTAAAGGTCTTAGAAGTTATGTATAGACTTAACTTACTAAAGAAAATAAAAATTTACCCTATATAGCATATTGTAATACTAGAGCCAGTATATAGGAATATTAAGCCACTAGTTTATAAGGCAGATATATATAGAGGACAAAAAGAGGATAAATGGGAGGTTTTAAAGATTATTAGTTATAAGGATGTTAATAATAAAATATGGTATAAAGTTAAGTAGATAGGCTATAAAGAGACTACCTAGGAGCTACTAAATAACTTAAAAAACGCTATAAGAAAGATATAGGAGTATTAGAAGAGAATAGGTTAGACAGTATTAATAAAGAAAAGTTGCTAAAGAATAAGTTACCTAAAGGGGACCTAAGAGGAGCACCTGCTAAGGTATTTAGAGTTGTTTCCCTTGCTATAGGAAGAACTTCTATTCTTTTATTACTAAGTTCCTAAAGACCTTATTCTATAAGTTTCTATTTCTTAGAGTAAACCTTTTTATACACCTTTTTAAGACAAATTAATTAAGTGGAAGTAGCCAGATAAGAGTTAAGAGTATATTATTAAGCATCGGCAGCCTCTTGCTTAGCGTTATAAGAACAATAAAGTTTAGCCAGTGCTATTAAGAGCTTATTATTAAGCTTTATAGTAGCAGATTAAACCTAGGACCCTAGTAGCAATTAATAAGGGTACTTAAAAACTATTAAGAGTAATAGAACGCTCATATTTAGTGTTAGAGACTAAGCGAATGTTATAGGATAACTATATATTTGCTTTAGTATACTCTAAATATAAAGACGGTTGTTAAGATAAAGGACTTACTAATATAATATAAACTAACCCCTTTTTCGTATAATGAGAACATAGAGATAGTATTATAGTAATAGTATAAAACTAATAAGCAGTAGAGGAAGAAGAAGGAGCTTTAGGTATAATAAGTAAGGATATTAATTAAGTTAATTAAGCGGATATTACATCTCTAGTAGACAACTTAGAAATATTAGAAATCTTTAAGGACAAAGATAAAAAGGAGGGAGATAGTATTACGGACGCTATAAGTACAATATTATAACTACTAGGAGAGGAGTTAGAAGAAGCTAGTTAGTTAATAAGGGTATAGTCTAGGATGGATTTAGTAGAACTATATAACAAGGAATAGTAACTAAGGTTATAAGGTGTAATTTATATAATCTATATAATTTATAAGATCTATAATAGAGTAAAGAGAGTAGATAGAGTAGGCGAAGTAAGGACTTTCTTAGGCGTATAGTTATGTATTTAAGGACCCACAGTCCCTACCTAGATAGTTCCTTTTTTTTATAGTAAATCTTAAAATACAATTGGAGTTAATCTGCTGGGCAACTACTCCACTAGTTATATTGTACTGTTACGTTGTTAACTTCCTGTTTACTTATATACCCGGCCTAATAATAAGTCCACCGTAGTTCCTGCTATAAGGCTTTATTACAGACGCCCCCTAAGCTTAAAAGCCCTACTAAAATTCGTGCCCCTTATTTAAACCTATGTATAACTACTAAATCTAAACACTTTGCTACATAAATTTAAAATCTTATGTATTTACCATTTTTACAGCCAATACGGCCTGTTTTGCTTATTTTTTTTTAACCTCTTCACTTTAATTTATACCTTTTAGTCTACTACTTCCTCCTTAGCTCTCTTAATTAAATATATATTAGTATGCTCTATATTTAGATCTACTATAATCTATTTTAAGTTTTTGGCCTTAGATTATATTAAGCTATGATTATAGGCCATAAATTTAACTTTTAAATATTATATTTGATATAGAGACTTAATTAAACCGTCTTCTTACTTTAAGCGTGCCTATAAGTATATACTATGTATTAGGGCTCTAAGTTGGTTTATAGATATCCTATAGTTATTTTAGTGTAAAGAAGGTATTAATCTTATTAAATTAAACTATTTTTTGCCTTAGCAACTTAGCTATTCCCTTATTCTAGCCTATAATAATTAAAGGTATTTAGATAGGTTTTAAGGGTTAATAATAAAGGCTTTCTACTTAAATTTAATAAGTTTAGCGCTAAGTTAATTCTTATAGGTCTAATAGTAATATTAAATAAAATAGGGCTTTATAATTGTTGGTCACACAGGGTGACTTACCAATAACGACTACTTGAGTAGGTTACAGTGATGTTGGTTAATAGCTTCATTCTTATTGGAATAAGGAAGGGCGAGGAGCTTAAGACTTCTTGCCACGCTAGTGCCGCGGCGTTACGTGACGACCGCTTGCCTAATTCCTGACACTGGCAACTCTTCTTTTATGGTTGCTATCTATATATAAATACTGCTTGACTAGCGTAATAAATATCAATCCTCCTTACTTACTATTGCCACTGTAATATAAGTCTCGCTGTTCTAAAATTTGCCTCTTAGCACGTGGTGCTTTCTTACTTGGAGTTATGGGTGGATATTGTGTTAGGGCCGCTAAGGCGCTAATTATAAGCGAGCCAATAGCGATTTTCTGTGCCGGGTATAGAAAATCCTAATTAGCTGCTTTTGAATTGCTATATCTCCTACTCCCTTTTAACCCAACCTTTAACTTATATATGTAGAGTATTTGTGTTAACGAACGTCTCTAGTGCCTTATTTAGGTTTACCTTTGTTATCGCATCTGCTAGGTTGTTTTGGCTATTAATCTACCAGATCTTAAAGAGTTCTTAACGCTTATAGGATTGCTAAAGTGCTATAATATTAATTATAAGACGCTTCTCCTTTGTGGTACTAAGCTTAACTAAATACTTGTAGAGGGAATATAAGTCGGTGCATACAATTATAGGGATAATAGGGAGTTTGAGTTAATCTATAATTATCTTTAGGGTAGTTCTAATTGTAATTACTATGTTAACTCCGCTAACTATTCCATATATCTCTAATGCTAGAACGCTTTGGGTAATGCGCTTACTCTTAGTTAAGCTCTAATAGATAAGATTGCTGTAAATCATAAAGTTATTCTCTCTAGTAGATTTATTTGTGATAATAATCTTATATCCTAGCTGGGAGCTAAAATCTTTATTATTTATAAATAATCTATTAATAAATATAAAGAGCTTAGCAGTAGGAAGATTAATAGGCACGTAAAGTAGTCCCCAATTAAGATAGTTTATTTGCCAGGAAAGACGCTTATTTAGGGTAAGAACGTTATTTTTAGTTGGTTCCTAGTGTTAAGCGGCAATAGAGAGATTAAATAAAGCCTTAGGTTAACAGATAGAAGTAATATAAGCTCTGTAAGTATGTTGCTCTACGTATTCTTGCTTTAGAGAATTAATGTTAATAATATTAATCTTCTTGCCTTAATCTTTCTGGCGTAAAGTAATAGAATCCTTATTTAGGGAGAGGATGCATCTATTAAAAAGTAATAGTATTATTAAATTAAGCTTTTTCTTTAGCTTTGCTATAAGATTTGCCTTTACTAGCTTATCTTCTTTAAGAGCTAAGAATTGGTCGTCTCCTAAGATAATTATATTATTGGTTTATATGCTGATGATTCTAAATAGAGTTCCCGTAGTTGTGATAAGGAAGCAGGGATTAAATATAAAAGTAGTTATTAAGAGCTTCTCTTTGTGGTGCTTACTATAAGTAGCCTACTAATAAGTTCCTGCCTCTGCAATTCTATATAATGGCTTAAGTACAACCATAATTGTATCTTTGGGATATTGGTAGCGAATTTACTCTAAAAGGTATGCTAGTATTAAGCGCTGAAGGCGTGTCTCTGATTGGGTATAGGCCTAAGTAATATCTTATAAATAAACTGTTATTCTATTCTTTATTAAGGAGGGAGCTAGCGTAATAATAACTTACTAACTAGCTCGTTAAATTGTAGGGGATTATATAAAAATTACTTCCTTACTATTATCGTTATAACCTTAAATAACCAGTCTTGACTTTTTAAATGGGGTATTGGTAGCTTTGCCTTTAATTTTATTAACTATTCTTAACTTAAAGATGCGAACTCTATTAAACTTAATAGGGTTATACTTCTTAAATTTAAAGACTCCTCTTATAATAAGACCGTCGATCTCCTACTTATTAGATGCTTAGAAAGGAGCTCTTAGAGTTATAATACGGCCTTTCTTTTAGAGCTGTTTTGTGAGTTTAAAGTTAGCCTTCTTTTTAGCTGTTATAAAGGCCATTAATAACTTGTCTTTACTCTTAATAGCGGTAATAAATTGCTCTTTGAAATTAACAAGGTATTAGTAATTTTGTAATCCCTTTAGGCGACCTCTACTGCGTTATAGTTACGGCATATCTGCTATAATTATATTAGGATTGTAGTTGCCTTCTAAAGTATATTAATTATAGTTCTCCTCTAGGGTATCCTCTGGGGCATTCTATAAAGGCTTAGAACTGTTGTTTCTGTAGTAGGGCTTAATAATAGTTAAGCGGAATTAAGTGGGTCTATAGGGTATCTAAAGAGTGTAAGTCTAACTATTAATTATAATAAGTTTATATAGGCCTAACTATCCTCCCTTTTTATGCTATACGCGTACCTTAGATTGGAGTGGTAGATTAAGCGTAGTTAAGGTATTTAGGCCATTTCTTATTTCTAGTGCGTTGTTGACCTAGCGTATAGCGTAGAGACGTCGCACCTCTTTTATTGCTTTACGAATAGCCTCCGCTTATTACATAATGGATAGGGATAGTGGAGAATTGTTAGTTATTTAAGGGTAGGCGCTAAAGACTAGTAATGTAGGTATAAGCCTATCTGGGCCAGCGGAATTATTAACAGCCTTAATAGTTATTTATAAGATAAGCTCTTTGCTAGCGCCCTCTAGTTTTAAAGAAATAATCTTATATACTTATTGTAATGGTATATAATATCGTTTTACTTTTCTAATACTATTGTGTGCCTTAATAGGGACTTCCTTAACCTTAATTTCTATTGCCTTTGCCTATTACCAAAACTCTGTAGATGAGAAGTTCCTTCCTATATTATAAATAACTTAATTAGGGGGTCCTAGGTAGATATTAATCTAGTATAATTAAAGAGTATCCTATGTGTTCCTAGCTAATATATCCTTTAGGAAACGTGCGGCTTAGAAGGAGGTTAAGAGGTTAATAACTTAGAGTACTGGCTTACCGCTAAGATATATAATATTAATAATAATATAGAAGTTGAAGTTGTAGTTATTTTTAAGGGTGAACTTAAATCGGCTAGGGGACTTCTGGTTTATTTAGTAGTAATAGTAGTACTTTATAAGATGCTTAATTGCCTTAACCTTAACTTTATAGCCTGCTTACTGAAGAACCCTAAGCAATTAGTAAACGGATGGGTGGCTAAAATAATAGTGTAGTTAACATAGCTTTAACTTGGTTAAGTGGCTCTAAGTAACGCTTTTTTCTAGTTAATAAAGGAGCAACTAGGGGTGACCCTATTTGCGTATAATAGGCACCTAATTATCTCCCTAAACAAGTATATTCTTAAGGTTATTAAGTTTAATGCCTAATTTATCTATATCTCCGATATAAAATAGAAACAGGGTGTTTACGGGAATAATATGGAAAGTAATATACCCTAAGGGGGTTTTGACCTTAATTATGCTAAAAGAGATTGCAGTACCCTTACTAAAATAAATTGTATGTTAGCCTGCCATTAATTAGTTAATCTAAATAGAGCTATTAAGCTACTAAAGAGCTTAAACTTAAGGTTCTCCTACTATAGATACTCCTACGGCTCTAGTATCTAGTATAATACTATAGAAGATGTTTACCGAGTATCTATTATTAAAGGAGAATATAGAACTCTTCTTTAGCTTATTAAAGATGTCTAACTTCGTGATAGCATAGAGCGTAGATTGGTTATTAAGAATAGTAACAGTTTATATGCCATCTACCTCACTATACTTAGTGAAGTATTAGTTGGGAGAGTAGTCCTCAATTTCTATATCTATAAGAAGCTGTTTGGCCTTGTTAACCTTACCCTTAAGATCTTCTTTGCCTTTATATTAAACCAGGAAGCTTTGGAAGTAGGCTATAGTAACCTTATAATTTCTGATGTTTTGTACGCTCTGGCGAAACTTATTATATACCTCCTTTTATCTATTAAGAGGGTGCCTAGTTAACTAGCAATTTGGCTTTTTATAAATATAGTATTTCTTTTATTGATTGTTTTGAGATAAACCTCCATAAGGACCTCTACGGTTGCTTTATAGTCAACATTAATTGTACCCTCTGCCGTATCCCCTACCCTAGCCACTATATGTTCGATCAGTCCAGTTATAATTATGTTGGTCAATTAGGTCGATCAAAGTAGGTTAGGGTTAGGTATTAAATTACTATACTTCTTAAGAGCGCAGAGCGGTGCTAATAGAGGATCTTAATTAAGCACACACTCCTTTATAAGTATTTGCAGGATTAAAGAGGGTAAGGTTGCATTCTTTAACACCTTAGTATACGCTAATAACTTAATTACGTAGGCTAAAGTCCTCTTAATATAATTTAAATAAACCACGCTAAATTATCTAAAGTTAATTAAAGAGCTTTTAAAGATAGTTAAGTTAAGAGGTATCTAGGTTTATAGTAATAATTCTTAAGAAGGTAGTCTCTCTCTACTCTAATATATACTGCTACTTATTCTCTTTTGTTTTGAAGTGGCATCTTGTCTTATATATTATTTGGTTAAAATCGTATCCTTTTCCTACTAAATGATTATAATAGAAGGTACTAGCGCGGCCCTTAAGCATAACGGAATAAGCGTTATAATATTGGTTAGGTTCCAGTCTAACCTTCTAGCAATAGTTATAGAAGATACGTAGCTTTGAATTAAGGATATTATATAGTTCCCCGCCAAACCTCTTCTTCTGGTCTAAATAGAGTTTTATAAGCTCTATAAGCATTTTTAAGGTGCCTCTAAGCGGTATTAAGCCACGTTGAAATTGCATTAAAGATTAAGGTGGGGATTGCTTTATAGGCTGTAGTGGAGATACAGAGCTTAATGGAATATGGCGTAGTACCTAATCTTCCTGTGGTAGAGTTTAAAGGTTATTAAATCGCGAAGTAAGGGGGTCTTGTGCTTGCTCTTAGGGGGCAGTAGTTAAAGTTATAGGTTAAATTAGTGGGAGCGATAGGTATGGCACGTAAGAACTTATACCTGGAGCAATGGAATTAGAACGTGTCTCTATTGGTATATTATTTGGATTCTATTGTGAGTTGAGCTTCTTTATATTATATAGTTGGTGCTTAATCTCTTATGGAGTCTATTTGTGCTCTTCTTTTGCGTTAATAACTTGCTCCTAAATATTGTCTCTAATAGTGTTTCTATCTATAGGGACAAATACTCCGTTCTTCTAAAGGAAGTTACGGAAGTCTTATATAATATTCTTTTTTGCGAGGGCCTATGTTTCCTTTATCCATCCAATAAAGTCCTCCTTTATGCAATACTATAGCACAGTATCGTTGTATTCGCTGTCTGTGTATTGTGCTATGTAGTATAGTAAGAATCCGTTTAGGTCCTGTTGCTTGGCGTTTATAGGGTCGATGTCTTTATCCCATATCTCTGGGTTAATGTCGTTCTTATACTTCTTCAGGTAGGTTAACGCCATAATAGGAGTAGAATCAACAGGGTGTTGTATGTTAAAGGTAGGTAGGATTTTCGGCTTTATAGGATCTCGTAGGTTTGCTATTAAAAGGTAGGCAATTTAAGGCGTAGTTAACGCGTTTTGGACGTTGACTTAGGACCTTAGGTTTAGTAACATTTCTGACCTAAAGTACTTGACCAAATCTTCGTAAACGCGATTGTTCTGCGTAATAGACGCAACTTGGTATCTCCTAGTACTTAATAACACTTCTATTACTGGTTTTCTATAAGCCTAAGGTAGCATAGTATTACTAGGAACCCCTGCATAAGACTGTCTCTTCTGTTAATAACCTAGCTGCTCTGTGGTTGACTGTGTGTTTAACCACTAATTAGTGTTGGTTATATAGGGTGACTTACCAATAACAACTACTTGAGTAGGTTACAGTGATGTTGGTTAATAGCTTCATTCTTATTGGAATGAGGAAGGGCAAGGAGCTTAAGACTCCTCGCCACACTAGTGCCGCGGTGTTACGTGACGACCGCTTGCCTAATTCCCGACAATAATACAGGCTATATTATTAATAGAGGTAAGAGCCCATAACCCTATATTTTATACTTTTTCTTAATTAGTAAAAAGCATAATAAATCTAGTAGCTAAAGTATATAGATTATATAGGGGGTATAATAGGGTAAATGGATATTATTCTACTTATATATTTAGAAATGCTTATATATACAGTACCTTCTGGTCCTATTAAGTAGGTTTTATTAGGTTTTATTACTAAATCGCTTTATTTTAGGCAGGAAAATAGTAGTAAACTATATAATTATTATTATATTTGCTTTCTAGCTATTCTTAGAAGTGATATAAATTTAATTAAAGCCCTTACTATATTAAAACTGGGTGGTTTAAGGCTCCTTTTTATTGGAGGTAATAACTAAATAAATTAAAGAACCAGTTATAGAGATAATCTCTATAATAAATGCCTATTTCTAATTTATTAAGTCTCTAAAAATAATTATATTAATATTAACCTTTAATATAATACTACTTTTATCTATATTTTATTATAGTTTTAAATATACTTAACATAATTATAAAACCCCTAAATCCGGTCTATAATATTATTTTTTCAGCTTATATAGCCTCTATTAGTTAGCTATATACGGATTTAGTATATTGATTATAGTTTAATATCCTATATATCTCTAATTTATCTATAGGCTTAATCTTATAATTTTAGTACGGAGTTTAGGTAGCTATATTTTATATACGCGTATATAAAGGAGTAAATCCTTATAAGTCCTATTTAAAGATCCAAATTTATAAGCAAATCTTTTTAAGTAGGGGTTAATTGCTACTAGTATTAGTATACAAATCGCTATAGAAGCCCCGTATATAAATAATCGCTTAAAATGGAATCTAGGACGTTATAAGCTAGCGCAGACTCTTAAACAGATATCTTTTTACTATTTTTATATTTAATATGAACTTCTTATGCTATATCTTTAATTTGAGTCATATTGAATAAGAATTGGTGGATTAATTTGGTGGGGAAGTTGGTGATTTGATTTTGGTAGGGCGTCCGAGCTTAGGGGCGTCCGAGCACTAAGGGTCCGATCTTATATGTATAATACAAATATATAAAGCCTAAGGACAGACCTTTTTAGAGGGGGGGTAATGTTATAGTACTAGTAGATTGCCGTTATATACCGCAAATTGCGGTTATATAACTAAAGAGTTATATATAGCTTCGAACGGCGCTTCCATCCCTCCCCTTTCCTTTCTTTAGCTTTAGATCCTCGTTTATAGATAATCTAATCATATAGGCTTGCGCATGCCTCTTGCTATACTCGTACCTTAATTAACTAAGTTGCTAACATTATATAAGATTAATTTTAGCGCCGTTATTATGTAGTACTTAAAAATAACATATCTCGCCTATAGAGAGTACCGTTTTTAGCTTAACAGTAATATAAAGGGTGTCTTCTTTTATATCTTGCCCTAGTTATAGCTAGAAAAGATCCGCAACTAGGGCTTTTTTTTATTTAGATTATTAGTACAGTTATTGCCTTACTTATTTTTCTAATAGGGTTTAGCTCTAGAGTTTTCTCTTAATTTTTTAGAGTATTCCCATAAGGGTACCGGATAGGTATTAGGTTAGCCCTAGAAGTCTTTCCTATTAGTTAAAGTTTCTAACGTTAACTATTCTAGAGTTCTTTTTAAGAACGGCTTTTTAAAGTTTAGGTCTACCCTATATTACTACTAAAGCACCTACACTTCTAATTACCCCCTAGCTTCTTACTAAAAGAGGTTTAGATTTTTACTATATCCTTAGCGTTTAAAACCGCTTATTTAAAATTCGTATATATAGTAATCCGCAATAGGGCTCCTACGTGCCTTTTTTTTATTATAAATTACTAGCTAAATTCTAGCCTAGGTAAATCCAATCTTCTCCTTACAGATACTACCGTTCTTATTTTTAAAGTGCTCTAAATCTATCTATTAAGTATAGGTTTCTATAAAGTTTATAAACTAGTGAAAATTATAGTGGTTAAGTTATGTCCCATTCTAAAATAGTTTTATATTATTATATTATATAATATATAGATCTTAAGTTTACTTCTTTAAAAAGGTTTATAGCTATGGCTATATAGTAATTTACTTTTTATTAAGCTAATTAAGTACAATTTAGTTTAGGTATTAATCTTTAATCTTGCTAATAATCTATTAGGTACATCCTTTAGTATTATCTTATATTATTAGCATCTTAAAAAAGGTATCTACTTTATAAATCCAATTATCCAACTATTAGGCGTTAGGTCTATAGAGGAGTTCTAAACTACTAAAGGCCTTAGCTAATTAGTCTATATCCTTTTTCTATTTACTATATAAATACTTCTCTAAGTCTTCTATACCTTTTTAAATAAGTACTAAGTAGCTTCTAGGAAGCCCTTAGTCTTAGCTAGGTTATAAAAGATTTTATTAAGCCTAAATGGCTCTATTAGATTTAGACTTGCCCTTAAAGGTTTCTAATATATTTATTAGTGGCTCCTTTCTGTATAGCTTTTAAGAGTTTTATAATAGTTTTATAATATCCTTTTTATAGGAGATTATTATAAGGCTTCTAACTTTCTAAACTTAGGCTTAGAAAAGCTCTAGCTATAGAGGTAGTTTTAGTACTAGTAGCTAGTACGGGTGTCCCAATAAGGCTCTAGTCTTAAGTTAGTATTTAAGTTAAATTACCTAAAGTAGTAGGTCCGCTTAGCTTATAAGCAGTTTATATACTATTACTATACTAATTATAGGCCGGTAGTCTTCCGTAAGAGTTCTAGTTAAGTCCTTAATTAAACGGGTTAGTGTATTTCTTTAGCATTTCTAATTTAGGGAAAGATCTTAGAGTTACCTCTAGCGCTTAATCTTCTAATTAGCCTAAATAGGGCTAAAGCAGTTCTAGCTACTTTTTAGTAGCGTTATAGTCGTTATAGAGGGTATTTATATTTTCCTTAGCGTTACTAGTAACTATAGGTATATAAGAGTCTTTAAACTTCTAGTATATAAGAGTCTTTAAGCTTCTAGTATATCTAGGTATTAGAGCTTATTTAACCGTTTTACCTAAAGGTTTATATTATCGTAATCTCTTACTATTAGAGGGACCTTTCTACCTTAACGCAACGGCTTTTTATAGGGTATCTATAAAGTTTCCGTTTAGGTTATTATAAGATTTTAAGGGAGAAATAGTAGATATAAATAAAGGATATAAATAAATAATTTAGTTTTTAAAGCTAGCTACCCTTCTAAAAAGGAGTATAAAGGATTTAAATATAAAGGGACTTTATAGATAGGGGGCTATAAGGCACGATTATAGAAATAGAATAAATTATAAAGGAGTTGAATTCTTAAAGAGGTAAGGCCTTTAAGATTAGAGAGACTATATACTATAAGTATATGCCTTTAGTATATAACTAATAGCTAAGAGGTATCTATAGGTTGTTCTAAGGGCAACCTAAGGTAACCGTAATAATATCCCTTATAGATATAGACTTAGTGTTGCAAACTTTTAGTAATTAATTAAATTAATATATAGGGGTCAAATATATATAATATCAATTCGCTACCTTACTAACGCACCTATTAGGTCAAATATAAGAAAAAGTAGAAATAGAAACAGGGATACCATAGGGTTCGCCTATATCCCCTATTTTATTTATGCTATATCTACGTAATATTTGCAGCCTAGAGAGAGAAGGAGCCTATCCCCTTAGCT
>Ga0307507_10004404_pt1 | contig 25072 bp, 33 predicted proteins | sample 7_EM_MG_FD_207223 | JGI IMG/M metagenome (GOLD analysis project Ga0307507, IMG submission 207223) | Populus trichocarpa ectomycorrhiza microbial communities from riparian zone in the Pacific Northwest, United States - 7_EM | ecosystem: Host-associated > Plants > Roots > Unclassified | place...
AACGATGGCAACAGTGAGCAGGTTCAAGTGATGATTACCCCGTCTGGATTGGATGGGATATATAATCCCAGCTTCGATGTGACACCAGCTGAATTGATCACGGCGATAGTGACAGAGAAGGGCGTCGCTGTGAAAGGTGAAGGAGAAAATATCTTTGATTTGACCTCCGTGGTCTGACAAGATGGAATCCAATGAATACTTCAAATTAGATGTATTACTAGCAGTAGATGTTGAAACGAAATAAAAGAAAGCACCTGTGTTGATGCCAGTATTATCTTCGTCAGGCCGGCTTCACAGTGTATTGACCCGTTCCAGCGCATTCCTTGAAACGTGGACCTTTTTTAAAGAAATGTCTGACAACGTCTACATAGCTGTCCATGGCGGCGCAGGCTTTCACGAACGAAAGTATGAGAAAGAAATCAAGCAAGGATTGCAAAAGTAAGTTTGGCAATGACGAGTGGATGCAACTGATAGGGAGCAACAGGGCATGTAATATCGCATTATTAAACTTGGGATCGAAACATTCTTCTGCGTTGACAATGGTTGAAGATGCGGTATCATCCTTGGAGGATGACGAGCATCTCAACGCAGGTTCGACGACTTTCCAAACTTCAACTTTGCTGCTTTGACGAGACATCGACATCTTGACAATGCACAGGATACGGATCGAACCTTACGCTTCATGGAACTGTTGAATGCGATGCCGCCATCATGTCGGGAAAGTCAGGTTGCTTCGGAAGCGTTGGCGCTGTAGCTGGTAAGGGGGAATTATGTGGCTACCAGGCGCCCCTGACCACGACTGCCCACTTAAAGGGATCAAGAACCCGATCCGCTTAGCGAGATTCATCCTCGATCATTCTTCTATCCCTTCGCCCATTGGTCGTATCCCACCTCTGTAGGTGGGATTCCAACGAGTATCCTCGTTCCCAATCCTCATGATTCATATTCGTTAGAACCTTGGTTTCCGAGGGAGCGAGACAGTTTGCTCTTTCGCAGCCATCAAGCGCCCAATTGGTATCTCTGGAATCGCTTGTCTCCCCCAAGGCGGAAGAGCGTTGGAGGGTCTGGAAATGTCGTCTTACCTCTCCCGACCCATCCTCTCTTTCCGAGCATTTGAACGATATTCAGGATACAGTGGGCGCCGTTGCTTGGCACGAGTCGGATGGTATGGCTGCAGGAGTATCCAGGTGAGCTTATCCAAAATCCTCCCCTCTTTTTCTCGCTGATTCATCTTCCTTTTATATTCCAGTGGTGGACTCCTTCTCAAATACCCTGGCAGGATTGGTGAGGTGAGTTGCCAATGAACAACCTCTTCTCACGAACGTCACGAGGTTGGAAGGCAGCCGTGTTTGGGGCTGGGTGTTGGGCACAGGAACCTTTCGATGCTGAGCAAGGCACAGAGATGGCTTGCAGCATTTCTGGTGAGTACTGCCTGTGCACACAACATCCTATTCCTCAAATCGTATCAGGTACGGGCGAGTACATTATCAGAGCGATGCTTGCACGGAGATTAGGCGAAGCCTTTGAAAAGGGTGCAGGGAACTCTGATGGTGACGACCCACATGAAGTTCTCCATAGAGTATTGAATGATCAGTTCTGGAGTATGCCCAAATTTTTTTGATTCACGCGAATGGCATTCAGATCATGTCACAGGAATGTGTCGAAGACTTGGGGAACCAGACCCAAGCGTAGGCGTTCTGCTTCTAGCAAGGGAAAACGATGGTCGTGGCAAGTCGATATCATCATCCTCAGAATAACCATATTCTGAATATTTCTATAGCGCGGTTGTGGTGTGCCTTCACGACGCCCAACATGGCAATCGCATATGCCTCCTCTAAGGATCCCAAAGCAAAGGTATTTTGCCCTACAAATATCCGCACTTTGTTATTTTATTTTCCTCAAGGCAATTATCCTACATCGCCCACAAAACATGACGTTAGGAGACGACAAACCATGCATATATATTACAGGAATATCTTTGTGATTCTTTTAGCATGATTTACCAAACAGGCAGCACAAAGATTTATTCAATGATCTGACCCGTTAGTTGCCGGTGTATTCCCATTTCCGGGAGTTGTGCTGGGAGGTTGTTCTGAAGGGGGAGGCAAGTTCCGTGGGCGGCTGGAATCTGTCGATGCTGGTGTACGACTTTGGGGCGTGCCCACGACTGATGGGGGTCCTGACTTGTTCAATGATGGCACGTTTGGACGGGACGCATTGAGTCGCTGGAGAGTCTTGATGGGGAATTTTGTCCTAAACCTACACGTCAGAATTCCGCAGCTTGGAAGCCTGTCAACTGACCGGCACGTTGAACAAACAGGCACAGGTTGACAGAAAACTGGTTCTCTTCAAAAACAAAAAAAAATTTGCCAAGAGATGACTTACTGGATAAACAGACGGAGCATACAAAGCCAATGTCAATGATATTTTTATGACAAAAGCATGCTGCACGGAAGTCTATTCGGTCTTGGGTTGGCACAGCAAGGATTTGGCGGATCGAGGGGGCCGACAAGAATGACATCTATTTGGTTGAGCTGAGTGGGAAATTTTGAAAGAACGGTGAATGTATACGATAAGGTATTGGAGGAGAGCATCTCTCCGTTCCAGGAAGAGGTAGGAACCACCGGTTAAATGGGCGGCCTGCTGCAGAAAGACAGCATCAGGACCATAAACTTGACAGGCATCGATGGTGACTTTCTGGGGAAAGGGTAGTAAGTTGGCCAAAACAATGACCATGAAACGTACAAGTTTCTGTGCGGAAAAGATTGAGTTCATGATGGGTATGTAAGAGGTGGATAGATCGGGGGAAACGGATAAGATCAGGATCCTTGGATCTGGCAGAGCAGTCGAGTCACGTGTGTTTAGCGAACTGGACGAGTTGGATGGGGGTGGCAAGGATATTCTGTTTACATCTGCAACAGGTTCAGGGCGGATCCGGAACCGGAGACGACGCTCATACAGCACAATGCCTTGGTCAACGCGCCGACGAGTGCACACGGGGCTAAAGTTGTTTAGTGTGTGAATTGTGAAAAAGGGACAGGGAGAACACCTTCTTCTTCGGAATGATCAATGGCGTCCAGCTCGTCGGAAATGCGGTTTATGATGGTGGAATCTACTAGTTTGAATGGAGCATAAGAGTTTGAATCGATGGATTGGAGCTCGGGGTTGTGAAGTGTGGACGAGTAGAGCATCAGGCTAATGTGAGCAGTGAGTGAGGGGAGGAGATAATATAGGTGGAATGTTACCTCTTGGCTGGGAATGCGCCAAAGACGGCGAGGGTGTTTTCATGTTGGGAAGCCAAGTGAGCATTGAGGAAAGCGAGGAGGTGAGATAAAAAAGAGTTTAGGGAGAGTGGATATTTATTTGATAATAAACCTGAGAGATGCCATTGAGTTGGAGAAAGGTCGAGGACGACGGAGAGATGGGAGGCATCGGATAATTGGGGAGCATCGGAGAGATCCATAATGTTCGGAGGAATCGGAGACGGCGGCAAACGGCGGCCACCTGAGCAGAAGGCTGTTACTTGACTAAGTTGGTGCGTAACAAGTGCTGTAATCAACTGTAGCCAAGTAGTCCCAATTGTTACCCTGTTGTCACCCTGTTGTTACCCCAGCCAGCATGTTACTTTTTGGTTCCCATCGGAGTGTCCGTCACGAGCGCCGGTGACGAAGGGCCTTCCGGCGTTGGCCGTGACGATGGTGTAGCGACGCTGGGCCGTGTGAAATCTATCCGTTGGCGATGGCTGGCGCCCAGGTCCTCGTCAACACCACTTCTTCCCTCCCCACCACCATCATTCCCCTCCCCTCCTTCCCTCTCCCCCCTCCTTCCCTCCCCTCACACATGTCTTCATTCCCTCCTTCACCCGTTTCCCATTCTCTCCCACCCCTTGGTCTCAACTACAACAGTGACGACGACATGCAAGTTGACTCAGATATCGAACTCAACAAGGGGCCTGATGTCGACGCTGACGGTGAATCGGTCGACGATGATTCTGCAACATCACATATCGTCCACCCCTCCACCTTGTCTCACCGAATCGAATCTGTCAGTGTTGTTTCTTTTCCCATTTTGATGTTTCAATTCATCGTCATCGTAGGATGCAGAGGATTCCGTATGTGACCTGTCGCTGCCAACTTTTTTTTTATCTCGTGTCTAACTATAGGTCAGGGTTATGACGACCAAGCAGATGACGATGATGACAACGACGAGGACGACGGTACCTATGCAGACGAAGAGTATGGTCACAAGAAAAAGCATTCCAAGAAGAAGCAACGCAGACTGTCCTCGACAATTGCACGGCCCAAAGGTGCTTCATGTGTACCCACTGTTGTCCCCCCCCCCCCACAACTTACACTCCCACAACTTTAGCTCCCATTCGACATGCGTCCTCGTCCGATTCCGACTCTGATTATGGAGCTCGTGCTCACAAGAAGAAGAAGAAAGCACGCCTTTCTGCCGATGAGGTCCGAGTGTCCAGTCGGGGTGTAAAAGTACCCAACTACGTCGATGATGTCCAAGATTTTGAAAAATTCGAAGACGACGAAGGAGGTGAAAACACTTATTTCGTGGACCCCAACCAACAATACCAAGAAGAGGACGAAATTGAAGCCGTTTTGAATCATAGTCGAGATGAAGGCCGGGAGGATGATGTAGAAGATCTTTGGTTTGAGAATGTGGTATGCCTCTTCAACTCCATGAACGTCCCATAGTTCATTCCAACTCCTTTCATAGCGCTTCCATATCAAATGGAAGAATTTTTCCCACCTTCATAACACCGACGAAACCTATGAATTCTTGAAACGTTTCAAAGGCCTGAAGCGCGTTGATAACTACATCAAGGCGTACAAGATATGGCGCTCCCGTCTTGATTCTCCAGGATTGTCTCGTGAAGATGTGGAGGCTCTTCATCTCGACAAGGAAAGGGAAAAGCAAGAACTGGAGAATTTCCGCAACGTGGAACGCATTGTTGCTCACCGAGAAAGCAAAGACGGCGACATGGAGTACTTTTGCAAGTGGAACAGTCTCAATTATGAGCATTGCACTTGGGAACTTCAGAAGGATGTCAACCCCATTGCGAAGGACGAGATTTCTGCCTACAGACTGAGAGAGGCGGAGGGCAAGTTTCCGTACAAAAGTGTGTCATATTCGAGACAGGGCAGGCCGACCTTCCAAAAGATCACCAGTGATCCCGACTACATTCAAGCGACGGGCGGCGAGCTCAAAGACTTCCAACTCACTGGCCTCAATTGGCTTGCTTATCTGTGGAGCAAAGGAGAGAACGGTATATTGGCGGATGAGATGGGACTTGGCAAGGTACTTCTGTGATATCAAACACGAGGTTTTAATGTCTAATAGACGCTTTGGCCTTAGACCGTGCAAACTGTAGCTTTCCTGTCCTATCTCTTCCACGAGATGCACCAGTATGGTCCATTTCTGGTCATCGTTCCCCTGTCGACGATTACAGCTTGGCAAACTCAGTTTGCCGCTTGGGCTCCAGACATGAACGTTATAACTTACATCGGAACCGCTGCAGCCCGCGAAGTCATCCGCACACATGAGTTTGGGCCATCTAACAAGAAATTGAAGATGAATGTTCTGCTGACGACGTATGAACTCACTCTGAGGGACTCCAAAGAACTCGGCGATATAAAGTGGCAAGCATTGGCAGTTGATGAGGTCGGTAAAGATTTCATAGATTCTTCACATCATTAAAAGTCAAATAGGCTCATCGGCTCAAAAACTCCGAGAGCCAGCTGTACGAAGCCCTCCGATCATTCTCCGCCGCTTCAAAGCTCCTCATTACGGGGACTCCTTTGCAAAACAATGTAAAAGGTACTCAAATTGGCAATATTTTCTGTCACTCCTAACTTACTGGACACACAAGAACTTTTGTCCTTGATGCACTTCCTCATGCCAGAAAAATGTTTGAACTTGCTACTTATTCCCACTTCACCCATGCTCATTTGTTTCGTGTTCCAGTTGCCCTCACTAACGAATTTGACCTCACTGACATTGACCATGAGGAGAAGATCAAGGAATTACACGAGCAACTGGAGTCTCTAATGCTGAGGCGGTTAAAGAAGGATGTACTGACGTCTCTTCCAACGAAGAGCGAACGAATCCTTCGTGTGGAAATGAGTGCCCTCCAGACCCATTTTTACAAGAACATTCTCACCAAGGTACCGTTTACGATCTCACAGCGCAGGTCTTTATTCATCCTTTTTGCGTAGAATTTTGCGGGACTGGTTAAAAGTGCGAACGGGAACAATAACATTAGTTTGCTCAATATTGGTGGGAGATTGCATATCTGACTGTGATATGTACCCTTACCTTCTCTCCGTCAGCGATGGAACTCAAGAAAGCTGCAAATCATCCTTACTTGTTTGATGGTGCTGAAGTTCGTACAGACAACAATGAAGAGACGTTGAAAGGCCTTGTCATGAACAGCGGCAAGATGGTTCTTCTAGACAAGCTGCTTGCCCGTCTCCGTCAAGACGGTCATCGCGTTCTAATCTTCAGTCAGATGGTGCGAATGTTGGACATTTTAAGCGACTATATGTCGCTCCGGGGTTACCTTCATCAACGTTTGGACGGGATGGTGGCATCAGAAGCGAGGAAGAAGTCTATAGCCCACTTCAACACCCCTGGGTCCCCCGACTTTGCGTTCCTACTGTCGACTCGTGCTGGCGGACTTGGTATCAACTTGGAAACAGCCGACACGGTAATCATCTTTGATGTGAGGTGTTTTCTTAATACCTTTTCATAGTTGCCCAACTATTATTTATAGAGTGACTGGAATCCACAAAATGACCTGCAGGCTATGGCTCGTGCTCATCGTATTGGGCAGAAATCACACGTCAGTGTTTATCGTTTCGTTAGCAAAGATACCATGGAGGAGGACGTTTTGGAGCGAGCGAAGAAGAAAATGGTGTTGGAATATGCCAGTAGGTCACCCAATGGATGTTTTATTTTGGAACCATTCTTATCTCCTTCATCTCAGTCATCAACCAGATGGATACCTCCCAGGCGCACCTGAGCTCCAAGGCGACGAAAGACCCTCACAAACCAGACAATTTGAGCAAGGATGAATTGACCGCTGTTTTGAAATATGGTGCTCAAAAGATGCAAGTGTTTTGACTTCTTGATTTTCTCTGCTGACATGTCTTTGTAGGTTTGACAAGGATGATTCCCAGCAGAGCAAAAAACTTGACGAAATGGACCTCGACGACATCCTCAATAGGGCTGAAGATCACGAGACTATGGCCCAAGCTGGGGAAGCAGGCGGTGCATCCCTTGGTGGCGAAGGTTTTCTAGCTCAATTTGCTGCTGTCAGCGATGTTAAAAACGACATGAGCTGGGAGGATATCATACCCCTGGACGAACGCCAGAAATTCGAAGCTGATGAAGATGAACGGAAAGCCGAGGAAATTGCTGCCCAGGAATTGCGCGATAGGAAGCGCACGCATGCTCCAGTATCATATGAGGGCATGGACGTGGACCAGCCGGCTGCTGCGTCCGCTCCCAAGAAGCCAAAGGCACCCGGTCCTACAAGGAAGACAGCTAGCCAGAAAGCGATGGAACTGAAAGAGAGGGATGTTCGTGTTCTCATTAGGAGTCTCCAGCGTTGGGGTGACATCCGGCAAAGATACGACATCATCGTCCGTTTCACTTTCTTATCTTCGTGCCTCTGTTCGGCTGAACAACTAACCAAATTTAGGTCTCGGAATCCAAACTTCAAGACAAGAACAAGGGCATGATGCTTGACGTGGCAGACGAAATCATTGATATCTGTGCCCAAGCCGTCAAGGATAGTGAGGACCAGAAGCGTTCCCGAATCGCGGCTGGTGAAACATTAACCAACGCCCAGAAAAGCAAAGCAGTCCTCGTCACCTGTCGTGGCGTCGGTAACATCAATGCAGAAACCGTCCTTTCTCGCAACCGTGACCTTCGCATCCTCTATGCGATCCTATCTGATCTTGACGATCCTTACAAGTGGAGCATTCCGATTGAAAACATCCGTCCGACTCTTAATTGGTCAGGTCGCTGGGGTCCGCAGGACGATTCGATGCTCCTGGTAGGCGCCTTCTTGTACGGTTTCGGCAACTGGGAGGCTATGGCCAAAGACCAAAAACTGGGACTCGAAGGCAAGTTCTTCCTTGAGGAGGGGAAAAAAGGAGAAGATGCTGCAAGCCGGCCCATCCCAAATGCCATTCACCTCGTTCGTCGAGGTGACTTTTTGCTGAGCATATTGCGTGAGCATGACGAGAAATTACGTTCGTACGAGAGTTCCCTGCGGAACAAAGGACAGCTAAAGGTTTCGGCTTCCCCTCCCCCGACAGCCTTGGCGTCGACGTCTTCTCATAGCAGTTCCCTCAAACGGCGAGCCGAGAGTGAGGCCATGGCTTCTATTGATGACGGCAGCTTGAGAAAGCGGAAACGTCGACCAACGCCCACCTTTACAGATTCCGAATCGTCCGACGAATGGTATGTGGGCTCACTACTTTGAATACGTCAAGGTCGACTAATGTGGCAAGTAGCCCCTCAATGGACGAGGCGGCAACGAAAGAGGAACTGCGGCCTGTTAAGAAACAATTGGTCCGTCGTCATTCCATAAACTGCCTTGTCCTGTTCTCACTTTGCATTCAGAAACAACTAAAGCTGTCTGGTGAAGATATGCCCCGCGACGACAAGGTTGCCATCCTCAAAGATTCGCTGGCTGCAATTGGCCGACGAATTGAGCATGTGCTGAACGCGAAGCAGGCTGCAGGGGAGGATCGGGAGAGATGGCGTCGACATCTTTGGACGTAAGTGGGTATAGACTGTGATTCTTCTAATACTTATTGCTTCTATCCAGTTTTGTGACCTTGTTTTGGCCCAAGAAAGTCAAGGCTTCTAAACTGGAGGAGATCCATGCGAAGATGGTTATGAAGGAGGCTGCGCCAAGAGCACAGTCCGATAATAGTGCATCGAAGAAACCACGACCGAGTGGAAGTACCAAAACCAACGGATCAGTCACCGTTCCGAGTTCTTCTGTGAGGACAAATGGAAAATCTTATCGGTGACATTGTTATTCTCGTTGTACGTTTTGTTGTTTCTTCTGTCATTCATTATCTTTAGTTTCGTATGTGTCAAGCACGCTTTCTAGCCCTCGCTATCCTATAATTGCAACATGTGTATTACAAGCCATCTTTTGATTGTCTAATAAACGTCTTCCCTCTGACGACCAGGAGTTCTCGTCTGATAGTCTTGAGGAAAAAAGGCGGACTTCATGGGATGTAAAGCGCTGCTTCTAACGCGCAGCTGAGCATAGGCGTAAGCTGTAAGCCTCGTGATCAAGGTACAACTTTTTTAAAAGGGTTGGCTCTAACGAAACTTGGAGCAGAAGATGACAGCTTACATGGGTCTAGCCGTTGGCGTCACGACTGACATGCTTTGAGGTAGAAAGACGCCGGCTTGGCCGAGTATCAGGACGGATAGGCGTACTCGAAGACTGTCCATTTGACGATTCACGCAAAAATCGGCTGGGCTTGTCTTTTGTACCGAAGGATACAGCACTTCGCGGATCCAAGACGTTCTGGCGAGCAAGTCCGTTAGAACCTGCGATCACCAGGTTATTTATGATCCCATCTTTAATCACCTAGCAGGCGCACCTTCCAAGAGCTTTGCATCTGCCTCACGGTGACAGCTCTGCATCAACGCAGTGTAGCGTTTGACTTCCCACTTCATCTGTGATGCTCGAGCAAGGTTTCCCTGTGAAATGGCCCACTTTCTTTCCTCCTTGTAACGGCGACGCTCGCTGTCAGCCAAGGACGCGCGTGCTCGTAGCGTGGCCACCTCTCGTTCAAGGGGAGTCATGGATGACCTGGGGCCAATCAACTCAGAGTTTGAGTCGACGGAAGTTATGTCCGAGATGAACGTTTGCTTTGGTTCATGGTTGGTCTCGACGCTCCCCCCTTGAACGCTGGGTCGGAATTGGACCTGACGGGAACGCTTTCTCTCGCGGTTGATACGGGTGTTGGACGCGTGTGTTGTTCGTTTGCGTCGATCTGAATCGGGGGTGCTGTCGAAATGCTGGGAGAGGAAATCGGTGCACAGTAGACCAACAACAACGCCGAGAAAAGTAGTGGCACATCTTGTGATGTCTGAGGCGACGTTAAACTCAACGAAAAGCTTCGCAGCGATGGCCAAGGCAACTGGGATACCGAATGCTGAGCTTTTGGCGGCGTAATGAAGTGCAACACCTTGCCATAGACCACTGAGAATGAAATCCTTGACAGAGGGTTCGTCTGATCTGCTGAAAGTGTCCAAAAGGATGCGTGCTCCCAAGCCAATGAGAAGAGCAGGCGCTGTTGCGATGATGGTCATAAGGAGGAAATAAACCACTCCAGTCACGTGTTACATACATTAAACTATTTATTTATTAATTTTCGTCAACATAATTCGCCATTGGGTCTTCTGCCATCCGACGGCTCATCCTGTACGCCTCTGTAGAAATAACTTTAGTTTGTATACCACTTCCAAAGAATTTAGATACCAACCAAGTTCTTCCTCCGTCACATCATGACTTCCAACTTCCAGTCCACCCTTCTGCTTCTTCCCTGACCTATCGTCCATGTCCTTTCCTCCTCTTTCCTTCCTCTTCTTTTCCTCGCGAACCGCCTTTGCTAGTCGCTCCTCGTCAAGTTTAACTTCACCTTCCCCGATACGTCTCTTCGAATAGTTTTGATCTACTTTCTCACTCTGCTGCGTTTGGGATTCATCTTTGGGCGGCTCGTGTGCCACTGACTGAGGAGCAGAGGCAAGTAAATGTTGGGCGCTTGAGGCTTCAGTCGCATCAATACCCGCTTGGCCAGAACAATACGAGATGTGAATGTTTGAATGGCAACAGGCATAACCCCACGTTCCGTCAGAGGAGTTGTACCATGATCCCCACACAGCAGTGTGGTTGTTAATATATACTGTTGGGCAAGATTCAGAATTATTAGAGGGACATATGTCCAAAAACAGCCTTACCGTCTTCGGGGTACTTGGATTTAGCTTTTGCCCGTTCGCGACCTTTGATGACTTGACCAGTCCTTGAATACTCAACATAGTCTTCAGTCTGTCCCTGCCGGAGTTCCTTTGGTGCAGTGTCCAAATATTCAGCACCACCATATTTCGCAAGAATACTGGTCTTGGTCGTATCTTTCAATTCTTCCTTCTTCTGCCTGAACTCGTAATGAAGAAGTTCGCCCTGTGTTGGGTTTGCATTCAAATGAACGTCATTCCCGCGTGCAGCCGCTTGCCACGCAAATAACTGAAGTTGTTGAACCTCAGGAGCTTCTCCGGAATAACGGAAGAAATTGTCGCCAGCAAAACGCGCCTATAGCTTCATTCACATTCGAGCTTTGCGTCCAAAAAAAATTGAGATACCCACCTCTTCTGCAGGAATGTTTTTGAGAGGAGCATCACGCATTGACCGGGTCTTTGGGTCATAATAAGCACTCTCCGGATCCAGATTGATCAAGTATTTCGCAGTGTCCTCGCGTATACGCAGATTTCGGACTGTTATTCGAGTTTTGGCGTCCAACTTTTGTCCAACAGCGTCCGCCGCATCAGCATATTTGTCTTCATCTGCGTCCTCATCCTCGCTCGACCCAAAATCTGCGTCTGCCTCTTTCACGTCTGATTTGCTGGCCTTCGCAACCTTTCTAACTGCAGCCAAGTCCGTTGTTGTTTGATTGTCAATCTCTTCCTCTCTCATCTTTTGCCTTGCTGCCTCAACGGCGGCGTATTCATCGTACACACGCTTGTGTTCGGCAGCGTCATAGCCATTCCACCGATCTCGTTTTGCATCATATCCCGTCGCCACTTCCTGTATGATCTCGTCTGCCTGGATGTCTTTGTTTGTGAACTTTGCGCCTTTCCTCCTTGGCCGTTCTAAACAATCTCGCTTCTTGTGCGTCAACGCACCGCAATTCTCGCATGCGCCTTTTCTATATTTCTTCGCGGCGGGACCAGCTTTCGCTCCCCTATCATACCAATTGTCGAGCTTGTTTGACGAATTGTCGTAGTCAGGTCGTCTTTGATGATTCAATGACGGAGCACCGGTGTCAAGGTACCAGGGGGCTTGCGAGATGTACTCTGCACAGACAAGAATCAGTTTCGGCTCGCTAGGAGAATGCTGTAAACTCTTATTCACGAGGAATATGGGGGTTTATGGGCCGCCCTTCTTCATCGAGGGCTGCTGGAGCTGTCCCAGCTTTTCGAGCGGCGTCGAGGTCTTTCTGCCGCCTAAACTCTTCGCGCGAAAGCTTTCCTACAGCTGTTAGTAAAATTTCAGTATCGTGAATAACCGTTCACGAACTCGACCTGACCTGAAGACGAAGCCATTTTGATTCTCAGTGAGGTTCGTAGATTCACAAGTTCAAATTGTGTAATAATTGCTTTATTTGTAAATGTTTCATTCAGACGCCTACGACTCCTAGTAGAGTCCTACAACCATCCTCGGATTTTCGAAACTTGCTGCAAAACATTATCCAAAGAGTGCTCTTCCGCCAAAACCCTTCTTCCCTCCTCGTCGTCCATGCTTACATATCCCTTCCATTTTTCGAGAGCCTCATGCTCCACACTCAGCGCATGCACAATGTTGGACAGGTAATCGAGATCAGAGGCCAACTGAGCAGCACCATTGATCGAGAGAAAAGTAATGGAGGGTAGCACCTCCGTAGTGAGGTAGTCGAGGTATGTGTGTCCGAGAGACACAAGCCATGCTGAAGAAACCATTTCAGGATCGAGGGTGATCGGCTTGACAAAAGCCACCGAGGAGCGGCGTCGTGTCGATTGACTCGGTGTGTCTGGAGGTAGCTCGGAGAGCGTCTTCAGCAACTCGGATTCCACGTTCGGCAATGTTTGGAGAGAAAATGCTAGGCCGTTATCATATGCATAGACTTCAAAGAGACGGGGGAGATTGAGGAGTCCTTCAGCGACCCTTTGTACAGTGTCACTGGGTGACAAGGAAAAAGTTGGCACACGTAGATCGCTTGCCGAATTGGTAAGCTTCAGGTCTCCGGGTGAACCCCATACCGGAGATGAGGCATAGGTGGCAAGGTGTTGGCGCAAAGGTGATAAAATTGTCTTTTGCATTGACGCTTGGCATGTTTGTGCGAAAGTAGAAAGGGACATTCGAGCGCTGGCTAGCAACACCTCGGGACCAGCGACTGCAGGATTCTGAGCACGCAAGGTAGCAGAGTGGGGCACATCAGAGAGTGGGTAATAAGCATCGTTGCTGATGTTAGTCAGTAACGTATGCAGTTCCGCAGAATTTAGCGTAGATTGTTCCAACAGTTGGCTTTCTCCCCGAGTGACAGCAATGATGAAATTCTGCGGGTCACTGCGAGCCAACCGAAAGTGGACGGCAACCTCAGCAAGATACGACCGCAGTTTCGTTTCGAATGTCGCCATACGTTCAGACACGGCTCGAGCGGAGGCAAGCAAGTGCAGGGAAAGCTGGATGTTGGACCAATCTTGGGCCGTGTAGTCTAGATCTGAGAGTTCGCCAACAGAGACGGAGCTCTGGATAAGGGAAGATGAGCCAGAACTTTCCATTTGTACATCCGCCGCCCACATGTCGATAAAGGACTGAAAAAACCCATCTAATGCATGTAATAGTCCTATCACACCATAACCATGGGTGAATGCCTCACACCTTGACATGCTTCCCTCTGCGACGCCGAAGATGTCGATCGCCCTCTCTCTAAATAACCTCGGCCGATCAATATCCTGGACTCTCTCCCGCGTGTCACTGGTAATAATCTCTCGAAGAGACTGCTCCAAAAATCGTTGCTCCAATGAACCATAGTCAATTTGAGCATTAAGGAAAGGTTGAAAGAGTTCCTGGTCCCACTCCATCACATCTACTTCTCCTCCTGAAGGGGCTGGAACACCTCGTTCGCTTGGCGGGATCCTGCTTGGATCTGGCCGCCAGGATATTGATATTCTACTAGACCGTCTCCGAACGTGCGTAGCTGGACGTTCGACTCTACTGAAACGGGTTTGGGTCGTAGAAGTAGCAGATGATTCGATCTTGTCCATCACCTTTTCCACGCTAGTGGCGAACTCCTCTGTTGCACGCAAGAGCGAAATTAGAAAGGCCAAACTTGTTTCTCCATGGTGAGAGTTGTATAAAGAGAGTCGTTGGGCAAAAGTCGGTTGGAGTGACGAGAGCGTAGACGTGATAAATTGTGAGAGCGTAATGGCTGGATCGGGGAAAATGGAAGATATAGGTGTCCGTTCGGCATTCAGCAATAATGCAAAATTCGTATAAAATTTTTGAAGGAATTCGACGAAGGGCTGAGGAAGGGCTCCGGGTGGCTGAGAGGACGTAGGTTCACAGTCCGTGAGCAGCGCATTCTGCCACATAGAAACAATTGACGATCGCCGGGATGCATTGTAGTAGTTCCGGAATTCAGACTCTCGTTGAATGACGGAGAAGATAGAGAAGTAATCCCGACAGGCGACGATATCCTGGGTATTAATGGACGACACCAATGCAGAGCTCAGGGAGGCTTCGAGTTGATTCTGAAGATTGACCATAAGCGTACGACGAGGATCATATTCTGGCGTGTTCTGGAAAACAACCATACTTCTACTTGCCTCGGAAAGCCTCACAGCGGCCTTCGCATAACTTTTCTCCAAAATGAGGGAAGTCACTTCAACTTCAAGCGTGCTCCAGCTCTCTGCCTCTCGCAGGACCTCTCTGGAAGCCTCCATATGGCCTTTTATGATGTCAAGATGGTGCAGGTCGTCCAAAGCTATGTTGGTCTCTGCTGGAACAGCTTCCTTGGACCTCAATAGAACATCCGCCAACGCCGTTTGCAAAGTCAAAGCGCCATCCTTCATAAAGTGGAGGTCATATGCAAGCCTTGGGATACCGCGCGATACATCTTCAATGATTCGTTCTAGCTGTGCCGAAGTATCTTCACAAGCAATGTCGAGAGTGGTGAGGAGTTGAGTAATGTGATGGTCGAGCTCGACGAGGTCAACGGTATCATCCGGATCGTCGGGAACGCTTAACGTGTCGTTTATCCACGAGATCACGACCTCATACTGTTCCAGAGATTCACAAAGTTGTTTCGTGGAAGCCATGAAAGAGAACTAAACATTTCCTCGACCCATGTTTGGTAAGAGCGTGAGATTATTATAAGTTGTAGGGCAATCGGACAACGACGACCCCTGCCTCCAAAGAATCACCCATATTTCTCCAACATGGTCCACACATCATACATGGACTTTCACCCAATCTAATATCTCCAACGATGGACCATACCGCAGGTACTTTACCACAAGCACGGCAAAGATCAAGAAGTGGAGGGATGATCTGCAATGTCAAGGGGTAGCCAGATGAAGGGTCCGACGAATGGCGGAGTCTGGTATGCTATCAACTTGAGAGAGATAGACAAAATGATAATTCACCCCACCTGATCTGGTCGAAGACGATAAAATGATCACAACCTCCTTGGTGAAGTAACCAGTACGGCTCGTTGACTCGTATAGAAAGAGAAGATAAATGTGTTTCTTGCAGCGTCGTTGAGCCTTTTAAAATGGAAGACGACCCTTTAGTTATCTTGTTCAAATGAGCCAGGAGCTTACTGAGTCTGGTTAGTCAGGTAAACATGAGGGAGCAGACCACTAACTCTGCATAGTCTTCTTGATCTGGGCTCCCGTCGCCATACGCATAGTTTTCAATGCAAATAACGCAACCATTCCCTGGTGCAGATGTTGGCTCAACTTCACCTGGAGCATGGGCGTTGGAAGTGCACGGGATGACCTTTAGGAGGTCGTGAAGGGTCTGAGACGACAACATCGCGTGCTGGGATGAACGATGTACATAACTAGGGCCCCAGGAAACCCTTGTGTAAACTGAAACAGTCAGAAATGCTTGGTGCGGATTGCCATCGACAACCGATGATTGTGAAAGTTTCTGTACTAGGGAGGTTTATCAGTTAACTATTTATGATACTGAGGTGACGACGAACAACTCGCTCCAACACGTTGTAATCCGAATTTTTAGGTGTTCTCATAAATATCACAGCATCTGTTTGCAGTCTTTTTGAAATTTCAACTTAAGCTGGTCCTATTTAGCATCAACGAACCTCCAACTGATAAGCTTGGAAGAATTAAAATTGTTTTGCAACGTGACCACCTCTGGCAGAAAACTGTCTGGATCAGAAAAGTTGGACTTCCGGCCTGTTCTAATCAACTTTGAAGCAGCAGAATGCAGAGCACCTATTGTGTGCTCGTGATTTTTGAGGATGTGGGCGGATAGCGTAGGATCGTCCCATGTGTCGTAAAGTGCGCTTCTAAGATCATCTACGCTGCTAGCCATCAGCTCAGGAAGATATTGCTCTGATAAACTCAATAACCTGCACTCTTTTTCTACAGAACTTTCTTCTTGCTCTGGTTTGAGAGGGTGGGAGTTGAGATGAGCGGCAGACTCGAGAAAATCTGCGATGTCAACTGGCTCAGACGCTGGGCCAAAGAGGGATTCAATGGAATGAGCAAGTCCAGCGTTCATGACAGTTTAAGAGGAACGTTGTCACGTGCCATTTCAGTTTTCACACTTGGTCTGTGCACGCGCAAGTTAACTAAAAATACATCAATCCATAAATAACTCAGACATTCACAATGCCTTAAATACCTCTATGGCGGTTGACATCCAGCAGTTCCCGCTTTCTTCTTTTCCTTGACGAGTTGTCTCTATCTATACGTTCTTTTAATTCAAATGCGTCACTCCCTCCTTTGTGTCTTTCCTTTGAGCCTCGCTCTCGGCGCCTACGCCCTTGCTGCACCCGCCATGATCAAGGAGACTACTCCTGCTTTGCCGGTATGCATATCATCATCTTTGACATGTTCAATCATTCAACGATTGCCTTAGAACAAACATCGCCGAGCTTTTTATAATTCCTATCAGCCCTATGGCGATTCTAGCTTCGCCAGTTCTTCATCTGACAGCAACGCGAACATTGGTGCCGAGGACAACCTGAACCTAGTCAACGCGAATATTGGGCTAGGCACCGTTACCGATCTTCCTGGTGGTCTCAACGTCGCGGACTTCTTTGGGTTATCTAGCTGCGGAAGTGCTTCTAACGTTGCCACTGGAACTAGCGAGAACGTCTACGGCGGGATCAACGCGAATGTTGGCGGCCATACTAACACCAACGTCCATCAAGTCAATACGAACATTAATGGCGGGACCCACGCGAACGTCCATGGCAACACAAATGTGGCATCCAACGCGAACGTGAACACCCACACTGGCGCAAGCTACACAGTCCCAGTTGCAACTACGCATCAGCGTGTCACTGCAGGCCTCGGCTCAACTTCCTCTGCTTCTCACGAGGCCAGCACGGGAGCAGGCGCTACTGTCCATGCCGTAAACGCGGCTCCTGCTGTCGTCGCTCATCAGGAGGTTGGCGCGGGAGGAGCCGCTGTCTCTCACATTGGCGTTGGCGCGGGAGTAGCCGCCACTTTCCAAGGCCTAGTGGGTTCCTCTGCACCAGCCGTTCCCTCTGGCGCTGAAGGAACCGTTGTCTCTCATCAAGCTGGCGCTGGAGGAACCGCTGTCTATCATCAAGGCGGCGCGGGCACGGGAGCAGCTGCTACTGTCGAGAACCAAGCCAACGCAGGTCTCGGTCTAGGTGCCAGCGCCACTAACCAAGCGATCGCAGGACTAGCAGCGAGTTCTCATCATGTCATCGGCGCGGGAGGATCCGCTGTCTCTCATCAGGCTGGCACGGGCGCGGAAGTAGCTGCCGCTCTGGTGGGCGCTGGTGCAAGTGGCATTGTGGCCGGCGTAGGAGGAGCCGCTATTTCTCATCAAGGCGGCGTGGGCACGGGAGCAGCTGCCGCTGTCCAGAATCAAGCCAACGCGGGTGTTGGTTTAGGTGCCGGCATAGCAACTGTCTCTCAAGTTGGCACGGGAGGAGCCGCTGTATCCCAGGCCGGTGCGGGTGCGGGGGTAGCTGCCTTGGTACACAACCAGGCCAAAGCGGGTTTCGGTCTAAGTGGTGGCACAGTTTAACGCCTAACATTTTGATCAGTTCGGCACTCGATACGTAATACATAATCTCCCGTAGTATATTCCATCTTATTTGGTGCATCTCCAGAGTGATGAAACGCATGTGTACACCAATCATATTCAGCACAAACCGCTCATACCCGTAATATATGCATCCCATTCGTCGATACTGAAATCGAAGATGAACAACAAATTAGACAGCTAAGCATACGAGCGTACCTGAAGCCCGTGGGCGCATTCAACCACAAGGACAATAATTTGTCGTCCACGTTGGGCAAGGTGGATTCCTCGGTGGGTACAATGGGAGCTGACTGGTCGAAATCTGCTTCAGCCAACGACTGATTTCCGAGAGCGTCATGAGTCGACTTCGAGGTGTAGCTAGTCATTTGCGCGAGTAAGGAGTTGCTTAAATCCCAGTTGCTACTTCTCTGAGCGACTACTGGATCTTGCGTCTTATGTTGATCAAACGGGAAATTTACTTGTGATGTCGGTACGAAACTAGGAATTGACGGAAAAGAAACCATTGGTATTGTAGATGCAGGTGGTGTGTTGGACGTATCATAACCTCGTTTGTGCGTCACTGTCGATCTCTGGATCGGACCCTCACGCATAGAACCAAACTCGTTTAGCATATCCCTGTGAACAAGAAGTTGAAGTCCAGCTTTGAGTGCTTTGTGACTGTACGATGACTCACCATAAACGACCTGGAATATGCCACCTTGTGATATCACTCGCTTTAACAGAGACGCAATACTATAATGATATAAAAACGTGCCTTTTCTCACACTCTTTCAAGACGTTCATACATGTCTGTACGTCGTTCATTTCGTTGGTCAAGCCATAACCAATGCCCGATTGCTTCCCACCCCATATATTGATAAGCAACACAATCGCAGATGCAAAAGCAGCCATCTAAGACAGACTTGTGAATGTAGTCAGTCACACATTGCGAAGGTACTCAACTATGATATTAGGGTACACAATCACTTCCCTCGTCAGAGCGACAGCCAGGAGCCGACTGCACGACCTAGCTGCATTCGTACAAATAGTAAGGGACGACAACGACAATGTCGATTTCTTGAGCAAGAAGGGCCTGTGAATTTGGATTTGTGTGTAATAGTATGATGCGTGGAGGGTTAATGATTGGTAGTAAAATGCGGCATTTTGCCTCGTGGGGTCCCATTGGACTACCCGGGGAACATTAAGGTACTCAGGAGACTTAAAGCGAAGGAGAAACGCACGATGAGGTGGCAGAGAATCCTTCCAGTTGTTCATGGCAGAATCTAGTTCAGTAACAACTTGCCGTTCCCATTGATTTCCGGTAAGACCGGAAAGCAGTTTAGATTTCTTGGTTGAGTATAGTGTCTTCAAGGAGAAAGCAAGTATTTCACACAGCTTGATGTGATACACAAATCCAGAGATGATGGACGGTTTTCCCAGAGGTTGCGTAAATGCCTGATTAGGATCTGTCGGCATCCAATATTCATCATCGCATTCGATCGGAAGATCGACATCGTAACTTGAAAGTCAAAAATTGAATCTTAAAATCCAACTGACACTTGGATAGGCGTGCTTACTCTTCTTCTTGAATTGCGCACGGCCTGCCAGTAAAGGAACTCATGAGCCGATCAATAGAAAGTAGGCACCTACGAGGAAAATGTATGAATTAATCAGGACGATTTGCAAAAAAAAAAGACGGCTTACCAGAAGGCTCGTTTCCACATTTCATCGTCAACCGTTGGTTTGTGATCCTTACCTTTTCGTCGGTGTGCTCCCTTTTCTTGGGCGTATCGTATTCCAAGACCTAAAAAGTGCCATGAAGCATGAGGCATAGATGTTCCCAGGAGGTAGATAATTGCAAGCTGTGCAGAACGACAACTATAAATGTTAACAAAGAAGAAAAATAAACTGGAAGGAAAGACGGACGCAATAATATTGGAGGTCATATATTGTTACCTTCTCCATTGACGCCTTCCGGTGCATCGGAACCTGCGAAAAATAACACCAGCCACTCGATAACCCAGAGGTATCGCCGTCCAGAAATACTCTTGAATCAGTCGAATAGCGTGAGGCAATAGCGCAGACCATGAGAACGATCATCCCAAATCCCGGATCCCAAAGATGTTGGGCAATTCCGAATGATCTTTCAAAGGTGGGGCGGTGAAGAACAGGCATAAAGATGTTGAACTTGTCGAAGTATGTTGGAATCAAGGCTTGGAGTAGATCGTCTTCAGGAAACATGTAGAATAACCCTTCGCTGTGGGTATAATCTTTTTCCCACTACAAAACATTCGTATCAGAAAAATAATTGCGTAAATTTGCCAATTTTACCGGCCGGAGATCCCAGTATAGTGGCCTTCTCAAGGAGCTACCAATGAAGGTAGTTGTACCTGTGTGTTCACTCTTTATATTTGTTGCGTCTTTGGCAAACATAAAAAAGCTGGCAGGGATCTAAAACAAATTCCCCAATTGATGTCGGGGGCAAAAAACGTACCTTGAAGGGCCGAAAAACCGGTCTTCGACTGCCTCGACAGATAATTGTTTCAGGTGCTCTGCGAGAAAAACATGCGAAAGATCCTCTTCGTCTTCATCATCGGATGACAATAGCGTTGTCACTGTTGTGCCCTGGGGAAGGGTCTGTGGCGAAGAAAAACGGAAGTTACCAGGAGATGGTTCTGCAATGGACGAGGTCCCATAAATGGGACTGACATCCACATCAGAAGACATCTGAAAATATTCTGTTCAGCTAGAAGCAAATTATGTAGTGGAAAGGCTCCAAACCGCGCGCAGAAGGCCTTGCATCTGTTCTAGCCGCAGTTCTAGGGTTCGGATATACCTTCATTCATGTGAGCCGACTTCAGGAGTTTTTAGATAAAACAGAGGCTGACTCCTTCTGGGTATCTTTTTTCTTTGTGTCAAGTTCAAGTCAGTGCGGAAGGCAAGGACATAATACACTTAGATACACCTTTTGTCGAGGAATATCATGTGTGCATTCCACTTTGGATGAAATACAATTGGTGCAGGTGTTTCTAGGCATTTTCGCGCTGTCGCCTGTGAGACGAGATTGGTTATGCGTTTAGAATCCAGTATATATGGTGTACATTTGACTGATTTAAATGAATATTAATTCAGATTGATAATTGAGATGGATCCGAACATACTCTTCTTCCTTCGACAGGCATCACATGCACCATGAAGGCGCCTTCTTTTCCCCTTTGTAACATCAGGATGAGGGCTGGAGCTTGCATCCGCATCCGTGGAATTGTCGTCTTCATGCATGATGAGTTTATATGTTTAGTCAACACTATATTGTGATGTCACGTGGGGTGATGATGGGTGGCTGGCACTTAAAAGGGGGCACTAAACGAGGTCTGCTCCTGGTCTGCTCTGCTGCCATGTTGACAAAAGCAGTTCGGGCCACTTTACCCCTCAATCGCCGCCGTATCTCCGTTCCCGCCGTCCGCACCCTCAGCTTGCTTGCATCCCCAAGTCGTTCCGTTCCGGGAGCTCGGCATTCGATTGTCCCTAGCACCGTCTCTTCGTCTTTTTCTCGTCCGATGTCATCCGGCCACGGTGGAGAGTCTACCCTTCGTCCAGAACCCGACAAGGTTCTGCAGGACATCGCAGACTATGTCCACAACTACAAAATAAACTCAGATTTGGCATATGAGACTGCAAGGCTCTGCCTCATCGACACTATTGGTTGTGGTCTCGAAGCCCTTCGTTTCCCAGAATGTACCAAGTTGCTTGGTCCCGTAGTCGAAGGAACCGTTGTTCCGAATGGTATACAACCGCCAAGTTCTACTAAACAACTGTGTTGCTGATCACGCAATATAGGGACCCGCGTGCCGGGGACTAATTATCAACTCGATCCAATTCGTGGTGCTTTCAATATTGGAGCAATAATTCGTTGGCTCGATTTCAATGACTGCTTTTTGGCTGCAGAGTGTGGGTATTTTGTCTATTTTTACAGAATAAAATTGATGCGATTATATTAGGGGGTCACCCTTCTGACAACCTTGGTGCCATCCTCGCTGTCGCGGATCATCTTGCCCGCCAAGGCCAGCTTCTCACAGTTCATGACGTATTGGAAGCTATGATCAAGGCACACGAGATCCAAGGCTCCATTGCTCTACTTAACTCGTTCAACAGGGTTGGCCTTGATCATGTTGTCCTCGTCAAGGTTGCTTCCACCGCCGTTGTGTCCAAGCTTCTTGGGCTTAACCGTGATCAAACTATTGACGCGGTTTCTCAAGCTTGGGTTGACGGCCAGTCTCTGCGCACATACCGTCATGCTCCCAACACCGGCCCTCGCAAGGCGTGGGCCGCAGGCGATGCCTGCTCTCGTGCTGTCAACCTCGCCTTGATGGTCAAGAAGGGTGAAAAGGGCTTACCGTCCGTTCTGACCGCCAAGACTTGGGGATTCTACGATGTCCTATTCAAGGTACGGGCACATCAGCGAGGCTTCGCTCAATCTGAGAAATCTGCGTAGGGTAAACCATTTGAGTTCCAAATCCCATATGGGTCGTATATTATGGAGAACGTCCTTTTCAAAATCTCTTTCCCCGCGGAATTCCACGCGCAGACGGCCGTCGAGGCAGCCCACATAATCCACAGAAAACTCAAAGACCTTGGCAAGACCGCTGAAGACATCAAGAGTGTCAGAATCCGCACTCAAGAAGCTGCTATTAGGATTATCGATAAACAAGGTCCTTTGGACAACTTTGCAGATCGCGAGTACGTCATTCCTTGTTAGGTCTTTCAGCATCTCAAAATGAACAAATATTATAGTCATGCCATCAACTATATGGTAGCATATCCTCTTATTTTTGGCGAGCTCACTTCTGAGAGCTAGTGAGTTCATCTTTGCCTACGTCGCGTATTATCTCAAACTATTATTTTAGTACCGATGCGTCCGCTGCCGATCCTCGCATAGATGCCCTCCGGGCCAAGATCTACTGTGTAGAGGAACAGAAATTCAGCGTTGAATATCACGAACCCGCCAAGCGATCTATTGGTAATGCCCTTCTGGTCGAACTTAACGATGGAGCGGTCCTCGACGAAGTCGAGATTGAGTACCCCGTGGGTCACAAGAGGAGAAGGGCGGAAGGCACTCCGTTGTTGATCAATAAATTCAAACGGTACTTTTTATCATCTTCTTCAAGTGGCGGAGTCCCAACATACACATAGGCATATCTCTTACCACTATGACGAGGTGCACCAAAACAAGCACGTATATCTTATGCTTGAAGCACATTCGATACTAATATTCTTTTGCAGGATTCTGGACACCCTGACCGACGCTTCTTCCCTGGCAAAAATGCCCGTTGACAAATTTACAGACTTGTTCGTTAAGGCGTAACACAACGCTCCTGCAAAATCGCTAATGTTTTGTCTTGCTAACCGTGTCCGATACACTACCGGAAGTAACTACAGTTGTAACGCAGCTCCGGAAAAATGACAGGTCAAGACCTACTTTTCTTAAACTTCGCGTTTTTCCGCGTGACTACAAGGGTCTCGTTCGTTGGATTATCGCGGAACTCCGCCCCGATGTTGGATGCGAATTTTGAGCTGACAAGGGTGCCCTTGGCTGGTAGCTTTACGGTGACATCGGTGTTTGAGACCAGCTGAGTTGAGTCCAGGATTGAAACGCACTCGACCAAATCATCTGTTTGAGTTCGTGGAGTTAAGGCAGTGACGATGGGATCTTGACTTGCGCTGGGATTCTGAGCGGTTCGAATCTTGAAACTTTTGGAGAAAAGGGCACTACGGGCGTCTTTTCGCGGCGTCTCTTGGGAAGGCTGGTCTCTAACTAGGTCTTCTTCAGTGACTGATGAAAGTCGTCGCTGAATGAGGCGGGCAAGAGGGATAGACCGAGGCTGTTGGTGGGATAGATTTCGTCGGTAGTTGGGAGATAGAGGCGCAAGTACTAGGTCGTTCCTATTGCTCTCCCTGCTGAGATGAGATCCGATGCTCCGGGCTGATCTCGGCGGACTGGCAGATAGAGAGGCAAACGGCGTTGTTCCAGGGGGAGGCGAGAGGCAGGACATCAAGGTCAAGAGTTCCTGAGCCTCGTAAACTTGAGGTATATCATATGCATTATTTTGTGTTGAGGAAGGGACATCGGATCCTGGGGTTGCCGTCAGAGCTACATCTGGTATACCGATGCCTGAAGGGTCATATCGTTCTGAGAATAGACGAGGGTCATGCAGAGTGTAATCGAAAGCATAAATTTTTTGCTGAGGAGCAGAGCTTTGTACCTGTTGCGCTGCTCTGACTGATTGTTCAAGCGGTGCCGCCAATACTGGTGATTCAGCATCGACATATGCGGGGAGGAAAACTGGTTTCCATTGGGAGGACGACGATGACGGAGGTGTTGGCAAAGAATTTTGGAGATGTTGTTTTGCTCGATACTGCTGAGCGACGTCGAGAGCGGACAGTCTGTGTGGGACTTGATCGATTCGAAACCTGGTCCTTGGCTCGATGATTACGCGAGGGTCAGAACGTTGCTGTGATTGAGTAGGAACGAAAATGGCAGCTGACGAATTGGGATATTTAGTCATAGGAGTGCTATTGGCGGCCTTCAACGGGTACTCCAAGAGGCTGCCTTTCCGATCGAGTTGTATTCCCAGCCCAAAGCGCCAGCTGTCCTCATAAGTTCCATCCATGGGCGAGTGTTGAGGACGATCGCCTTGAACAGGTCTTGCATAGCGTGTGGAATATGTCTGGTCGTTCTGTTGAGAATTTCTGTCACTGGCAGTACTGAAGGGGTATCTTTCTTGGGTTTCAGATTGATGGTAGAGCGCCACTGGACGGGGTCCTATATCGATAGGCTCTCGTAGTTCGGCACTCTGTGTGGTCAATGTCGAGTTTTGGTTTTTTTGCAGTCGCGGGGGAACGGAGCCTTGGCTGGTAATTCTTCTAGAGCTTGAGAAGGATGTGGAAACGTCCAAACCCCAAATCATATGTGAAAGATCCTCCCCATCTATAACGGTGCCTTCGGCTCCACTAGGA
>Ga0307507_10004405_pt1 | contig 25069 bp, 20 predicted proteins | sample 7_EM_MG_FD_207223 | JGI IMG/M metagenome (GOLD analysis project Ga0307507, IMG submission 207223) | Populus trichocarpa ectomycorrhiza microbial communities from riparian zone in the Pacific Northwest, United States - 7_EM | ecosystem: Host-associated > Plants > Roots > Unclassified | place...
CATGCAAATTTCTCCATGAGCTAATGCAGAGTAAATTTGATACACGTCATGTTGGTCAGTTGAGTGATTTGGCTTGATATCACCTTAATATATTCAGAATCTTTTTGTGTAACCGTTATAACTGTCTAACTCGGATAAAAAAAAAAAAAACCCTATATATTCACCCTTTTCGTGCTCTATTTCTTTCTGTACCTCTCAATCTCTTCCGATTTTTTTTATTCAAAATTTCTCCTTGGCTCATTAATTGTGTAGTTGAAGCTAAAAGGATTGCCTCCGTAAGTCCGTTCAATCTTTCCCTTGTAATAAAATCTTGCACTTTGATGAAATGTAGCTGAGTTTAAATTTCTCCTCAATCTTTTGTAAATCATCCGTACGCATCTGGGAATCAGATATGCATTTTTCTATCATGAAATTTCTCTGTTTCTAGTACAACCCGTTAATGCATAATTCAGAGAGAGAAAATTAAAGGGTCCCATAAGATTTGGAAGGGTGTGTAGGTTTTCTATGTCAATATCATCAATGCCAATGCCATCATGGAGGGGATGATATCATAGGGCTTAGAGTCCTTCCCAACTTAATTTGTATGCTGTCACGTTCATCTCCTACGAAAATCGGGCCCGAGACCTTTTTTACCTATTGTTTGAAAGAAAATAGAGAGAGATCCATCAGAGAGGAATGATTCATGAAGAGGGAAGGATAGAAAACCTATAATAATAACTTCTTGTTGATTACTTTCATCAATTTTTGTACCATCCCACCACCATAGAAAATTGATACTTTTCCTCGTGATGGTGCATATACAGTTTGGTATTTTGCTGCGTTTATCGGTGCACACTTTTCCTATTGAAAGAGACATTGCTGCTTCTTTCTTCTTCTTTTCCATTGAATGTTGATTATTTCCCATGTCCGAGGATTTCCAACCCATGGCAGTAGTATCTTGAACGTTTTTGTTTTGGCTGTGCAGGAGTTTCTACTGAGCGATGTTATTAGATCATGGTAGCTAGTAACTTGCCCTGAAAGGTATATCTATGATCCCCATTCTGCAAAATGTTCGATTGTAACTACAAGTCACAATATATTGGTGGCCAGAAGGAGAAATTTGTAAGGTACATTAGATTCCCTTGTGTTCATCTTTATTATTGTTGCCTTCTTTTACTGGTCTTGATTGTTTTGTAGTAAATAGCAACAACCTATCTGTGTTTTTTTTAATGAATTATATCTAACTCAATGCTGGCTTGTTTTGGGAACTTGTAGGTTGGATGATTTTGATACATTAGCAGTGACTTCTAATAAGAAAGGAATGAAGAAATTGAGATTTAATTTAGATGGTTCTAACATAGCTGGCCATGGAAAGAAAAATGCTTCAAAATCCCTTAGGTATGGGGTGAAAAGAGGATCAGAAGGAATGTTAACAATTGGACGATCACTTAGAACAGGAGTTACTCGTGCAGTGTTTCCAGAGGACCTTAAGGTGTCTGAGAAGATGATTTTTGATCCTCAAGACAAATCACTTCTGTTATGGAATAGGCTTTTGATCATATCATGCATTTTATCAGTATCTGTTGATCCTTTGTTCTTTTATCTTCCTGTCTTCAACTATCGGATGGCCTGTCTGGGTATGGATACAAATTTAGCAGCAACAATTACAACTATGAGGACACTACTTGATGTTTTCTATCTGATTCGCATGGCTCTTCAGTTTCGAATAGCCTATGTTGCACCATCATCAAGGGTTTTCGGACGAGGTGAACTTGTGATTGATCCTGCACAGATAGCCACCAGATATTTAAGCCGTTATTTTATTGTTGATTTTCTCTCTGTGCTCCCTCTGCCTCAGGTTTGAGAATTACTTCTCTTCTTTCTGGCATTGTTGCATTCTTTTTTTTCCATTGAATGTTGATTATTTTATCGTTTTTCCTCCCCCTTTTTGTTACGAATAAATGTCATTGATTCTATATGATATCTGTACATACTAAAATTATCTTCTTCTGCAGATAGTGGTATGGAAATATCTTAATAATAAAAAGAAGGGCTCGGAGGTGTTAGCTACTAAGCAGGCATTGCTAATTATTGTTTTTCTTCAATACATCCCAAGGTTTGCTCGCTTTTTGCCTTTGGGGTCAGACCTGAAAAAGACCGCCGGCTCCTTCGCTGAGAGTGCTTTTGCTGGTGCTGCGTACTATCTGCTTTGGTACATGCTTGCCAGTCATGTAAGTAATTGTTGTTATGCAGCTAGGTTTCAGTAGTTCTGTTTGGTCTTCGGATATTTGGATATATAGGAGTAGCAGCATTTTTTTTTACGCCAACATTTGTAAAAGTTCTAAGGAAATCAAGAAGATAATCACCCCAACAAAGTTCGGTTAGTTTCTGTGGACGTGATGTTCTTAACTTGAATAAATGTAATGCGAGGGAAATGGCTCCAAATCCTAAATGTTTCACAATGGATTTATGAACTTTCAACATGATTGTCTACTGATTCTAGAACCTAAGTTTCTTAGTTTTCTCTTAAAACAAATATTACTAGAATAGATTAAAGATGCCTGTGGAGCAATTTATCAAATTTATCTGACCACACTCAGGTCCAACTTTACAGATAGCAGGTGCTTTCTGGTATTTACTAGCCATTGAACGCAAAGATACATGCTGGAGAGAAGCTTGCATTCTAAGTGGGAAATGTAACATAGACTTCTTGTATTGTGGCAACAAAGCACTGCCAGGTTTCCACGGTTGGCGAAGGATAAGTGATGAGGTTCTTGGAAACAAATGTTCTGTCAGCGAAGATGATAATCCACGATTTAATTATGGAATCTATTTCCAGGCTATGTCATCAGACATTGTGTCATCCAGGAACTTTGTCTCCAAATTCTTTTACTGTTTATGGTGGGGCCTGCAAAATTTGAGGTATCTTGTGTAACTGATCTTTATGTTCATAATACATGAGGAGATATTAGCACATCTCTTTGTTGCATTTTCAACAAAATTCGAGGTATCATGATTCTGCAAAAAGCTTTCCTGTTCAATTCGTCAAAATTTGAGTCTAGTCCACTGAGCTATACGCGCACAAGAATCAAAAGAACATAATAAGTCACAACAATGAATTTGCTGTTCTTTTTTTTTCCAGCCTATATCAGAGTTGTAAGAACATGGATTTCAATATCTATAGTTTATAGAAACTTCTCAGTCCAGTGGTAATAGTCAATGTTGGAGAGCATTTTGATTTTTTATTTATCAACTACTTATCCTTCCGAGCTATGATCAAGTATTCTAATAAAACTATAAACTTTTCTGAGCACATAAATTTAGTCCACATGTTCAGGATTTGTTATGAAGATTCTTTGGTTTGAACAATCATTTACTTCCCAACTGTTGTCTGTGCATTCATCTTTAAAATTGATGTTGAAATTTGAATTCAGAAATTATTTCTGTTATTGGAATTTTATTTACTTGAAGCATTTGGTGTTTTTACCTCATACAGTACACTTGGTCAGGGCCTACTAACAAGCACCTATCCTTTGGAAGTTATCTTTTCTATACTATTAGCTATTGCTGGGCTTATCCTCTTCGCACTTCTGATTGGAAATATGCAGGTATGTTAAAATTTCCACTTCTATGAATGCTCGTGAATGTTTGTTTGTTTCAGATGCCTCCAATAATTTTTTTTTTTTATCAATGCCGAGCCTACTCATGTCATTGAATTCGTGCTATAACCTTATTGTGGACTGTGATTTTAGCTGATCTAACCAGTGTAATTGATATTGATCCACTTTAGAATTCATCAAACAGAAGAAACAGCATTGAATAATGGTACTGATATTTGAGCTCTCTTGTGGTTGCAACAGACCTACCTTCAGTCTCTTACTGTTCGTTTAGAGGAGATGAGGATTAAAAGGCGTGATTCTGAGCAGTGGATGCATCATCGCTTGCTTCCGCAGGATCTTAGAGAGCGAGTTAGGCGCTATGATCAGTACAAATGGTTGGAAACTCGTGGAGTGGATGAAGAGACTTTGGTCCAAAGTCTACCAAAAGATCTTAAAAGGGATATCAAGAGGCATCTCTGTCTGAATTTGGTCAGAAGAGTAAGTATGGTTTTATTCTTTAGTGTTATCTTTGATGCTCCTTCGGTTTGCTTTTTTCCAATATTTTTTGTGGAAATATGTCTTTGAACATGGTGGTTATGCAGGTCCCTCTATTTGCCAACATGGATGAAACATTGTTGGATGCCATCTGCGAGAGACTGAAGCCAAGTTTGTATACAGAAGAGACTTACATCGTCCGTGAAGGGGATCCAGTTGACGAGATGCTTTTCATCATTCGCGGACGCCTGGAGAGTGTAACTACAGATGGTGGAAGGAGTGGATTTTTCAACAGAGGTGTATTGAAAGAAGGGGACTTTTGTGGTGAGGAGCTTCTGACTTGGGCACTGGACCCTAAATCTCTTGGTAATTTGCCATCATCAACTAGGACAGTGAGGGCATTGACTGAGGTAGAGGCTTTTGCCTTAGAAGCTGAAGAGCTGAAGTTTGTTGCATCTCAATTTAGGCGTCTTCATAGCAGGCAGTTGCAACACACCTTCCGTTTCTACTCTCAGCAATGGAGGACTTGGGCTTCCTGCTTTATCCAAGCTGCTTGGCGCCGGTATTCCAGGAGGAGAGCAGCAGAACTTCGTCGCCTAGAAGAAGAGGAGGAGGAGGTAGATTACGACGAGGAAGATGACGATGAAAGGGCATTAGTTGAGGAAAATGATGGCTCTGCTAGACTAGGTGCAACAATCCTTGCTTCACGCTTTGCTGCCAATGCTCTTCGTGGACACAGGCTTCGCAGCTTGAATTCCAGAGCCTTGATGAAGCTGCAGAGGCCTCCAGAACCTGACTTCAGTGAGGAGTAATAAGTGGAAGCAGGGATGGTTTTATCTATCTGGATATTCTTATACATATTTATCATTGGAAAGTAGAGAGTAGTATCATTTCAACCTGTTCAACCAAATTATGTTATATTTTGTATTGTTAGCAGCAGCGCCTTACCAATTAGCTGTGGTGTACCTTAAATGAGGTTATTGAAACATCACTTGGGTATATTAACATGTTAAGTCCGTTGTCTTACATCTATAAGCAAACCACTCATAGTTTGTCTTAAATTTGTCCATCTCATTAGTAAGATTTGACACCGTGCATGCAGATTGCCTGTCGACTCTCTACAAGAATTTGAACAAAATTTCAACCAAGAAAGAATGAAAATCCTTGAACAAATTCAAGAACTTGTATTCTTTCCCAGGTCGAGTAATAATGTTTGAGTTGCCGAGTCTTGTAGTTCATTTCTACTGTTTTCTTACCGGGGCAATGATACAGAAATCAGAAGTCAAGCAAACATCTGGCCAAAGCATGATGAATCTCATAATTCTTGCAATATTTTATGTGCTCCTATCAAATTAGGAGCATTTCCTTCCAAACCAAAGGGTTAAACAGTAATGGGCTCAGTTGAGCATTGCATTCTGCAACTAAGCAGAGAATAGAACATGACCAAAGTTCCTGTGCGTTCTTTACAATAGCCGCGTCTATGTGCCTTACTCACTTTATCAAAAGATATACATAAATGAAATTTATGAAAGGAAACTAGGATTGAAGTGGGTATAAAATATATAGAGTAGGAAAAGATGAAAGAAAGAACAAATCAATCTCCAACACCGAAAACTCGCGTGAAACTTCTCTGCTTGACTTTCAATAAGCGTCTGATGTGTGCTTCTCTGCTTGCTGCTGCTAACTCAACTGCGCCAATCAGAAGATGTTTCAAGTTCAACATCTTCTTCCTCCCAAGTGGCAGACTGCAATACCAATCATGCAATTAACATCATGGAATTTCAAGTGATCTTTTTATTGTCATACATTGTTGATAGCAATATATCAAGCAATTGGTAGCTAAAGGAAGCAGGTCCAGCTTGTATGGAAAAGCAAATACATACCTCACCAAGTGTGAAGCGCGTCACACTCTCTGCTACACAAGAGTATGAGCCATCTGCTTTTTTAAGCATCACCTGCCAAGGCCCTGCACATATTCTGATTTGGATAAGAGACATAGAATAAACTATTCAAACCTGGATCAGGTGAAAGGAGTGTATTGATATTGATGGAAATCAGAGAATTATTCGTAGAAAAGAACCATCATCAGTTACTGCATAGAAGATATAAAGGATGAACATGTCTTTGAAATAAGCAGAGTTGGGATGGCTTGGAGGAAGCTATTGAAGGCTAGCCTATCTGTTGCATGAAAAACGATCACCTAACTCAAGCCTTAGATACATAGCAGTTCGAGCTGTGCCCTTCTTTCTATATTCAAGTGAAGTACAATTACTGAAAACCACGCATGATCCTGCTTAGGAACTAGGATGAGGTAATCTACATCCAAATCATATATGTGAACATATCATGCCCCTAAAATTATGTTATTACTACTACCATCTACACGTTTTGTGGCCTTCAAACAAATTATTATAAATTAGAAATTCAAAGGTTGATTTAATTTTCTATTTTCTTGGTGCTGGTAGAACACTGCATTAGGATATCCTGTCTACTGGGTTTGAAGAAAAGATTAGAACACATGGTTATCCTTTAAGACTTAAATTCAAAGAAAAATTGCCTTTTTTTTTTTTTTGAAGAGGTTGGCCTTACATGGTGTGCTTTACAGGCTGCTTCCTTGTCATCAGAACTCAAACAGTTCTTATCCATTGGCTTATTTGGTATGGCGTTTGAGAGTGCGATTGGATTAGCTGTTAAGAACAGGCATTTTGTTTTTTCTCTGGAGTTATTCCCGTACCAAAACCTATCATGGAACACTTTCCTGACATGATGAAGCACTTTTCTTTTGCTTTTGCTGTTCAGGAATTATTTGATAACGTGATTCGTTTTATAATTTTAAATTGTTTTTACGTGTTGATGTTAAAAATAATTTTTAAAAAATAAAAAAATTATTATTTTAATACAAAACACTTTAAAAACAATAACCATACACTCCATAATAATAGTTACTGAAAGCAGATCTTCAAAAATATTCCTTCCATTTTCTATCATTGATCTTTTATTCGTCCTCGTCCATTGATGGGCAAAAAACGATAAAGAAAAGCTTCCTCAAACGCACTATGCTTCTCTCTCTCTCTCTCTCTCTCTCTCTCTCTCTCTCTCTCTCTCTCTCTCTATATATATATATATATATATATATATATATATATATATATAAAACAGAAAAAAGAAGAAAGCAATGGGAGGAAGAGGCTACGATGGCTTAACTTTGTCGATAATATTCTCTTACATTTCCCACTTTTCATGGCTGCTTCATCGAATCATTATTATGTGCATTTGTTTCTTCACGCGCCCTTGCATTGGATTTTTCTTTTTTTTTATATTAGTAATGTAGAAATGAAAGAAATTACCATTTCTATTTCGTTATAGCCAAAACTAACATGTTATATATGAATTAATTTTTTACTTTTTAAAGTATTTTTTTATTTGAAAATATAATATTTTTTTATTTTTTAAAATTTATTTATGATATCAAGACATTAAAATGATATAAAATTATAAATAAATAAATAAAAACAAAAAAAATTAAAAAAATTTAAAATTACTTTTTAAACAAAAAAACAAAAACTATGTCATTAATTTTTTTTCTTTTAAATAGCAACTTTGAAAACATAAATATAAAACTTGTTTGTTTTTGTTTTTATGTTTTCAACAACAACAATAATAAAATAACCAAGATTTTGACTTGCACGGCAAAAGCCCTCCATATTTTTATTTTTATAAGTATTTTTGATAAAAATTAAAAAAATTGACTTTCCATTTGTTATTTTGTACAAAAACATCTTTCCTTCGGAAGATATATTGATTTTTTGTATTTTTTCAAGAGGTATTTCTGAAGTAAATAGTGGTTAATAGAGTAATTCGTAATTATAATTTCTGAATTAAATAAGTAGTCTGGAAAATAAATATTTTTTAATATTTTTATAAATTTAAAACAAAAATGAAGAATAAAAGCAGTAAATGATATAAAAAATCACCCCTTACTTTATATAACAATTTATTCTATTTGAAACGATTTTTTATTTTATGACTTGAATCATGGCCTTTGATTAGAACCCAATAGCATAAACCCCAACTCAAACCTTATTACAATTAAATTTTAGAATTGGTTTTGAGGAGAAAAAAAGAAAAAGATTTAAGAGCACCAAAACTCCTGTCCATCCTCGGGTGATGTTAAAATTGCCAGTCAAAGTGAAAGTCCAAAAGAGGGACACGTGGAGTTATACGAGCTCAAACAATTCCTCGACCGTTTTTCTCTCTGCTAGCCTACTGCAACACAAACACTTGTCTTGTCTGTGTTTTGCTCCAAAAAACTCAGAGATTATGGAGTTCAAGAAGTCCCTCTATTGCCCTAATTCTCCCTTTGTACGTGCTTTTCTCTCCCTCTCTCTTCTCTTCCCTCTACCCTGCAACTCTCCTTTCCTCTCCTTATCATTTCCTTCGATTGCTACTCTGTTCAATTACTCTTTTTTTACTCGTGAAATCTCTGTTTGGTTTGCTAGAAAGTGAATTTCTTTAAGCCCATGTACTTTTCTATTCTTGATATATTCTCCTTCTCGGCATTCTCTCTATTGTAACTTCCCTTTTTTTTTTTCAGGTATGGGAGGGAAACACATTCTCGGAGTGTTTTGATAATTTATATCCTTACTTTTTTTAATACATATTGAGGTTTTGTTTGTAATGTAACGGCTTCTTCTATTCTATATATAAATTGCTTTTCTTTAACACGCCTACAGTTCCAGGATTCGGTGCGAACGTGGTGACCATTGTTATAATTTTGGTGCTTGCAATTACTCGAAGCACTGCCAGTCGAGTTCCCAGGGTAGATTCTTTAACGTTTGATTTATTTGGTTGTTGAAAATGTAAAAGAAAGGAAAAACCAAGTAAATAAATGAGGGTTTGATGGCCCAGTTGGTATGTTAAACTAAAATATTACTGGAAATATGAGTGTTCCTTTTGAAAATTCACTGGAGTAACTTTTTTTTTAGCCAGCCAAGGAACCTTCTTGGATGATGGATCTTTGTTAAACATATCTTCTTGATAATTAAAAAAATCTACTTTCATTTGTTTCCTTAAACTTCTTACATTGTTTCTGTACTGTAAAACCCACATGTTGAACATGAAGTTGGCAAACCTCTTGATGCTTCACACTTCACTTTCTGTTATGACTTTCCATCTTCTTCAATTTTTTCCTTTTTCTCACTGAATTTGAGTAGGGTCTCTCGATTCTCCCTCAAAGTAGTTGTTAAAACTTTAATGGATTAATATTTTTATAGTAATTGTGCAGATAAGTTGTACAGAAAAGACTGTTTTTCGTTTTCTTCCTTTCCTGGGAGCACTTGTCTCATTTATGGACTTGATTTTGCTTGTGAATAAAGAACTTCATGGAAACTTTATTGCATATCATGAGTGGCTTTTCAGAAGTTCTCAATTGATAGTCTGGGTAAGCTTTTCTAATCTCAAGCTGTTTGTTTTGCTGCCATGAACTCTGTTGCATTAACTCAAGATTTCTTTCGTAAATTCATGCAGACAGTTATCATAATATCATCTATGTGTGCCTGCTTACATGATGTTTTTTGCAACCGGTTCCTATGTTTCTGGTGGATCATGAAATCACTATTAGGAATCCTTCATCTGCATAGAGCATTTGGTTCAATGGAGGTAATACTATTTCCATTTTTTTTCCCTTTCTCCATGTTGCCGAATCCTAGATTCCTGATTGATTTATTGTGTTGCTTTTTGTTACGTTGGTTAATTGTTTTGTTCAGATATTGTAGAAATCAGATATCTCTGTTTTTTTTTTCTCTGCAAAACAGAAATCATAAATTTGTAAAGCTCCTCAAAAGTATGTATGGTGTTTAGACTTTTAGGCATGCAATATTTCTTTCTTTCCTGGTAAGTGGAAGGGCGAGCTTGAAACTTCTTTGGCTGCAGGTCGTGAAATGCCTTAAAGACAGTTGTGTTGTTTTGTTAGATGTCATGTTTGGCATATCCATCAATATTATCAGGATAAAACGGGCATCTCCCAAGAGCAGGTATCACTATTCAATTGTTTGCTTGTAGCATCCTTAAATAATGGGAGCCTCATCTTGTCTCCTATTTCCCCTTGAGTGTTATTCTGTACATATGTGAATGCTTGACCTTGTCATTTTTCTAATATTTATTTCTATTGGCCATACTGTAACTTGTAGTTCAATGGAAGATCCACTTCTTTCTGTGGACACAGACATCGAGGAGGGTTTTCATGGAGACTCTGTAAGTAATTTGTTGTCTTTTTAAATTTCCTATGTAAGATCTGTGTTTTCTTTTTTCTTCCTTCAGAACTTAAAATTGTTAAATGGGTTATATATATCCACACATTTTTTCTTATGCTGCTTAGAAACTTCATCTATTTTAAATTTTTGAAATTGTGTTTCCTGCTAGTCCTTCCCCTAACTTTTTTCTGTAGCTACTTATTTTTTCAATTTGTGCAGTTGTTAAAATATGGCCAGAGTTTGTTTTAATTAGTTCTCTGTCTTGTATAATACAAAACCTGAACCCAAATTATATACAATATTTTTGCAAGCCTGATCAACATATGAACCTACCCTCCTTGATTGCTTTATTGGATATCTTGGCTATGATAAGCTCATAGTTTGTTAGATCAGGATGGTACATTATATATTGGATTACTCTGTTTGTCTTTGGTCTTTAAGAATCAAATCTCTTTTGGAAAAGGATGATATCACTGTTTCCTTTCTCATGAGTAATTCAGTGTCAATTACATGATTGAGTCGAGGCTTGTGTATATAATAAGATGCTTCTCTATGGTGCTGATTGTTAGTTTTTTTTCTCCATTGAAAGTAAAAAGTAGTGATTATTTGTACCTCATGGTTTGTCAAGGGAAATGCTAAGAGCTATTGGGATCACATGACATTCAGAACTATCACTTCTGTGATGAATCATGGAGTCATAAAGCAGCTTGGATTTGATGATTTACTTTCGCTACCTAATGACATGGAGCCTTCTACCTGTCATGATAAATTGTCAAGCTGCTGGAGAGTTCAGCTGAGCAGTCCTAACCCTTTCTTCTTTAAAGCAATCTTTTGTGCATACGGATGGCCGTATCTTTGTCTTGGTCTGCTTAAGGTAATTTAATTCCTTCAACATGAAGTCCTGTTATGTTACAATGCTTATATGCTAATGATGCTGATTCTGGTTTTAGCATAATTGTCCATTCATTCCTTAGATAAATATGGAGAGCGTGTTTTTCATTTGAGTTGTGAATTACTGATATAACTCTTTGTTTTAAGGTCCCCCTCTGTTAGTTCTCTTTTTCATCATACTGATTTTGTCTCAATCATTTGATTCACCTACTGAAGGTTCTCAACTAAACCCCCCTTGCCACTGATGATGAAAACATATTCTTGAAAATATGTAGAATACAACACCCATATTTGTGTCTTGAAACATAATAAAAATATGTTTTTTTCCCATTAAAACTCTCAGAACCCAAAAGAAAAGGATGAAAAGAAAATATAAACCAAGAGTTTGGATGGTGGACTACACAGTACTTTTGAGAGCATTTTGAACTTAGTTTGGCTAAAAAATGTTTTACTTTTGTCAAAAATCTGCAAGCACAAGCTCTTTGATGATGAAATTATGCTTCACTAGAGGAAAATACATCTAAAGAAAAATGATGAATAATTTTCTATTAAATAACTTTCAAGCATTTGAGAGTATCAGAGTATAATGTATATGTTTATGATGAAAATTTTAACTTTTCACAGGTGTTCAATGACTTTATTGGTTTTGCGGGACCACTGCTTCTTAATAAGCTCATTCGGTTTCTTCAGCAAGGTTTCCAGTGTTTGATCATTTTTTTTTAACTTGTAGTTATTCCAACTTTGAAACAATGTCTATAGGTTTATGCTCTCACAAAGTTTTTCTCTGGAACTCTGTCAGTCACTTTATCTCTCTCTCATTTAACTTTTAATTTTGCAGCAATTACTTATAATGCACATGCATTTTCCTTTTTATTTTATTAAATTTTATGCTCAGTCATCCTTTTGGCTTTCCATGGATGGAAAAATGCAGTGACAATTATTTACTGCTTCTCAGATTCTATGCGATGGGACGGCTATCTTCTTGCATTATCTTTGGGCCTCACCTCTATCTTAAAGTAAATCTTTCTCTTGGTATTAATTGTTATATCATTAATTTGTCCTTTTCTTTTTGTACCTTTTATTCCTCTTCCCCACTGTGATTGAATTCCAAATGTAATATCATTGTTTCTCTTTTGCTTCCTGTTTTTTTTAAGTTCTGATTAAAATAGGACTAGCATGCAGCCTAGAAGCAGTTTTCCAGATAAAAAAAACCCTTTAGAATTATATATTTTTCAATCATATCTTTTTGTTAGTTTCTCAGGAAAGGATTGATATAAGTAGAACACATTTCTTATTTTGGTAGTTGTCAACCGATAGCTATCACGGGAACTGAAAGGCTTTTCCAAACCAGGATCTTGTTTTTTTTTTTCCTCATCCTGCAGCAGATAGCTTTTTGGATCAGCTTCATATCTGCATGGTCATTTGGACCAAACATTAAACCTTGACAAAGTGACAAAGGCATAAAGTTTCTTTTTAATGTTGTCTCTAATGCTGTTTCTTGTCCCAATTTTCAGATCCTTTTTTGATACACAATACTCGTTTCATCTTGGAAAATTGAAGCTAAAGCTACGATCTAGTATCATGACAGTAATTTATCAGAAGGTAAATAATAATTATTCTCCTGTTTGGGTGTCTCTTTATGAATGTATGCAATTCAGTGAATATTAGTACTCTTGTTTGATTGGACTGAGATCAATGTATTGATCTTTAATGTGAAATTAATACCTATTGAAATTAGTTTTTCACAAACTTTGTTATCTGTGAAAAAAGTTACTCAAACTTTTCAGAAATAAGCTATTTGCTATAACTGTGATTGCCAGCCTTCTTGCTTCCTTTGTGACAAGTTCTTTGTCCCTTTGAAACTCTATCACAGTCACAAGTTATTTTTTCAAGCAATCACAAATTCACCATCTCATTTATTGTAATTTCAGTAAAATTTTCCAAATTTATTTTGAACTCATTATCAAAAACAATTTTCAAATTGTGTACGAAAACTGATTAATTCATGAATAACAGTAATTCTTCTTCTTCTTCTTTTTTATCTTGCTGTTCAATTTCTAACCTCCTGGGTAGCAATTGCTAAACACTTTTTTTTGCTTGTGGATTATCATTTTCTGTATTTCATCATGCTCTTTCCATTCATACCTTTTATTATAATACAATTTCTTGCAAAAGTAAGATAATACTATCAGCACACCTGGAAAAAGGGTTTTTCTGGTTGGCAGAGAAGTCTTTTATACCATTTGGCTAACATATGGTATTAGATTGCCCAATTTCTCACTTACGACACCATAGATTTTAACTGTAGTATTTTTTCATTCTCAAGAAACAAACAAAAAAAATCTAGTCTTTGTTTTGGAAATGGCAGAAAATCCTTCCTAGATGGCTCAAGGCTTGCTCTGGATGGATAGCCTGTTATTTTATTATTTGTTTTGTCCTTTGACTTGTGTCTTCAATTTTCTAAGCACGCTATGGCTTCCACTGCTTATAATCAGTATTACATTCACTGTTACTTTTACTTTAGGTCCTATGTGTTACCCAATCAGAGCGATCGAAATTTTCTGAGGGGGAAATACAGACATTTATGTCAATAGATGCTGATCGAACTGTCAACTTGTGTAACAGTTTCCATGATATGTGGAGGTAAGAACATAATCTTGAACTTGTAAGAGAAATGTTATTATGCAGCTTGATTTACCTCCTATCAAAGTCTGTTCCCATTCTTTTTTTAACACAAAGTGGTTGAGCGAGAATATATAACAGCCAGGTACCCTGTCAAATGTTATTTATTCTTATTACCCAAAGTCACTATGTTCAAATGATATAGTATCAATCAAAGAATTTTTCAGTAATATTTTTTATAGGAATGCCAGTTTGTTTTCTGTTTTAGTTTCTTTGAGACTGACTTGCTTTTCTGGTAGCATCATCTTTGTTCAATATTGTGATCGTATCAAGCTCCTATGATTGTTTCAGCTTGCCTTTGCAAATTGGAGTGGCACTGTATCTTTTGTATACACAAGTCAAGTTTGCCTTTCTTTCTGGACTGGCCATAACCATCCTTTTGATACCAGGTACTATCCAACAAAATCTTGATCTCAGAACTTTCTTTGAATTATGCATGGGTTGCCATGCTGATATTCCATGGGTTGCAGCTTTAAGGGAATATATTTACTGAATTTTCTTTTATGCAGTGAATAAATGGATTTCTGAATTGATTGCAAGTGCTACTGAGAAAATGATGAAGCAAAAAGATGAGAGGTATGAATTTATATTCCTATATGAACACTGCAAAATGAATTTGAGATTCTCAGAAGTCTGATTATTGTAACCTAGACCATTGGTATGCTTGCCTAGAAATGCTCAATGTCTTCAAGCTCCTGCATGAGTGTTGTGACTAAGTAGACATACGAAGCTAAGCAATGCGGTCCTCTTGTGGTGACTGGCGAGTCCCAACTTGAGCAAGTTTTTTCTTGGATTCCAAATGTCTATTTTTACAAGGAGAAAAGATCTATCTTTCTTCCTATGTGGTCCTTGTTTAATTTTCTTGTTTCGAGTCCTATCAAACAGGATCAATATAATTCACATGTGATTACCTTCGATTAACAATGTATACAATATAACATGACAGGATTAGAAGGACAGGAGAAATCTTGACTCATATTCGAACTTTAAAGATGTATGGCTGGGAGCATCTTTTCTCTAGCTGGCTGATGGAGACTAGATCCTCAGAAGTCAAGCACTTAGCTGTATGATAGTATACTTTTATTCTTCTGCTGTCTTTGAATAATGCATTGTAAGACACTAGTTCTTTTCATCAACTGTTCAAATATTTTTTATTTATTATGTTTGGCCCTTTCTTGTCAGACACGAAAATATTTGGATGCCTGGTGTGTATTCTTTTGGGCCACAACACCAACTCTTTTCTCTGTATTCACTTTTGGACTTTTTACTTTGATGGGGCATCAACTTGATGCTGCAACGGTATTATGATCTTATTTATATGATGCATTGATGATAAAGTTCTCTAGTTCTTTTTCTATTTTAATAATTATTTCGCTTGTTCCCCAGCAACCATGAGGTAACTACTTGGAAAGTTGATTAATCCTAGAATCTTTCTTACAGGTCTTCACTTGTCTGGCTCTGTTTAATAATTTGATCTCTCCTCTTAATTCATTCCCATGGGTCATTAATGGATTAATTGATGTGAGTTATGCTTATCTTGTGCTTTTGGAAGTCTAGATTATTGTTCTCAGTAGTTTTGATATGGGTTGCTGCATTTTCTGTTCTCTGTAAGCCAGGCCTTTATATCAACTAGACGGTTGAGCAGGTTCCTCTGCTGTTCAGAATACAAACATGTACTCAAATGCAAAGCTGAGTGTGAAGATATGGCTGTCATAGTGGATGATGCTTCTTGTACTTGGTCAAGCAGTGAAGAAAAGCAACCAAACCTGGTGTTGAATCATGTGAATCTGTGCCTTTCAAAGGGTTCATTGGTTGCGATAATTGGAGAGGTAAAATGTACTGACTTGATGATGAACTATCAATTGCTTGTGAAACATTGTGAGTTGGATGGAGGTAGGAATAGGATACTCACCTTCTGTGAGAGTTTTTCTTCTCTGTTTTTCTTGATAAAGTAATGAAGAAATTTTAACTTGCCTGATTGTACATGAGATAATAAAATCAGATTTTCTTGTCCATCTTAATCCATTTTTTTTTCCCTTTTAACAGCTTGGGTAATAGGAACTATAGGCTTTTAAGATGTGGTGTAGAGACTTGGGTGATCCTTTATGTGCAGATTAGTACATGATTTGTGAAGAGATCTTAAAAGACACACCCATGCACAATTTATACAAATGGAAAGCACATCATAAATAGGTTATTAGTTCGTCTTCTTTGCCACCTTGCTTCATTACATCAATGGTTTGGCCAAGCAAGCTTACCTCCCATAACACTAAGACCATGTTGCTATTAATTTTCAGAATGAGATATAAAATCTTGAAACACACAAAATACCATGGCAATATGAAGTTATGAACATGATTCTAATAATAGTGAACCAGTACATAGATTTATAGTTTTATTTGATAAGAGGTTGTTTCAATCAGACCTCTTTCCCCATGAAGGATCTTATTTCCGTATCTCCTGCTTTCGTTATTCTCTTGGCTGACTTCATCTATTCAGGTTGGTTCAGGTAAATCATCCTTGTTAAGTGCAATACTAGGAGAAATGACGCTCATCCATGGAACAGTTCATTCAAGTGGATCTGTAGCATATGTACCACAGGTTTATGGAAATTTCTTTTTAGGATTCTCATGCATTACACCTTTTCATTCAAACATTTTTGTACTGATATCTGCTGGAATTGTAGGTTCCGTGGATTATGTCTGGAACAATACGTGACAATATTTTGTTTGGGAAAAATTATGATTCAAGAAGGTATAAAGATGATGTCCTCAAGATTTTCATCTTTCTTGTTTAGAGAATTTGTATTTCATTTCTTCTTTTCAAGTCCATGTCATTTAGTTTTTCTTAATCCTTTCTTTCTACCTTGAGAAGATATTCAGATACAATCCGGGTCTGTGCATTAGATGTTGATATTTCACTAATGGCTGGAGGTGACATGGCTCATATTGGATCTAAAGGAATTAACTTATCTGGTGGACAGAGAGCTCGTCTTGCTTTGGCAAGGTTATATTCAATTCATCTGTTCATTTTAGCTAGCTTCTCGATGATTTTTCTTGAACCTTTTCTATTTCTTCCAATTGACATGCAACAGGGCCATTTATCAAGGGTTGGACACATATATGCTTGATGATGTGCTCAGTGCAGTCGATGCACAAGTTGCTAGGTGGATCTTACACAATGCTATTCTTGGTCCTTTTATGGACCAAAAGACTCGTATTCTTTGCACCCACAATGTACAGGTAGATGTCTTCTTTGGATATCCACATGTCTATTTAAGACCCAAGTTGAGCCAAACTCTGAGCAGAATTTACTGGTTGATTGAAAGTAAGGATTTGAGCCAGCAGTGCTAGTCATGGAAGAACAGTTCGATTTTTATACTAAAAGAATTTTGTGACATATTTGAAAATGAGTGTAAAGTATGCTTTCAACTGTCTCAGGCAATTTCTTCTGCTGATATGGTTGTTGTAATGGATAAAGGACAAGTGACATGGGTTGGAAGTTCAGTTGACTTGGCAGTTTCATCATATCCAGCATTTTCTCCCCAAAACGAATTTGATGCACTCTCTGATGTTCAAGGGAAAGAACTGAGCATGGCTGATTCTATTCAAGTCAGTCATAGTCACCTTCCTGAGAGGGAGTCTAATCATGTTTCAGAGGAAGTACAAGAGATCGTTGAGGCTGAGTCACGGAAAGAGGGCAGAGTTGAACTTGCTGTATACAAGTAATTACTTTTTTCAATTAACTTTTCATGGCACAAATGAGTGTCAACAATTTCAAAGTAGAGGTGGTCAGAGTTTTTGATGTAATTTTTCTCAGAATCTCTGATTAGCAAAACTACTTCAATTTAGTTTTATTGTTAATTTTTACAATTGTTGTCCCACTGCAGGAATTATGCAGCATTTTCTGGTTGGTTCATCACAGTTGTAATATTTCTCTCAGCTATTCTAATGCAAGCTTCTCGTAATGGAAATGATCTGTGGCTGTCATTTTGGGTTGACACGGCAGGGAGCAGTCAGATAGAGTACTCAATTTCCTTTTACCTGGTAATTACTTTCATTTTTAATGGTAATACTGCTGCGTTTACTTAGTCCTCACTTCAACCTGCATTTATGAAACAGCATGGAGTAAATTTTATGATTGCTTTGCAGTAAAATTCCACTGTTGACAGTGCAGGTTGTACTCTGTATATTTTGCATTATAAATTCCGCTCTAACATTGGTAAGAGCATTCTCCTTTGCGTTTGGTGGGTTACGTGCTGCAGTTCAGGTGCATAATACATTGCTTAATAAGCTTATTGATGCACCCGTACAATTCTTTGATCAAACACCAGGTGGAAGAATACTTAACAGGTGAGTAGGAATACTCTTAGTGATTAATTTCACTAATGTTTATCCAGTCAACTCATTTTACTATACTTTGTAGGTTTTCTTCAGATCTCTACACAATAGATGATTCTCTTCCCTTCATCCTCAACATTCTCCTTGCCAATTTTGTTGGCCTGTTGGGAATAGCAGTAATTTTGTCATATGTGCAGGTAATATAAAAATTTCTTGCCTCTGTTTTAATGATGCAGAAATTTCAATTCCTTTACTTCCCCCACCTTGAATCTATTTTCTTAAGGGGTTCTATATATGTGTGCAGGTCTTCTTCTTGCTTCTGCTATTGCCATTTTGGTTTATCTACAGCAAGCTACAGGTAGATCAATACATACATGACTTCAAAATTGTCGCAGTTTCAAATTTCAATTTTAGTGTCAGTTTCAATCCAAAAAGCAAAGCATATAAGTGAAAAGTCATGCTTTGAAACTTCTATTTTAAGCACCATCGAAAAAGTCACATTCTTGGATTTGGCCTTTGTGAAAATCAGTTGGAATTTCTAAAGTTTTCACCCACAAGTAAAGACATTAAATTTGCAAAATCTGGGTGCTCGTTCCTTCAGAAACTCAATTTCTATATTATAGTAATGTTACTGCCTTGCCAGCCACCCCCCACCAACATCTGTGAGCATTCCTGACATCCACTAGTTAATTACCAATATACAAGGATATATCCTTGGGGAAGTGAAATAAGTGAATATAAGATGTTATACAACTGTGGATGATGCTTCATAGGTATATGAAGACTCCAGCTGGACTGCAGGTCAATCATTTGTTCATAAAAATGAATTCAAGATGTTACAGATCTATTGTTAATGTGAACACTTCAGAAGCTTTAAGGAACTGTAGTTTGACTGGAAGTCAGTTGGTTAGTCTTCAAAAGGAAAATGATAAGTCCAAGGTGAACGTGACATATATTGATTAAAAAGTTCCATGATAATCCAGAACAGAGCCCCACTTGAGTTTGAAAAAGTAGAGTGGTGAGCTTTTCCAAGTATATTGCAATTAGGTCAACTGTGTCTTAATCTTTCAGGGAAAATGGTGCGAGAGTAGTCAACTCAGATTCCAAATTCTTCAATATGCCATCTTCTTTGATACATCCTTAGTCCTAACTGATGCTCATGTATAAGATCAGCAGCTAATGCCTTCTAAATCACTCTCATTAATGTAATCACACTTATGTAACTGAAGGAATGAGATTTGTTAAGAAAAAAAAAAGATTTAAATTTTATACCATGTTTTCGAAAGTCATTACATCTTGTTTAGATAAGTTGCTGTAATTTGTATCTCTCTTATATTTAGAGAGCTTTGAACCTGTCTACTTAAAAATCTGCCTTTTCAGTTCTTTTACAGATCAACATCAAGGGAACTGCGAAGGCTGGACAGTGTTTCACGTTCTCCAATATATGCAACCTTCACAGAGACACTCGATGGAGCATCCACCATTAGGGCATTCAAGTCTGAGGTACATATTTGGCTGTTACATTTGAGAATAATTTGTTATAATGGCAACCAGCTGAATTTCTATTTCTCTTCAACTGTATCATCTCAGAAAAGGAAGAATAAAAATAGAAATTGGAATTAGCATAGCTAAGATAAATATGGAGAAATTCTTTAAAATAATTTAAGTGTCTCAGTCAGGAATGCTGATCCTAGATGTGTAGTTTCTGCTTATATTGTGTATTTCAAAGTATTTATGATGTATGTTTAACTTCCAGTTCGTGACTGAATTGTTTAGCCATGAGATATGGTTGTGTGCTAGGCCTAAAAGTAGATTAAGGGGATAGCTTTCTTTTTCCTTCTCACTTACGCGATGAGTTTCTATTCTTGTTGTTATGAAGAATAGGTGTTTCTAAAACTTGCAATAAAATGAAAAATAACACAGAGACTGAACAGTGCTGATCGTGAACAGGACTTTTTCATGGAGAAATTTATTGAGCATGTGACTTTGTATCAGCGAACATCTTACTCGGAGATAATAGCAAGTTTGTGGCTTTCCCTGCGTCTCCAGGTATGTATATCTTGGAGAGGAAAAGATTACAAAAGTATGGGATATTGAAACTTTTTATGAGGAATTTTGATTTTCACAGTGAGAAATCTACGTAGTTTGAAGAAATTCAGTGTGTGAATTTTATATTTTGTATGATTTTTTCAATAATAATTACAGTTGGAAGTGAAGGGTGGCATTTGCAATTTGTTTTGGTTATTCTACTAACCAGTGATCTTCTTTTAGTTGTTAGCAGCAGTTATCATCTCATTTGTTGCCATGATGGCTGTTATTGGATCTCATGACTATTTACCAATCAGCTTTGGCACCCCCGGGCTGGTAAGGCATTCAGTCTCATCTATCTTCATTTTTTACTTATCCCATTTTATTTCCCATGTTGTGGTAGTTGCTTGAAGTAACGATCTCATATAGATAAATGCCACTTATTTTGAATCTGATTATAGTTCAAGATGGTATCTTTGGTTGCAGGTAGGTTTGGCTCTCTCATATGCAGCTCCAATCGTGTCTCTATTAGGAAGTTTCTTAACAAGTTTTACTGAAACCGAGAAGGAAATGGTATCTGTTGAGAGAGCTCTTCAGGTATAAGATAAAATTTATTTATTGCATGTCCTTCTCTGTTAATTACTTACTTGATTCTACTCTCTTTAAGTATATGGACATTCCCCAAGAAGAACTCAGGGGATCTCAGTCTCTGAATCTAGACTGGCCATTTCAAGGAACGATTGAGTTTCAGAATGTTACGATGAGATATATGCCGTCTTTGCCACCTGCACTACATGGAATTAGTTTTACAGTTCCTGGAGGGATGAAGGTTAGTGCTCATATAGTCATATTGAGACTTGTGTTGACCACTGCCCAACATGCATATGATTTTGTGTTTGAGCTAAAGTTTTCCAATGTTAGGTTTTCATGTTATGTAGTTAAATTGAATAGGTTGGAGTTGTTGGGAGAACAGGTGCTGGCAAATCTAGTATTTTGAATGCCCTTTTTCGCCTAACTCCAATATGCAGTGGTTGTATTGTCGTGGATGGCCTTGACATAACTGATGTTCCTGTTAGAGATCTCCGTCCACGCTTTGCTGTTGTTCCTCAGAGTCCATTCCTATTTGAAGGGTCATTAAGGTACAGTTTAACTGATCCTTTGTCCTGGCATAAGGTGTTGGATCATGTGCTTCTTTCATACCTGTTGAAGTCAGCAGCAGTCATTCTTTGACTTGAAATAATTGAATAATATCTTTTGTTTTTTTTTTATGAATGAATAATATCAACTACTGTAAATAATTAGTCTTGCAAATTTCTAGGGATAACCTAGATCCATTCCAGATGAATAATGACTTGAAAATCTGGGATATTCTGGAGAAATGCCATGTCAAAGAGGAAGTAGAATCAGCAGGCGGACTGGATATCCACGTAAAGGAATCTGGATCATCCTTTTCTGTTGGGCAAAGGCAGCTCCTTTGCCTTGCACGCGCTCTTCTTAAATTGTCCAAGGTAAAAGAAGCTTAAAAAAATCTAAAGAATCTCATTTAGCAATAGGGCTGAGTTCTTATGGTTTTACACACGCATATTTCAAGCAAATGTGGTTATTTTCATGTATAAAAGGTTGTTTGATGGACATTTTCCGAAAAGGTAACCTATTCATCCAGGGAAGTGAATATGTAATTCTTTGAAACAATGATTAAATACATGTGATGCAGGTTTGTACGAGACAATGAGATGTATGATTGATCAAGAAGTCAAAAGGCTCCTTGATCATTTTAGAAGACCTACTATGAATTGCTTCCATAACATTGGATTGATCGTGGGTGATCTAATATTTTTGTTTGGTCAATTATCATGGGATAATATGTATTAGTCATGGGGAAACCTTGGATTTATATTTTGCATGGTTATCTGGGATATCCTCAATGTTTTGTTATCCATCTATAGGCTGAAACAAAATTAGGGTTTTATACAAATTTAGTAAGTGACCATTCTTAGTTACAGTTTCTTACGACCCAAGTTAGATCAACAGACGGTCTCTTTTGAAATTTTAAGAAGACTTTGGCTTCGTTAGGTTTGTAGACAAAACTGAGGGGAAGAGTGCATTTACACGAGTGTGCGCTTGTGCGTTTGGTGATTACTGACATTAAAAAATCTCAGGTACTTTGTTTGGATGAGTGCACAGCCAATGTTGACACTAAAACAGCTTCAATACTACAAAGTACAATATTCAGTGAATGCAGGGCCATGACGGTGATCACGATTGCTCATCGCATTTCCACAGTTTTGAATATGGACAACATCCTTGTTCTTGACCGAGGAAACCTGGTACGCTTATTTTCTGTTTCTTTTTTGAGAAATTCACACGCTGTTTTTTGCTTAACATACATATTAATTATCCTACGTCTTATTTTAATTGGGGTCTTGATTGTTTCGCAGCATTGTCAATATTTTATTCTTCAATATATATGAAGAGTTCCTCAACATATATTTCTCTGATTTTGTAGGTTGAGCAAGGTAACCCAAAAGCTCTTCTACAAGACGAATCCTCCATATTTTCAAGTTTTGCTAAAGCTTCAACAATGTAGTTGTCGAACTTGGTGTGGTTCACAATGCAAAAGCCTAATTGATACGAAGTCAGCTAACCATGAATGAAGCTAACCATGAATGATGGACCTTGTAATCTGGGAATCGAGACTTGTTAGTTATTGATAATTTTCTTTATGGTCTTTTTTTGTTTTTTAAATCCATCGGAATTGTATTCCTTGCCTGAAATATTTCTTCTCTATAAGTTGAGGGAATGCCAATATTTCTCTATTCAATCCAAGTTATTCCGCTATGGAACTGGATTTGATTGATTGGTAAGAATTGCAGCTTAGCTTAATTTGGATTGAAAATCCTTTAATATAGTCATAATTTTATTCATAATTATTTCTAGAACTAGCCCATGTTTGACATGTTTGACCAGCCAAGCAGACAGGACCCCGCATGTTTTTTTTCTCTCCCCCAATTCGAATATAGCCAGCTCCACTTGCCAACGGTATTTCTATTTTTGTCTGTATTTGTTTAAGATTTAAGGCTATGTTAGAGCCTTTGTTCTTTATTATTTCTTCTTTCATAGAGCCTAAGATTACTGTTTCATAAAGAGACATGTCTCTTTTTTTCCTTGCTTTTTTTTATAATAATTATTTTTTTATTTCAAAGCAGTAATTGAGAGATCGCATTTAGCAAGCATGTCAAAGAACCATCTCAACCCAATAGCTTAAACTGTTAGGTGAGGTTCCAGGATATGATTTATATTATTCTCTAACACACCCCCTCAAGTGAAAGCCCTTTGGACTTGAAACTTGCACAGACCCACATTACCTTGTGCTTATTTTTTATCAAATAAATGGGGATGATGAGATTCGAACTCGAGACCACTTGGTCATTAAGGCTCTGATACCATGTCAAAGAACCATCTCAACCCAATAGCTTAAACTGTTAGGTGAGGTTCCAGGATATGATTTATATTATTCTCTAACATTTAGCAAGCAAAGATATTTCAAGAAATGAAAGCATGCTGATCTCCATCGCAAATTAAACAATAAAGAACCCACAAGCGCTACGCTCCAGAACCCAACCATAAAATAAAACCCTAAATGCCATGCTCACATTTAATAAAAGCATTCGATCTCGATCCCGCTGCCATCTTCAATGTTAGGCGGAGTACCGTCTTCGCTACAGTTGGTGTAGAGAGGAGGCCCCCGCCGTTCGTTGCCCATGAAACAGGATGGATCAAAGCCTTGCAACTGAGTTCAAATGACTTAAAAACGTCAACCTTGACAGACATACTTTGAGGGTTGAAGAAAATTCTATAGAACAAGAAGATACTTATTTTTCCATTTTTTACTTTTATTCTATGTGTGTGTTGACGATGGCATGCGGCGGTCAACTATCCCGTGGGTCAACAAAAATGACCGGTGAAGAAGATCCACGTTTCATCCAATCCGGCGGCTCAAATTCTCTATCAACATCTGGTTTTTCATCAGCAAGCTTCTTGATGCACCACAAATCTTCAGCCCATGAAAATTTCCTCCAGTGTGGGATCACCTCCCTAACAGGGTCCCTCTGGCCCACCTCAGCCACCACGGCCCCACACCCATCATCATCTCTAGCCATATTATGTGCAAATGCACATAGAGCCTTCATGAGCCGCGGTGCATTTTTACCTTCCATGTGTAGCCCGTACAAGAAATAAACACCGAATTGTCTAAACACGTCAGGAAATGAAGGCAGCCTTAGCCATGGCATCCAAGCATCTAACAACCTAGAGCCTGTGCAACATGCATGCGTTAATTTGGACACTCCCTTGACTTGTAATTTGAACACTTCTTTAGTGTTCCATACGCTTAGTATGGCGAAATTTGAGGGCAGGATTCCTGTTTTCGGATCCCATTGAGGGAGACAATTCTTGGGCACTGCCATGAATGTGCCCAAATTGAGCTTACTAGACAAAATTGTGCCAATATCTTTAGCGAAGAATTCTGCATCGACAAACACTCGAGAGTAAATTGTTTCTGCGAGTTTTGGTGTGAGTCGGATAGTTGCAATGCCGGAGCCTAATGGCTTGTAATGCGCGTGAACCGGCTGCACTAGCATGGTAAGAGTCCTAAATTTTGTGTAACAACATTTTCTTGTGAACAAATTGATGGAAGATTCATTGGTGCAATCTGTAGCCATGTATGAATACTCTGCACCTTGTTGCTTACACCTTTTTTCTATTTCTTGAACCAATTTTATGCCAATGCCAAGCCTCCTGTAAC